>Ga0187780_10000736_pt1 | contig 24251 bp, 17 predicted proteins | sample 1015_Q2_SP10_20__FD_132429 | JGI IMG/M metagenome (GOLD analysis project Ga0187780, IMG submission 132429) | Tropical peat soil microbial communities from peatlands in Department of Meta, Colombia - 1015_Q2_SP10_20_MG | ecosystem: Environmental > Terrestrial > Soil > Wetlands > Peat | place... | reverse complement strand
CGAGACACAGGCTACTACCCGCACATGACGGAAACGAAGGAGATGGAGGAGCTGCAAGCCGACAGGGCCAAGGTCGACAGGCTCTTCGAACGTCTAATGAAGGAGAGTGTGCAGCATTGGATAGAACTGGCAGATGAGAGGCTTAAGGGAACGGGCATAACATGCTACATCTCTCCTGGGAACGACGATTCGTATGCCATAGACGAGGCCCTTGACTCGGGCGACTACGTAATCAATCCCGAGGAGAAGGTCGTGGCCCTAGACAGTGAGCACGAGATGATAACCATGGGGCACACGAACCACACACCATGGAAGAGCCCAAGGGAGGTTGACGAGGACATCCTAACAGAGAAAATCGAGAAGATGGCGGGCCAAGTGAAGAACATGAAGGGAGCTGTCTTCAACCTCCACGTTCCTCCCATCGGCACAACCATTGACCAGGCACCCATGCTCGACCCGACCTTCAAGCCGGTCGTCTCCGGAGGGCAGATTCTCATGACCTCAGCGGGCAGCATCGCAGTCAGGAACAGCATAGAGAAGTACCAGCCCCTGGCAGGAATCCACGGCCACATTCACGAATCTAGGGGGGTGGTGAAGATTGGCAGGACCCTGTGTTTTAACCCCGGCAGCGAGTACAACTCGGGGATTCTAAGAGGGCTTCTGTGCGAGCTGGAAAGGGACAGAGTGAAGTCGTACGTCCTGACTTCGGGATAGACCTTCGCGAACCAGCTGCCTACTCTGGAGGTATTTCCTTGAAGACCAAGCTGAGAGGAAGTCCTCTTCTCTTGTTCCAGAAATAGCTCACAACGTAGGTAATGATGCCGAGGCCGTATATCGTCCCGAAAATCCAGGCTGCTAGGTTGTCGAGAGGAAGGCTCCCGGATGTGTGAGCAAGATAGGTCGAATAGATTAGGTAGAAGGCCGTCCCCAGTCCGAGCCAGCTAAGCAGAGGCAGTCCGAACTTCTTGGTGCTGAAGTTCGCTTCAAACATATCCCGCCTAACATACGGGAACACAAAGGCCGCTATCGCCGGTATAATGAATCCGAACGAAAATATGGCGAAGGTAAGTGTAGCAAACTCGGTCGCGTTGTCGCCAAGTGTAGCCATGAGGGCCGACCCGATTATGCCACCTATGAGCACGAGTACCGTAGCGAATATCGGGGTGTGGAATCTGTCGCTCACCGAGGCGAATCTGTCGGGGAGAATCCTGTCGAAGGCCCAGGCGAAGAGGTACCTGGTTTGAGAGATGATCACTGCAGGGAACTCAAAGACGGTCGGTATCCACAGCGCGAGAAACGCGGCGACGTAGAGCCATGGTGCCTTGTACGCTACGAGGATGAAGAAGGGTATGAAATTGCCTACTCCGGCAATTGGGGGCGATCCTCCAGCGGCCAGCGAACTCCAGTTGTTCAGGAAATCTTGGCCGAAGGCTCTGACCATTAGGAAGCTGAAGAGTATGTAGTACGCCGCGATTGCAATGAGGGCGACGATGATCGTTATAGGGAGAGACCTCTTCACATTCTTGAGCTCTCCAGTCCAGCCAAGCGAGAGATTGTACCACGTGTAGGCGAACCATGCGAATGGAAGGGCAGCGGCCGTCGCCGCCAGAGAAGCAGCCGGCATGGTAATTCCACCCTGGGCGATCACCGATGTGTAGGCGGTGGAGTTCGCCATGAACGAGTTGTACGCCGTCTGGAATGAATCAGATGTGACGCCCGCCATCGCCACGAACATTATCAGAGTCGCTACCATCGAGACGACCCCGACCCAGAAAATTATCCTCCAGACGTTCTTGGGGCGCATTATCGACATCGCGCCGAAAACAAGAATGATCAAAACAGCTATGATAAAGGTCGGAGTGGGGCTGACGAGGCTTGCGCCCTGATTCGCGAGGTCGGTGCTATTATAGAAGGCGCCCAACCCAGAAAGGAAGTAACCAAGATAGGACGAGCCATAGTAAGCGAATATGCCTATGTTCAGGATGAACGCGATGTTGAGCCCCCAGTAGTTGACGAAACCGATTATCGATCTCGTCGCTCTGGTAGTGAATACGTAGTCAGCACCCGCCCTTGGTAGCGACGAGCCAATGATAGTGAACATTCCTCCTGCGAGGAGTGAAGGCAAGAATGCGACGAACAGGGCCAAGGGCCAGTTTGCACCCGGCGCTGTGTACATCGTGCCGAGCATCAGCACGACAACACCACCAGTAACCAGAAAGAACACTGCCATAAACGAGGACCATGCGCCCACCTCGCGCACGAGTCCCGTTGCCTCTCTTACGAAGACCGTCGGTTTTCCCGACGCCAACGATAGGGCCTTGTGCATTGGGCGCTTTGAATTCGTTATTTATAGTTAAGCGGAGACCTCGATTGCGTATTCGAAATCGGATCTGTCCCTAACCTGTATCCCATCGAAGTTCACAATCGGTCCTTAGTGCGCTCTGACAGAAAAGGGAGAGGGCGTTTATACATCATGTCGTGGCGCACTTAGGTGGTGGAACGGTGCAGAAGATCGGAGAGAGGGAGGCAGAGGCGCTAAAGAAAAGGACGAGACGGTCGTTGAGGATATTCGAGGAGGCAAGCAAGTGGATGCCCTACGGGGTGAACAGCAACTACAGGTATCTGGATCCGTACCCACTCTACTTCGCAAGGGGCCGGGGGTCCAAGCTCTGGGATGCGGATGGGAACGAGTACCTGGACTTCAACATGGCATTCGGTTCATTGGGAATCGGCCACTCACACCCAATCCTCGCAAAAGCAATGCGAGAACAGGTCGGCAATGGGACGATATTCGGATTCGAGGGAGAGAATGTGGCAGCTCTCGCGAAGACTATCTGCCAGAGGTTCATGGTGGACAAGGTCAAGCTTTCATCGACCGGGCTCGAATCGACCATGCACGCAGTAAGGCTCGCACGTGCATACACGAAGAGGAAGAAGATCATGAAATTCGAGGGGTGCTACCACGGTTCACATGATACTCTCATGGTAAACGTCAAACCAACCCTCGCCAAGACCGGGAACTCGAGCGTCCCCAACACCGTTCCTTCATCGCAGGGCATGCTCGAAGAGATACTCCAGAACACAATCGTGGCGCAGTTCAACAATCTTGACTCCGTTGAGAGGGCCGTGAAGGGGGACAGGGACAACCTTGCTGGCGTGATACTCGAGCCCATCCCGATGAACATGGGTTTCGTCCCGCCGAAGCCGGGGTTCTTGGAGGCTCTACGCCGGCTCTGTGACGAAACGGGAGCCCTATTGATCTTCGACGAGGTGAAAACATGTGGGAAGTTCTATCATGGCGCCGAAGGACAATTTGGCGTCACACCAGATCTCAAGACAATGGGCAAAGCGATAGGAGGCGGCTACCCGCTCTCCGTCTTGGGCGGGAAGAAGAAGGTCATGGACGCGATCGTTCCAGGAGTCGTCGCCCACGCAGGGACCTTCAACTCGAACCCCGTCGCCGTTAGGGCCGGCCTGGTGACGCTTACGGAAATCCTGACCAAAGAGAAACTGGCACGTGCGGCAAGGCTCGGCGAGGAGCTGGCTGAGGGGTACACCGACATCATCGAAGACGCGAAGCTCAAGGCGAAGGTTCAGGCCATCGGGGTAAGCGGCACGATGCACTTCACAGACCACGAGGTGACGGACTGGAGGAGCTTCCTTGATGTGAACGTGGGCACATGGTGGACCTACTATACAGCGATGCTGAATCGGGGGGTGATCCCGATGGCCACGGGACCTGACGAGCAGTGGACCGTCTCCGTGCAGCACACGCGAGAGGAGATCGAGAAACACTTGGAGGTCTTCAAGACCGTCGTGAAGGAACTGCTGAGGTCAGAGGTCTCCATGGAGATGGTCGAGGCCATCTAGGGCTAAACAGATTCCCGTCCCTCGCCCATCACCCAGCCTGTATTCTCTGGGCTAGTAGAACTTCTTGGTCTCCGTGGAGTGCTCCTCCACCCTGATCTTCCTCTTGCCCATCTCGATGAAGAAGGGCTCGGGGTCGACGGTCGCCTCGGCTGGGAAGACTCCCGGCTCCTTGATCTTCCCTGTCCCCTGCCAGTACGATACCACTGCGGGCGGCACGGAGGTGTCACGGGCCGAAGGTATCCCCCTCTCGGGGTCGTTCCAGGTGATTATGTGGTAGGTGACAGTTGCCGGGGTCCCTTTCCGTGCGCCGAAAACGTCGATTCTGAAGGCGTCGTACTCATACTCCTCCTTCGGAGGAGCGTCGTGCCTTGACTTGGATATTGCCTTCTGGTACATCGTCGTAAGGTAGTCCAGAGGCGAAATCTTCTGGTCACCGAACGGAATCCCCTCAGTTTCAGCGAAGCCCAGGCTCCTCAGCGTCCTGAATGTGGCGAAGTCGGTGCTAGGGAAACCTATGCGGAACGTTACGTTTCGGCATCCCTTGCCGACGTACCTGCCAAGGGTCGCGGGCTCGGAGTGCTTCACGTAGTAGGCCGTGACCTTGCCTATAGGCTCCTGCATCGTCACAGTGGTTTCACCGGACAGCACGGGCTGCTTCACGTGCTTGCCATCGAGCCACATGACAGGCTCCTGCGTGAACTCGTCCATCACCGTCCGGATGGAGTACCCAGGCCATCCGGGCTCCTTCACTTCAAGGGTGTTTCCCCACGAGCAGTAGATGTTGATGGTGTCGACCTTGTCCAGCCTGGCTGCGCCTGCTGCTCCTGCCACGTTCGTGAGGCCGGGTGTGCTCCCCAGGCCAATGGTTGCGTTGATTCCCGCCTTCTTCCACTCCTTGTGGAACTCAAGCTGCTTGAGACATGTGTCGAAGAAGCCTCCCAGGTCTGTGTAGTGGGCCCCTACTTTGAGGCACGCCTTCATGACCGCGATGTTCGTCTGATACCAAGCACAATTGACGACGGTGTCGACCTTCTCCGATTTGGCGACCTTCGCGACCGCGTCAGTGTCGCTTGCATCAAGTTCCATTACGTGGACGTGCTTGCCGAGGTGCAGGTCGTCCATCGCTTTCTTCACGTTCCCGAGCCTCCTGCTGGAGGCTATCACCTCTGCTTTGGAGAACTCCACCAAATCCTGTGCGGTGTACGCCCCAATCTGGCCTGACGCTCCTAAAACGAGAGTCTTCATGTCACTCGGTGGGGCCTCCCCTGTCGTCGTTATACACGCTTTCCCGAACTAATCCAGTGGCATAGATATTTCGAGCAATTCGAAGATTCTGTACCTCGAGGCCATGACTCTCGTCTGAGAATGGCCTTCTGCTGGTTGGAGGAGTCGCTGCTAGTCATGTTAATAAGAGCACCAAGGCTCTGCAATTCTCGAGCTGCGAGATGGCACAAGCACACGCGACGATGGCGCCGCATATTGTTGTGAAGCCTCCTGGTCCTAGGTCGAAGGAGCTTCTCAGGAAGCAGGAAGAGCTCGAGACGAGGGCAGTTGTATACAGCAAGGCGTTCCCATTCGCAATCGATTCAGCCGAAAACGCCACGGTCAGGGACGTTGACGGGAACCTCTACATCGACTGGGTAAGCGGCATAAGCGTCCTCAATTTGGGACACCGCAACCCCGAAATCACAAAGGCGGTTAGCGCCCAGCTCGGCAAGATCTGGCACGCCCTGGAATTCCCCACCGAGACTAGGATAGGTTTCCTCGAAAGAATGCACTCTGTCCTGCCCGGAGGGCTGAAGGGCAATGCGAAGATCATTACGACGGTCACCGGGGCCGACGCCTGCGAGACTGCGGTCGCCATTGCGAGGAGGGTCACGAAGAGGAGGACGATTGTTGCTTTCGAAGGCTCCTACCATGGAGTACACCAGGGCGCTGTAAGCCTCACCTCCTCCCGCCACTATCTCGAGTACGCTGGAGTCCCGAGGCAGGGCGTCTTCAGGCTCCCATACCCATACTCCTACCGCTTCCCGCTGCCAGTGGAGAAGAAGGGAGACGAGGGGAAGGTTGTCCTGCGGTATCTCGAGCACCTGATTGAGGACGAGCACTCGGGCCTCGACGACCTTGCCGGCATCATCGTCGAACCGATAGAGGGTGAAGGGGGGTATGTCCTTCCTCCAAGCGATTTCCTCCCCGGGCTGAGAGAGGTCGCGGACAAAGCTCAGGTGCCGCTCATCGTTGACGAGGTTCAGACGGGCTTCGGGAGAACAGGGAGGTTCTGGGGGTGCGAGCTGACGGGCACAACCCCCGACATGATGTGCGTGTCAAAGTCGGCGGGCGCCGGAATCCCGCTGTCGCTTGTCGCATACAAGGCAGAGTATGACAAGGATTTGAGCGATGGATTCCACCTCGGCACCTACAGGGGGAACGTACTCGCCATGGCCGCGGGTTCAGCCTCCATCGACTACATGGCGTCCAACAAGATACCGGAGCGGGTCACCAAGTTAGGTCTCAAAGTCAAGGCAGAGTTCGAGAAGACGGCCACCGAGTCAAGCAACATCGGGGAAGTCCGCGGGGTAGGATTCATGATCGGGAATGAGGTCGTCGAGTCGAAGCAGACGAGGGCTCCGTCAAAGAAACTGGCAGTAGAGTTCAGGAAGCGCCTGTTCGAGAGCGGCCTCCTAATGCACACCTGTGGGCACTATGGGAACGTCCTAAGGTTCATGGCCCCACTGACGATCGAAGAACCGCTCCTTGAGAAGGGATTGGAGCTCTTTGATCAGACCATTCTGAAGTAGCGAGGAAGCCTTCGAAAAAGCAACCCCTCGCAGACCTGTAAGGAACCCGTCGACGCTGGCCTTGGTGCTTTCTCTCGATTACTGTATTAACCCCTTCACGGGGCGGCAGACTCGATGACAGTCGATCTCGTGATAAACGGAAAAAAGGTCGAGAAGGCGGAGACGGTCCCTCTCGTCAGCCCGGGTTCTGGGAAGGTAATCGACAGAGTCAGCAAGGGAACAAAGGACGACGTCAAGGAGGCCGTCGAAGCCGCCAGACTAGCTCTTGAGAGCTGGTCCGAGGCTCCGTTGAACAAGCGCAGCGCAATCCTGCTCAGGGCTGCAGCACTGCTGAGGGAAAGAGGAGAGGACTTCGCCCTGACCCTGGCGTCAGAGGCAGGGAAGCCGATCAGAGACAGCCGGGTCGAGGTCATCCGAGCCGCAGGCGTCTTCACCTCCGCGGCCCAAGAGGCCACGAGCATGCTTGAAGGGAAGGTCCACCGCGTAGATGCCTACGAGTACCCTGCGGGGAATCAAGACCGCATGGTCTTCACGACGCGCGAGCCCGTAGGCGTGGTGGCGGCTATCTTACCATTCAACTTCCCCGTGAACTCCTTCGCTCACAAGGTCGCCCCGGCCTTGGCCGTTGGAAACACTCTCGTCGTCAAGCCGAGCATACAGACGCCCCTGTCGGCAGCGAAGATGACCGCCATGCTGTCAGATGCCGGACTCCCTCCGGGATGCGTCAACCTCGTGACAGGGCGGAGCTCGGACATCGGTGATTCCCTCGTGGAGCACCCTGGGGTCGACCTAGTAACCTTCACTGGTTCGACCGAGGTCGGCCTTCACGTCGCGTCCACGGCAGCTACGCACGCGAAGCGGTCGATAATGGAACTCGGCGGATCCGACCCAGTAATCGTGTTCGACGACGCAGATCTCGCCAAGGCGACCACGACGGCTGTCAAGGGAAGGTTCGACTACGCAGGTCAGAACTGCAACTCGAGTAAGCGGTTCTTCGTCCAGAGCGGAGTCGCGGACAAGTTTACACACGGCTTCGTTGATCTCACCTCCAAGCTCAAGGTCGACGACCCCCTGCTCGAAACGACCGACGTGGGGCCGGTGATAAACCAGGCTGCGGTGGACGACATGGCGAAGTTCGTCGACGACGCTGTCGCGAAGGGAGGGACGCTTCTCATCGGTGGGAAGAGGATCGACAGACCCGGGAGCTACTTCGAACCCACAGTCGTCAGCGGTGTTTCCACCGAAGTCGGAATCATGAAGGAGGAGGTCTTCGGGCCAATCGCTCCGATCTCGACATTCGAGACCCCCGAGGAGGCACTGCAGATGGCCAATGCGTCGGAGTACGGGCTACAGGCCGCCATCCACACCAATGACTACCGGAAGGCGCTGAAGCTCGCCAGAGGAATACATGCTGGCTCCGTGATCGTCAACGACTCGACCAGGCTCAGGTGGGACACCCTACCATTCGGCGGACGAAGAAAGACTGGCTTCGGAAGGGAGGGGGTCAGGGACACCATGCTCGAAATGACCGAGCAGAAACTCGTCAGTCTGAACCTCGGAAGCTGAACGCCCGAGTGGTCATGACGGCGAAGTGGGAGGGAACAAGGGTTACCCAGTGACCCTAGCCCCGAATTCAAATGGCTAGTGCGCTGAAGACCGCTGCATTGAGCTGATTAGTTCCGAAGTTGCCTTCTCAGCTTCGTCCTCCGAGATAATTAGTGGAGGCTGAAGCCTGATCACGTTCTTGAATATCCCCCCGACCCCCACGATGTATCCCTTCCTCAGCATTTCCTTCTTGACTTCCTGGGCGAAATCCGCCGCAGGCTTCTTTGTGCCACGATCCTTGACCAGTTCAATCCCAATCATGAGCCCCTTCCCCCTCACATTTCCTACACTGGGAATCTTCTCTTGGGCCTCGCCCAACCTCTTCAGCACCCCGCTACCAATCTTGGAAGCCCTCTCGGCCAGGTTCTCCCTCTGCATGACGGAGATTGCAGCCAAGGATGCTGCGCAGCACACCGGATTCGCGAAGAAGGTGTTGAAATGATCCCCTGGTTGAATCGCCTTGGAGATGCTCTCTGAGACCATGATCGCCCCCAACGGCAGGCCCCCGCCTAGAGCCTTTGCCAGAGCCATCACGTCGGGCTCCACCGACCAGTGCTGACACGCGAAGACCTTACCTGTTCTCCCGAAGCCGGTCTGAACCTCGTCGACGATGAGAGGAACACCCTCCTCTCTGCAGATCGTTGCGACCCTTGGCAGGAAGGTATCGGGAGGCACCACTATCCCTCCCTCTCCCAAGATCGGTTCGACGACCACCGCAGCGACATCGCCTGCCGCGTAGTTCTGTATCACGTCTCTAATCTCGTCTGCGCACCGCGTGCCGAATTCATTCTCTGAAACCCCTTCCCCATACCGGTAGTAGTACGGCGATGTTGTGTGGACAACACCCGGATAGTTCGCGTAGTTCCCGAGGTTGGCCTTGAATTTCCTTTGTCCCGTCAGGGACAACGTCAGGGAAAGTCTGCCATGGAACGAGCCTTTCAGGGCGACAACAGTGGCCCCGCTCTTCCCCCGCGAGCTTGCATACAACTTGCTGACTTTCACCGAACCATCAACCGCCTCGGTTCCACTGTTGCAGAAGAACGTCTTCGAGAGCTCTCCAGGGGCTATCGATGAAAGTCGCTGGGCGAGAGTCGCCTCCAATTCGTGGTAGTAGTAAGCAGACACGTGCATGAACTTCTTGGCCTGATTCGCTATCGCTTCGACAATCTCGGGATGGCAGTGACCGAGGTTGTTGGTGCTTATCCCGGAGAAGAGGTCCGTGTATACCCTGCCTTCGATATCCTCGATCTTCATACCTCGCGCGCGGGTAATGACTATCTTCTCGCGAGGTGGAAGGCAGTCGAGGACATACTGATGGTCTAGAGCGTAGAAGGACTCGCTCATGGCGGCAACTGACCTTGGAGACGGCTTATACCACTTTGCTTGCGTCCTCCAATTTCGAAACGGCCGTCCAAGGGCCAATCCTCCTGATACCATCTGACTATCATGGACAGGCCTCGGCTTCCACGACCGAGACCTCACCCGTGGGCATCAATGCTCTTATCCCGCGAATTTTGGCCCAGGGAGTAGAGATCCGATGCCAGCCAAAGTGACTTCCGAAAATCCCGAAAGACTTCGATTGCTAATCGCTGGGAAGTGGCGCGAGTCCGAGTCTGAGGATTTGCACCCTGCTTTCAACCCGGCTGACGGACGAACCATAGCCACCGTGCCCTTCTCGACCAAGGAGGAAGTCTCCCAGGCTGTCAGTGCTGCCGATGACGCGTTTGCTTCATGGAGCGCCATGCCGATACCAGATAGAATCCAATTCCTGTTCAAGATGAAAGAAGTGCTTGAGAATCACGCTCAGGAGCTTGCGACTCTGAATACCGAAAACCACGGCAAGACTTTGGAAGAGAGTCGCGGTGACGTCCGAAGGACGATTGAGAACGTCGAGTCAGCGATTTCAGTCGCGTACACGCTTGCAAAAGGGACGAGTCTGGACCAAATCTCGCCTGGGATAGACGAGGTCATGGTGAAAGAGCCGCTTGGCGTCTTCGCGATTGTCTGCCCGTTCAATTTCCCGATCATGATACCATTCTGGTTCCTCCCCTACGCATTGGTGCTTGGCGATACCGTCGTGGTGAAGCCGAGCGAAATCACGCCAGTGCCAATGCAGCGCGTTGCTGAACTGATACAGAAGGAGGTCGGGCTCCCACCGGGCGTATTCAATCAGGTGCACGGGGGGTCTGAAGTAGTCGAGACTCTGATCGGTCTCCGCGAGACCAAAGGCGTCACTTTCGTCGGCTCGACCGCTGTTGCGCGTAGAGTGTACAAACTCGCGGGGGAGAATGGGAAGAGAGCGATCGTCAATGGAGGGGCGAAGAACAGCATTGTCGTGATGCCTGATGCAGATGTGAACCAATCGGTTCCCTCGATTGTCTCGTCGTTCTTCGGCAACACAGGCCAAAGGTGCCTCGCGGGTGCGAACCTGGTAGTTGTCCGCGGCGAAAACGGCCAATTGCTCGACAAATTCTCGAAAACCTCCTCAGCGCTGAAGATCGGAAACGGCTTGTCACCCAATACTCAGATGGGTCCCCTGGTGACGAAGTCGGCGAAGGAACGCGTGCTGGCATATGTGCAAAAAGGAATCGGCGAGGGCGGGAGGCTCATGATCGATGGGAGAGACGCCCGGGTCGAGGAGTTCCCCAACGGGTTCTATTTGGGGAGTACAATCCTCGATGAAGTTACTCCGACCATGAGTGTGGCCCAGCAGGAGGTGTTCGGCCCCTTGGCCAGCATCTTGCATGTCGAAACCCTAGACGAGGCATTGGAAATCGTGAACCACAGTACGAACTACGGAAACATGGCCAGCATATTCACATCGTCCGGGAAAAGTGGGCGCGAGTTCAGGCGGAGAGCAAATGCAGGGAACATTGGAATCAACATAGGCGTCGCAGCACCGTCAGCCTTCTTCCCATTTGGAGGGATGAAAGACTCCTTCTTCGGCGTTGCTCACCCGCAAGCGGATACGGTGGACTTTTTCACAGACAGGAAGATTACACTTTCCCGCTGGTAAGAAAAAAATCGCCGATCGGGCAAGAATGTTTAAAAGCCGACCGAAGAAAATCGTCTCAACAGATTGGTATTCCAGAGCGGTAGGAAGTACCGCCTGAGGCAGTTGGAGCCAGAGGACCAAAACCCGCTTCCAAATCAACAGCCGGATAGACCGTTTGCTGCGCCCTTCGGATTGATGCCACTCGCAGTGCCGTACGAGGACTCTCCGCCAGAGGTGAGGATTCTCAACGCAATTGCGAGCGGACTCGTAAGAGAGGGGAGAAACGACATCGCTTCTGAGCTGGGAATTCCGAAAACCGACTTCGCTAGAGCACTGCGCTCACTCAAAAACGAGGGCACGATATACGTCGGCGCCGGCGGAAGGTACCGGCTCAGCTTCCACACTTCTAACTTCCCCAACATCGTCGCGAAGTAGGAACGACACTACCCCAAGCTCCTCCAAGTGCGGTCCCTCGCTGGTCGTTTTCGCTCCCACCTCGGGCAACCTAGTATCCCATTTCAGGATATTTCGTGAGACGAAGAGTGAATCCGGCCAGCGCTACACACAGGCTTCGCCACACTATTCGCGAACCAATGCGACGCAAGAAAGAGTTAATACGACTATGAGAGGGAAAAATGTGAAGGCTCTCGCACTTGGCCGTCGATAATCCTGGCGAGACCGACACTCGCCAGACTCTGGCGCCCGGGGTAAGCGGCCGGCCACCTCAGGTGGTACGTTCTCTAGAGGAGAGTAACGATGGCAAACTGCTTGACATCAAGGACCTGACGGTCGACTTCGTATCTGTTGACGGCAGAGTGAGAATCTTGAACGGGGTCACTTTGATGGCGAAGAAAGGAGAGGTCGTGGGCATAGTGGGTGAGAGCGGATCCGGCAAGACTACGTTGGGTCTGGCAATCCTCGGACTCCTGGATTCCCCACCTGCTGACATAGTGAGCGGAAGCGTCGTCTTCGGAGGCAGGGACCTTCTAAAGCTGAAGCCATCAGATATGGAGAAAATCCACGGAACTGGAATAAACATGGTCTTCCAAGAACCGCTGGATTCCCTTAATCCAGTGTACACCGTCGAAACTCAAATCGGTGAGGCCTTGAAGGTTCAACGAAAAAGGCAGGACTCGCCGGTACAGGTGACAGAAGCTGAAACGAAAAAGGTGATTACCGATCTGCTGAGAAATCTGTGCATCGACAAGCCGGAAGAGGTCCTAGAACGGTACCCTCACGAACTTTCTGGTGGCATGAGGCAGAGGGTAGCCATATCGATCTCAACCATCGAGAAGCCAACACTGATGATCTCTGACGAGCCTACCACGGGTCTTGACGCCTATGTCCAGAACAGGATTCTTGGAATGTTCAGCGCGCAGAGAAAGGCTGGTGAGACACTATTGTACATCACTCACGACCTGACCATTGCCTCTCAGATTTGCGATAGGATTTACATCATGTACGCCGGCAGAGTGATGGAAGCAGGAGAAACGCGCGGCGTGCTTCAGGAACCCATGCACCCCTACACTAGCACCCTCGTTGCGTCGGTGCCCCAGGGATTCGAGGACGCACCGCCCCTGTCGGTTCAGCTCGGAGAGCCTCCCGACCTTAGGAATCTCCCGAGCGGGTGCAAGTTCAATCCCAGATGTCCGTACGCAAAGGACGTCTGCAGGGAAACCGAGCCGAAGCTGGAGGAGATTTTCGCAGGTAGGTACGCGGCCTGTTGGAGGGTGGATAAGGAACTTGGGAGATTTAGTTGAGATAGAGAATCTCACCGTGGCCTTCAGGTCCAAGAGGAGGGAGGGTTTCTTTCGCACCGGTCCTTCACTGAAGGCTTTGGATGACGTCTCGGTCACCATAGGAGAGAACGAAACCTTCGGGCTGACGGGTGAAACGGGCTCGGGAAAATCAACCCTCGCCAAAGTCTTGGTGGGTCTTTACAAGCCAACATCCGGAACCGTCAGGTTGCTAGGGCGAGAAATTGATTACAAGAAGAGGAAGGACATCGCCTACTTGAGACAGAACGTGGGAATTGTCTTCCAAGATCCCGTCAGGTCTCTAAATCCGTCACTGACAGTGAAGGAAGTCATAACAGAGGCGCTCATCGCGGCGAAGTCAATACCCAAGAAGGATTACGATGAAAGAATCAATTTCATAACCAAACTCGTCGGAGTTACGAAGGACTTGCTCCCCCGCCGTCCTAGGGAGCTGAGTGGTGGGCAGAGGCAGAGGATTAGTTTGGCCAGAGCTCTGGTAGTGCCCAAGAAGCTCCTTGTGCTGGACGAACCGACGAGCGCCCTCGATGTTTCAATCCAGGCGCAAGTCCTGAACACTCTCAAGAAGCTCAAGTCAGAACTCAACATGTCATATCTTTTCATTACCCATGACATCAACGTAATCAAGTACGTGAGTCACAGGCTCGGGGTTCTCTTCTACGGAAGGTTGGTGGAGGTAGGAGACACTCGGACCGTCGACACCGAACCGAAGCACCCCTACACCCAGAGCCTGATTTCACACGTCCTCACCCTCAAGAAAGCCGGGCTGCAGGAGACCGTAGTCTCAGAGCACCGACCGGCGCCCTCCGGCTGTCGGTACCGCCTGGTCTGTCCATCTGCCTTCGAAAGATGTGCGACCGTGCCCCACTGGGTGAATCTCGGAGACAGCCATCTAGTCTCCTGCTTTCTTTACGACCGCCAAGCTGGCAAGGAAACCCACGCCCTTCTTCCAACACCTGCGGCTGCAGTCACGGGTGGCGATTTGCGGGCGCCACCTCACGAACACTCCTGAGAGAGCAATCCCAGCTAATGCAGCGTATCTCTTCTACTGAGTTTCGATTTCTTTCGCAGGCTTGCTCCTGATCAGGATGTGGGGCCTGAGTTTGACGTCCAGAGACTCCCTGATTCCCTCCCCGAGGAAGCTGAATCCTGCCACGATCACGGCTACAACCACTGCGGGTATGATAATCTGGTACGGGTACAAGAAGAGATTGTAGGTAACGTTGGACACCATCATCCCGAGCTCCGGCGCAGTAGGGGGTATTCCCACGTTCAGGAAGCCAAGAGTCGACAGTGTCAGGAGCGCAGACCCAACATCGAACGTCGCATAGACGAGGATGGTCGGCAGGACGTTAGGAATGGCATCCTTCCTCACTATGTAGAAGAAGGACGAGTTCAGCGCCTTCGATATAGACACGAAATCTTCGGCGGCGATCGCCAGCACACCTCCCCTCACCAATCTGACATAAGGTGGCCACCAAACGATGATCATGGAGAAAGTAACATTCACGAGGCTGGGACCCAAGGTCGCAGCGATGGCCATGGCCATAATCATGGTAGGGAAGGCCATGAACAGATCAGTCAACCTCATGAGGACCTCATCCAACCACCCTCTGAAGAACGCGGCCAGGGTTCCTAGGACGATTCCAATGGCCGCTGATAGTGCCACAGTTATGAGCGGGATACCTACATCGATTGGTAGAGCCGTTATCACCCTAGAGAGCATATCTCTTCCCAGAAGATCTGTTCCAAACGGATGTGAAACAGATGGTGAAAGGTTCGCTTGGCCAAAGCTAGGTTGGTACGCACTGTATGGGAGAAGCGCCCCGGAGCTTGCGACCTGAACCACAGTAACGATAAGGAAAAGAGAAACTGTCAGAAGCCCGAACATGGAGAGCGAGTTGGACGTGATAATCCTCCTCATGCTCGCGGCTCCGGTACTCAACCCTCGGATCCTCCCCCCTCTCCCAGCGCAATCCGAGGATCAAGTAACGAATAGAAGACATCGGCTATGAAATTTGCTACGATGACTCCTAGGGTGAAAAGTAAAACGCATGGAACCAGGACAGGATAGTTTATGGAGACTATCGCTTGGTATGTGAAGTAACCTATTCCGGGCCACGCAAAGATTTCTTCTATGACAATAGTTCCAGACAGCAGGAATCCGAACGTCACCGCTATGATGGTGTTCGTATCTATCAGAGCATTCCTAAGTATGTGGTTCCTTCTCACCTCCCCTTCCTCCATTCCCTTGGCACGCGCGGCCTTCACGTGCGTGGACCATCTAGCGTTCAATATCGACGACCGCATTATCCTCGCCACTAGCCCGAAGTCAAGCAGCGCCAGAACAGCCGCGGGCATGAAGACGTGCTGGAGTCCAGATAGGAACGCCGGACCGTTCAGCTGGATTAGCGCGTCCAAGATGTAGAGGCCCGTGATGTGTGCTGGTTGGTTTCCCAAGGTCAGCGAGTACATGCCGCCGGACGGGAAAAGCGGAATGTAACTCGAGAAGACAAGTATCGCAAGAAAACCTCCGAGATAGTAGGGGGAAGACCAGGTGGCAAGATAGAAGATTCGTATCGAGTGGTCTATCTTGGTACCAAAGTGCATCCCCGCGAAGTACCCCGACGCCACCCCGAGGACTGCTATCATGACCATGGACACGAGAACGAGTTCGAGAGTGTTCGGGAAGTAGAACGCCATCTCCGAAATAATGGATTTCCCCGTCTGTGGGTCGACGCCTAGGTTGCCTGTCACATACGACTGGAGGAAGTAGTAAAGCTGAACGTACCAGGGCTGGTCCAGATGGTACCTAGCTATGACGGCGGCGATGGTTGATTTGCTGGCCCTCGCCCCTGCCCAAAGGTGTGCAGGATTGGGATTAAGGATGTACGAGATGAAAAAGACCAACAGCATGGCGCCGATCAGGACACCAATAGCGCCAAGGACTCTCTTCCCGAGGTAGGGGAGGAAGTCTCTTAGAGCGATCATTGCTGACCCCCGCTAGCTTGTGTAGCTTATTGTGTTGTAATACAGGAAATAGCCCATTCCGGATCCGGCGGGGTTCGGAAAAATGCCTGTGACGCCGTTGGCCGTTACGGCCATGAATTCGGGAACGTAGAGCCAGATGTCTGTATAGTTCTGGTACATACTCTGTGTTATGCTACGAAATGCTGCCACTATTGTCGAACCGTTCAACGCGGCATCGGCCTGGTAAGTGTAGTTGAGGACCTGTGAGTCCACATAGGCGCTCGTCCCGATCTGGTTGGCTGTCGTGAAATAGGAGACGTAGTCTATGCTTGCGGTGTAGTCCTCGCTGTAGTAACCAAATCCCATGGCAAAACTCGAATTCGTGCTGCTTGGGGAGTCGATTGTGGTCGCGTACTGCCTGAAGGGCAAAGCTGCTAATGTAATTGGTATCCCAATTGCTCCCAAATTGCTGAGTATTATCTCGGCGGCTCCCTCATCTGTGGGATTGTCGGAATCATATAGGAAAGAGACCGTCGGGAATTGCCTCCCGCCCGGATTGAGCGTAGTCCCGTTCGGCAGGTGTGCCACGAACCCGGCTTGGGCCAAGTAGACGGCCGCTTGGACCGGGCTGTACTGGTACGGGCTCAGCCCCGCCGTCGACTCGTTGTAATACTGGAAGCCTGGGGGGACGGGACCAATCCACTGCTGGGCATGGCCGCTGAACACTATGCGAATGATATCTTGGTAGTCTATTGCGTTAGCTATTGCCTTCCTGACATCGATGTTGTTGAAGAGAGGAAACGCCTGGGTATCCATGTAGAGATAGTGGACGTCTTCGGACGAACCGAACTCAATGGGAAGAATCGCCGTCTTGACTCCCGAGATGGGTGCCGTGACGTTGTAATAGGTGACCGGAACACCAATCATCTGAACCGATCCTGCTCTGAGATCGGCTATGCTCGTCGCAGAATCCTTGTAGTAGATGATGATGTCGTTGAGAATTGCTGGGGCGATGGCGTTGTTCAGTTGCGACTTCGGAAGGCTGTTCGCCCAGTAGTTCTGATTCTTCACCAGGCTCACGCTCTGTCCGAGCACCCAGGATTGGAGTTCGTAGAACCCAGTGCCAAGTGCATTGGTTGTCATGTAGTCGTTCTCAGTATCTGCGACCACCCCTCCGTGACTCGCCACGACGGCGGGGTCGACAGCATATGCCATTGGGGTTACAAGCGTCGCTAGGAATGCCGAGTAGGGTTCAACTCCGTTGTATCCATAGCCTAGGTTGAACTGAATTGCTGATGCATTCAGAGCGACGACCGATTGATCGGGGCGGTTCATGACTGTAAGATTACTGGACGACGGATTGAAGTAGTTAATCGAATTCAGCATTGAGTCCGTCACATTAAACGACATTCCGTTCCCAGCAATAAGATTCTGGCTCAATATCCAAGATGGTGCTTGGTTCATCACCAAGGTCCTGTAGACGGAGTACCACATCACATAGGCGTTGAACGGATCGCCGTTACTGAAGACCACGTTGGGTCGTAGTTCGAATGTGTAGTTCATACCATCGGGTGAGATTGTCCACCCACTCGCAAGCACGCCCTCGTAGGTTGTGTAGCTGCTGCCGTTGTAAGTCAGAAGGCCCTGATAAATCTGCTCGACAACCTCCCAGCCTGACGTCTCGTACGTCACCGCGGGGTCCAGGTAATCAGGCTCTGTCAGCTCGTCCACTTGAAGCGAAGTCTTAGTCTGACCACTCGAGGTAGTTGTCGTAGATGATGAGGAAGTTGTAGAGGAGCCCGTTGACGTTGTGGAACTTGAAGAGGTCGTGGAGCTCTTACCGGTGCCGGACATGAAACCGAAGTAGATACCAGCCGACGCAACCAGAATAATTACTATTAGCACAACCCCGAGAATCGTCCTTGAAACTGCTCTCTTTCGAAGAGGTTTCAATACGACCAGGAACCGAAATTCAGCCTCCTACGGTATTTACGCGTTTGGCCGAAACTAGGGTCGACGCAGGAAGCACCGCGGTTGGTGCTTATGTGGGTTCCCGACCTCGTAAACGAGGTCAGCCATCTATGGCTCGCAGTTTCACTGAACTAACGGGACTCGGGGGCCTCACACGCTGCTCTGAAGCTTCGTTGTCTCCGTCCTAGAAGCGTGCGTGTCGACCCCGGTAAGGCTGAGTTGCCTCAGTATTGGGAGGGGGTCCAGGCACTCTGGGGGAAGAACCCCCTTCTGCTTAATCTTCCCTTCCGCCAACATTCTCACGATTACGGCGGGGACGACTCCGGTAAGTAACGATGTTCCGTTCTCGTGTAGCGTTTTGTAGGAACGCTCGTGTGAAGTCATGGTGCTCAGCTTGTAGACCACCTCCATGTTCCCCTCCTTCCCCTTCACTTCTACCACAATGCCGGTGCTACCCTTCACCGTTCTCGAAACTGACACTGGCGTTGGAATCACCGAATTGAGCAATTCGATGGGCGCCACCTTCGAGCCTCTGATGTCGACAGCCTTGGCTTCAAGCAGCCCCAGCTTCTTCAAGGTATGAAGAACGGCGACGAATTCATCCGCCAGTGCGAGTTTGAAGTCTACGTAATTGACACCTTTTCCTATGTATTCGGGCAGGGTCATGACTTCCTCGTGATCGACGAGGTAGACAGGCTGCTCCCCAATCGGTTCCGGGAACTTGTACACTTCCTTCCCGCTCAAGGGAGGAGAAGATACCCTCCTTCCATCCACATAGGTGCGCGGGGAATCGAGGATCTCGGAAAAGAAGACCTCGGGAGAGAAGAGCAGCATGAATTCGTACTTGGTGCTCGAAGAGTTCTCTCCGTCTCTGACCCTAATCTCTTCGACCGTCGTCAGCCTGTCAGCCGCGTACCTCGCATAGATGTTCGAAAGCCCCGGATCCTCGCCAAGACCGGGAAGGGCGAGCAGCTCCGCCTCTTTCCAGGCTCTGTCCTGGGCAAGCTGTTCGCTGAGCCCGTTCCCTGCCAGGTCGACGTAGTTCGCACCGTTCGCGAAAGATAGCTCCATCATCAGATGATTGAATCGGGGATGACCTGCGTTTATCACCACGTCCTTGCCCCCGATTACTGCCTCCAACTCTTCTTTGTTCCTCGCATCGATTTTTACAACTCTTGTCTTGCTAGGTGACAGTTTCGCTATCTCTAGGGCGTGCGCAGTGTTCTTGTCAGCCATGGTCACCGACTCGATCGCCTTACCTTCGAGTAGGACCTGTGCGATTACTGAGCCGACCGCGCCCAACCCAACGACTAGAGCCTTCATGTCGAGTCGGGGTGGACCACCACCGGGGCTTAATACACGAGCGCTCTAAGGGCTTAGGGTCAAGAGTTATACTTCCTCTGTCGGGCGGCCCGCCCCATGGACGTTCTAGTCGTCGGTGTTGGATCGGTTGGCTCGGTAATAGCTCAGTACCTGCAGCAAGACAGTTCGATTGGTAACCTCACATTGGCAGACAAGGACATCTCTCGAGCGCGTGGTATCGCAGCCAAGCATGGTAAAACGAAGGTGAATGCGGTCAAGATTGACGCCAGCAATCCCAGAGAACTCGAAAGACTGATGAAAGGAAAGGGCATTGTTGTGAACTCTGGCCACCCCATGTTCAACGAGCCTCTCATGCGGATCTCCAAGGAGCTTGGCATCGCGTACGTTGACTTGGCCAGCAGCAACATGAAGGAACAGCTCGCCCAGGATACTGAATTCCGTGAAGCGAACACCCTCGGAGTCGTTGGGATGGGGGAGGACCCTGGTCTATCAAACATCTATGCGAGGTACGCGGCTGACAGGCTGACGACGGTCAGCGAAATCAAGGTGCGGGACGGAGAGTTCTCTGTCAGCAAGCTACGTGGTTTCGTGCCGCTCTTCTCTCCCGAGGTCTTCTTCGAAGAGGTTCTGATGGATGCCATCATATTCGCTGATGGCAAGGTAAAGCACCTCTCGCCGATGAGTGAAAGAGAGGTGTACGACTTTCCTCCACCACTGGGGAGACAGACGGTCTACGCTCTCGAGCACGAGGAGGTGCAGACCCTGCCCTACTACATCAAGAAGGGCGTACACTACGTGGACTTCAAACTCGCTCTCTCAGACGAGTTTGTCAGCAACATCAACCTTCTCAAGGAGCTCGGATTGCTCAGCACAAAGCCCGTCAATGTAAAGGGAACCAAAGTTCGACCCTTCGACGTGTTCATAGCAACTCTCCCCATACCTGTCTCGGTGGCTTCCGCGTTGAGCGGCCACGCAGGGATATCCATAGAGGTGAGCGGGACCTCCGGCGGGAAGGAGACGAAGTACACCCTGAGCACCCAGATGTCTCATCAGGAGGCATACAGGCGGTTCAAATCGAACGCAACGTCCTACCTTACAGGGATCGTGCCTGCGGTCTTTGCGTCGACATTCGTCAGAGGCAAGATCAAACAGAAGGGCGTCATCCCGGCAGAGATGCTGGACGCTGACCTGATGCTGGGCGAGCTGGCGAAGGCAGGCGTCAGAACGAGCATAAGCAAGTCTGCAGAGGAAACACTAGCGGCCTGAGTCCCACCCGCAGCAACGAATTGGAAAGCCTGCTACGAAAGGCGCTTGAGCGCTTCCTCGAACGCCTGAACGGTGAAGGCGATGTCCTCCTCGGAGTGGACCGTGGAGATCGCGACCCTTTCGTAGTTGTCGGGGTGCAGATACACTCCGGCATCTAGCAGCAGCTGGTGGAGCGAACGGTATTTGTCCCAATCGAGAAGTAGACTTTCCCTGTAGTTGGATATCTTCGCATGTTTCGTAAAGCTGAGCGAGAAGATTCCTGGCACGCTCTGTATGCATGCCTTGTGCTTGGTCGCCAGAACTGCATGGGTGAGGCCGGCCATGAGCTTCTCGGTGGTTTCCTTCAGGGTCTTCAGGGCGCGATAGTCATCCGCTGCGAGGACCTCTAAGTTCGCTAGAGAGCCTGCAACTGTCAGCGAGTTCGCGAAGTACGTTCCTCCATATGAGACCTTTCCGGGGGCGAGGAGCTCCATGTACTCCTTCTTGCCCGATAGTGCTGCTATGGGGAGGCCCCCGCCGAGCGCCTTGCCCCAGGTGGAGAGGTCCGGGGTCACGTCGTAGAGCTGTTGAGCTCCCCCGGGAGCCAGCCTGAAGCCGGTGATTACTTCGTCGAAGATGAGCAGAGCGTCGTTCGAGGTTGCAATCTCTCTGACACCCTTCAGGTAGTCGGGCTCAGGGGGGATCACGGTTGAATTCGCCATGACGGGTTCCATGATTATGGCGGCAATCTCGTTCCTGTGTCGCTTCATTATTCTCTCCAGTGCCTTCAAGTTGTTCCAAGGAGACACCACGACCGTATCTAGGACCATGGATGGTATCCCCGCCGAATAGGGAAGAGATCTCGGGTACTCTTCCATGCCTGCCACCACAGGGGGTGCTTCCACGCTCACCATCGCGTAATCGTGTTGTCCATGGTAATGGCCTTCGAACTTCAGAATGGTGTCCTTCCCCGTCGCCGCCCTGGCGATTCTGACTGCGTTGCTCGTCGCGTCAGCTCCACCATTTGCGAAGACTACCATGTCTGACGTGGGAACGAATTGCTTGAACTTCTTCGCGAGCTGGACTTCGAGCTCCGTCGGGGCACCCATCATCATCCCGTCCTGTGCCTGGCGCCTGACTGCTTCGACTATCTTCGGGTGGGCATGACCGTTGATTAGTGCGCCATATCCGAGGAGGTAGTCCGTGTATGTGTTGCCGTCGACATCGATGATCTTGGATCCGGAACCGCTTTGCATGAAGAGCGGATACGGCTCATAAGAAGCCCAACGAATGATAGAACTGCAACCGCCCGGAAGAAGGTGGATGGACTCCTCGTGCAGTGCAGCGGTCTTTGTTGTACTGCGAACCTTTGGGACAACTACTTCTGGAGTAACGACTTTCTGTTCAGGTGGCTGAGCTGTGGAAGACAATCGCTCACTCTCCCTCAGGTTCCTCCGTTTCCGTTGCTGGAATTCCTCTTTTGCTTCTTACCCAGACGTTTTCTCGACACGACCTTCAATCGAATCAGTACATAGTTCCCCTCTTCGATTCGGAGAAGCTTGCGAATCTCCTCCGGAATCGTCAGTCGCCCTCCCTTGATAACCTCAGCAATGAAAGGCATCTCTTCCTCGGCCACCGTTCCAGCCAATGACACCCCAGCACGCCCCCACGGGCAGGATTATCGGGAATTGTATTAAAACGTTCTTTTCCTCCATATTTATACGTTGTCTGCTGTTTTACGACTTCCTGCGTATCCCACAACGGGTTCCATGCATATTTCTCACTAATACTTCATTTTTTGGAGCCCTAATACGTTTGGTATGGACGTTCAACTTTGCGTCTCATCTCTCGTGTCTCGAAACCCTTATCTCAAGCAGAGCGACTTCCACGACCGATTGTTATGCCCGCGACTCAGGAACGAATGTTGGTTGGGGGAGAATGGGTCTACGCGGCGAGTGGTGAGACCTATGATGTTCTGAATCCTGCAACCGCCGAAATCGTAGCCAAGGTGCCAAAGGGAGGCAGAGAGGATGCCTCTCGGGCCGTTGACGCTGCAAGAGAAGCGTTCGACCGGGGACCCTGGCCAAAGATGACTCCAGCCGACAGGGCCAAAATCATCTGGAAGATTGCGGATTTAGTCGAAGCCGACATTGACAGACTAGCCATGCTGGAGACCACGAACCAGGGAAAGACGATCAAGATGGCGCACGACAACGACTTTCCCACGGGCATTGACAACATCAGGTTCTTCGCTGGTGCATCGAGGAATCTCGAAGGGAAGGCTGCGGCAGAATATACGGGGCTTGGCACTACTATCTTCAGAAGGGAACCAGTGGGCGTCGTCGTCTGCATCACGCCGTGGAACTACCCTTGGATGATGGCGGTCTGGAAGGCTGTCCCTGCTCTTGCCGCAGGGAACTCAATCGTAATCAAGCCTGCCAGCGTGACACCTCTGACAACAATCGAATTCGCGAAACTCATGGAGAAGGCTGGCGTACCGAAGGGAGCTGTTAGTGTTGTCACCGGTCCCGGCAAAACCGTAGGGGAATCGCTCGTCACCCATCGTGGAGTGGACGTCGTGGGCATCACTGGAGACACGGTTACAGGAAGCAGGATAATGGAACTCGCTTCCCACACGGTCAAGCGCCTTCAGCTGGAGCTCGGGGGGAAGGCGCCGTTCATCGTCCTCGAAGACGCCGACATCGAAGCTGCGACCGAAGGCGCAGTGGTGGGCGGCTTTGTCAATGGAGGGCAGGACTGCACTGCGGCGACCAGAGTCTACGTCCACGAGAGCGTGTACGAGCGCTTCATGAAGCGATTCGTCGAGAAAGTGAAGAAGATCAGGGTAGGCGACCCAACGAAGAGGGACATAGACATGGGCCCGCTCGTGTCCGAAGCGCAGCGGCACAAGGTCGAGGAGATGGTCAAAGTGGGAGAGGGAGAGGGAGCGAAGCTGGTCACCGGGGGCAAGCGTCCCGACTTAGTAGCCCCATTCAACAAGGGATTCTACTACGAACCAACTATCTTTACCGACGTGCAGCAGAAAATGCGAATCTGCCAGGAGGAGATATTCGGACCTGTCATCTGTGTTTCGACCATAGCGTCATTTGACGAAGCCATAGAGAAAGGGAACGACGTAATCTACGGGCTGGCGGCGTCGATTTGGACAAGAGACGTGAGCAAGGCAATGAAAGCGGGCGCCCAGCTCAGGTTCGGGGATGTCTGGGTCAACGACCACCTTCCCCTCGCATCAGAGATGCCTCATGGCGGGTTCAAGCAGAGTGGCCATGGAAAGGACATGTCGGCATACACCTTCGATGACTACACTCAGGTGAAGTTCGTGTACATCGATACGACCGATGCCGTCCGAAAGCCTTGGTACTACACCATCTACGGTGACTGACGCTCTCCGACGGAGTCAGAGGGGCAGGCCGCGGAGGGTCTGCCCCGCCGAGCCTCTCGCAGCTCTAGTCAGGGGCGCCTCAGGTTCACTTGCGTCGCTTGCGAGGGATATGCCTCTTCCCAGTATCCACCAACCGCGCTGCCTGCTCTCTGTTAGGGGGCATTGTCAGCTTTGGAAGATCGGGCTTCCCCCAGGTCTCCGTGTACTCGGCCCAAGATACTCCCCCTCTAGATGTCGGACCTTCGTACATCAACCACCAGTGGAAGTCGCAGAGGGGGCGCCCTCTCTTGTCAGTT
>Ga0187780_10000735_pt1 | contig 24268 bp, 24 predicted proteins | sample 1015_Q2_SP10_20__FD_132429 | JGI IMG/M metagenome (GOLD analysis project Ga0187780, IMG submission 132429) | Tropical peat soil microbial communities from peatlands in Department of Meta, Colombia - 1015_Q2_SP10_20_MG | ecosystem: Environmental > Terrestrial > Soil > Wetlands > Peat | place... | reverse complement strand
TATTAACGAATGGGTGGCGGGCGGTACTAGGTCCGGGGAGGGGCTTTAGGCGTGCCGGCAGCGAACCAGCCGCTAACCCACGAGAAAAACACAGGTCTTAAGACCCGCCACTACAAGAGAAAGGCAGAACAAAGAAGCGAGGAGAAAAGCAGACCCCTCTCCGGTTTCGTGGGATCGGGATGGCAGGATTGCGCGGTTAGCGGAGCTTGGTCAGGTCGATCTTGGGATCCAAAACCTCTTTGGAGTCGAGGATATGGTCCCAAGTGACTTCGCGGCCGGTGTAGGCGGCGGTGCGGCCCAGGATGCAGGCGAGCGCGGACTGGGCGCCGTCGGGAACTTGATTGTGGAATTTGCCGGAGGTGATGCTGTCGAGGAAGGACTTTTTCTTCGCGGGATCGGCTTGTTCGAGATTGCCGAAGAAATTTCCCGTGCCGGAAAATTCCTTGCTTTCGGAAGTGGGAGGCGCTGGCTGCCAAGGCTCTTCGCCCCAAATGCCGAGCGGGCCGGCGTAAGGAGATTGCGAGTTGCCGCGGGTGCCGAAGAAGCGCTCGTTGACGTCGAAATTGACTTTGCCGAATTGCACGGAGCTGAAATCCACGGCGACGCCGTCAGGATAGGTGAAGACGACGTTGAAATGGTCGTAGGTGGTGGAATCGGAGTCGCGCGTGGGACCTCCGCCAGTGCCGACCGCCTTGAGTGGATGCGCCTGCAGCGTCCAATTGCAGATGTCAATGGTGTGGATGTTTTGCTCGAGGATGATGTCGCCGGAGAGCAACTTGTCGTGGTGCCAGGTGCGCAGGCGCCGCTCCGCGTCTGAGACGCCCGGGCGCTGTGGGAGTTCGAGGAAAGGCGCGTAGTAGTGCGCTTCACCGCAAACGATTTTGCCCAGAGCGCCTGCGTGGATGCGGCGGACGAGTTCGACAAACATGGGGCATTCGCGAATCTGGAAGCCGACGTCAATGCTGAGTTTGCCGTCGGCGCGCTCGGCAATCGCTTGAACTTTTTTGACGCCGGGAACATCCACCGCGATGGGCTTTTCGAGGTAGACGTGCTTGCCCGCAGCAACCACGGCGTCGAAATGCTGGGGATGGTAGTAAGCGGGCGTGGCAATGACGATGGCGTCGAGTTCCTTGGAGTGAGCAATTTCCTGGAACGCGTGAGGTCCGAGGAAGAGTTGCTTGGGGTCGAGCGCGGGATAGCCTTTGGGCTGCTGCATCTTGTCGAAGGTGACGCGCGCGGCGTCAAGGCGATCCTGAAAGATGTCCGCGAGAGCGACGATGCGTGCACCGCCGAGGTCCACGAGATTCGTCGCGTCTACGGTGCCGCGACCTCCGCAACCAAGCAGCCCGACGCGAAGGTCGGAATTTGCGGCCGTGCCGAAGACGAGATTGGGCTTGAGGAAGAGAAAACCCGAAGCCGCGGCGGTCGTTTGCAGGAAGGTGCGGCGATCGAGATTAGTGCAGGATTTCGGAGTGCGACTGGAATCGTTGGACATGGAGTCTCCTGGTTCAGCGCAAGTTTAGCCGATTAATTTTCGCAGAAACTCGATGGACGCACGCACGTCGGCCAATTGCTGCGGGCCGGAGATTTCGCGCTCGATGGTGACGGCGCCGGAGTAGCGGATTTCCTTGAGCCGCGCGATGATGCGCGGAAAATCCACTTTGCCCCGGCCGATGGGCACTTCTTCACCCAGGTCCTTGGGATTGGTGGGCCAGAGGCCATCCTTGGCATGAATGCCTTGGATGTAAGGCGCGAGGATTTCGATGGCGTCAACGGGATTGGCTTTGCCGTAGAGGATCAGATTGGCGAGATCGAAATTGACCCCGACATTGTCCAAGTCGATGTCGCGAATGACGCGGACGAGAGTGATTGGGGTTTCCTGGCCAGTTTCGCAGCGGAAGTACTGGTTGTTGTTCTTGCAGTAGGACGCGACGTCACGAATGGCAGCGACGATTTCGATGTAGCGCGGCTCGTTGGGATCTTCCGGGATGAATCCGCAATGGGTTTGGACCGCGGGAATGCCGCAATGCTTCGCGAAGTCCGAAGCCTTCTTGATGTGAGCGATGCGCGGGGAGCGGGTCTCGAAGGGAACGAGACCGATGGTGACAGGGCCGCGGTAGAAGTCGTAGACTTCAGGCCCCGGACCGCCCACAACGAGAGACGTAGCTTCGATGCTGTACTTATCGAGGGCTTGGCGCAGGCGAAGAGCACTGGCGGAATCGAAGTCATCGGCAAAAAGCTGGCAGGTGGGAAGACCGAGATCGCGGACCTTGGCGATGGCAGCGTCAGCATCTTTTCCCGTGCCGAGGATGAGGCCGAGGCGAAGAGGTTTCTTCCCTTTGTCGGTGGGAAGAGCGGGGGCGGTCTGCTCGCTACTCGGCAATGTCCACTCGCCACTGGATTTGGCCTTTGCGGTGAAAGAAAGTGCGAGACCTCCGGCTGATGTTTGGAGGAACGCGCGGCGGTTGTGACGTTGCATGGGTGATGCTCCAAAGACTGTGGCACAGGCTGAAGCCTATGCTACTCGCTCAACGGACGGAGTTGACGTGGATGCGCTTGGGGCCGGCTTCGCGGATGTGCTCCGGGCATTCGGCCATCATGAGCTTAAAGTTTTCGATAAAGCGGGCGGCGAGCGCGTCGTACTTTTGATAATACTCCTCGCGACTTCCCCAGGTGTTCACGGGATCGAGAATCTGGGGCGGCACGCCTTCGCACTGCGTGGGCACGTCGAAGCCGAAGACAGGATCCTTCTTGTACGGCACGCTGACAAGCGAGCCGCTGAGGGCTGCATTGAGCAGCGCGCGCGTGTGATGAATGCTGATGCGTTTGCCGACACCGAAGGGTCCGCCGGTCCAGCCGGTGTTGACCAGCCAGACGTGCGCGTTGTGCTTCTGGATTTTGCTCTTCAGGAGTTGTGCGTAGGCAAGCGGGTGGTGAACCATAAACGGCCCGCCGAAGCAGGTGCTGAAGGTCATCTGCGGCTCGACGCCAAGGCCGATTTCCGTGCCGGCGATCTTGCTGGTGTAGCCGGAAATGAAATGGTAGATGGCCTGATCGGGCGTGAGCTTGGAAATGGGCGGCATAACGCCGTTCGCGTCACACGTGAGAAAAACGACGTTCTGCGGATGTCCCGCGCGCTTTTCAGGGAGATGATTCGCGATGTAGGAAAGAGGATAAGCGGCGCGCGTGTTTTCGGTGACGGTGTAATCGTTGAGATCGAGGTGGCGGGAGACGGGATCGAAGGTCACGTTTTCGAGCACGGTGCCGAAGCGCCGCGTACAGGCGTAGATTTGCGGCTCGGCGTCCTCCGAGAGGCGAATCACCTTGGCGTAGCAACCGTCCTCGAAATTGAAGACGCCGTTGTCGCTCCAGCCGTGTTCGTCGTCGCCGATGAGGTGGCGCTTAGGGTCGGCCGACAGCGTCGTTTTGCCTGTGCCGGAAAGGCCGAAGAAGATGGCCGCGTCGCCGTTATTGCCGACGTTGGCGGAACAGTGCATGGGAAGCACGCCCTGCAACGGGAGAAGGAAATTCAAGACCGTGAAGATGGTCTTCTTGATTTCGCCGGCATAACTAGTGCCGCCGATGATGGCCAGACGCTCACGGAAATTGATGATGATGAAGGTTTCGGTGCGCGTGCCGTCAGCCATGGGTGAAGCCTGAAAGCCGGGCGCGGCGATCACGGTAAATTCCGGGACATGGTGAAGCAGCGCATCGGTGTTGCGGATCTTCAGAAACATCGTGCGAGCGAACAGCGAGTGCCATGCCTTTTGAGTGATGATGCGTACCGGTAGGCTGTAGTCGGGGTCGGAGCCGGCGAAGCAATCCTGCACGAAGACGTCACGGCCCTGCAGGTAACCTTGCAAGCGCGTGAGTAGCGCGCTGAAGCTTTCGCCTGTGAACGGGCGATTGTACTCGCCCCACCAGATTTTGCTTTCCGTGGATTCTTCGCGGACGACGAATTTGTCGGCGGCAGCACGGGCGGTGTGCTTGCCCGTGTTGACGACGAGAGGCCCGAGATGCGACAGCGTACCCTCGCTCCGGAAAATGCTCTCTTCATAGAGCGCGGGCGTGGGGAGATTCCAATAAGCGCGGCGAAGATTCACGAGGCCGTGATTGGCGAGGCCGTAATTGCTGGCGAGCTTGCCGGCTTCGCGGACGGCGGGAGATTGCACATCGAGGTAGATGTTCATAGCCAATCCCTCACAAGCTTGCGATCGCCGAGGTAGAGTTCGTTGGCGGAATTGGGATCGAGCGCCCACTTGATGCGGTCGAGGCCCTCGGTGACGTCCTTGGCCGCGCCGCAGTAGCTGAGGCGAAGATGGCTTTCGAAGCCAAATTCCTTGCCCGGGACGGTGACCACGCGGACCTTTTCCAGGAGAAATTCGGAGAGCTTCTGCGAGTCCTTCATGTAAGCGGAGAAATCGGGGAAGCAGTAAAACGTGCCTTCGGGCTTGTGCACCTTGACGCCGTCGAAGGCGTTGAGGCGATCAATCATGATGTTGCGGTTGTTCTCAAGAGTGACGCGCAGACTTTCGACGGAAGATTGCACGCCGTTCAACGCGCCGACCGCAGCCCATTGCGAGGGAGAAGAAGGCCCGGAAGTCTGTTGCGACTGGATCGTAGCCATGGCGGAGATAATGGGTTTGGCAGCGATGGCCCAGCCGATACGGAAGCCGGTCATCGCGTACATCTTCGAGACACCGTTGATGACGATGAGCTTCGATTCTTCAAGCGAGCACTTCATGAAGTCGTAGCAGATGGGCGCAGTGTTGTGGTCAAAGGTGAGGCGATTGTAGATGTCGTCCATAATGAGGTAGATGCTCTTCTTCTCGCAGAACTCCACCATTTCCTGGACAAATTCCTTCGAGTACATGATGCCGGAAGGATTGTTGGGGCTGTTGAGGATGATCGCTTTCGTGTAGGACCCGACCGCTTCCTTGATTTCATCAGCTGTTGGGAAAAAGGTGCCGTCTTCGGCTTTGACGATGACGGGAACGCCGCCTGCGAGTTTGACCATTTCCGGATAGCTGACCCAGTAGGGCGCGGGGAAGATCACCTCTTCCTTGGGATCGAGAATCGCGTGCAGGAGCACCATCAGCGCTTGCTTTGCGCCGCCCGAAGCGATGATGTTGTCAGCGTGAATCACTTTCTTGTAGTGATCCTCGGTATAGCGCACGATAGCTTTCTTGAGCGCGGGGATGCCATCGGGCGCGGTGTAACGGACTTCGCCGGTGTTGAGCAGCGAAGTACAGTTTATGACTGCGTCGATAGGCGCCTTACTCTTGGGTTCTCCGCCACCTAGGTGGATGATGGGTTCGCCCTTGTCGCGCAGCTGCGCGGCGGTTTCGTTCAGTTTGAGAGTGGCCGATTCGCGCAAGGAACGGGCCAATTGGCTAAGACTCATATCCGTACCTTCCCCTGAAGAATTTGAAGCGGTGTAGATACAGCAATTGTGGGTTCAAAAATGCTCCAAGATAGTTTCATCGAAAATTCTGGTTTGCTCCAGAGTTAAGAACATCCTACAGACGGACCGGTCCCGACGCTGTGACGGCTTACCCAAACGGGATGAGCGTGGGGATGAGACGTTGTGAGAAGGGAAGTGCTGCAGGTCAGGCCCGACGCCCGGTGTAGCCTTGCACCCTCCGAGGAAAGTGGCGCGCCCTGAGAGATTCGAACTCCCGACCTTCTGGTTCGTAGCCAGACGCTCTATCCAGCTGAGCTAAGGGCGCACCGCCAATTCCATATTCTAGCACAGCGTCCGACTTGCTTCTCAACCGCCACGGACGTCTCTACGTGCCATCCCGCGGCGCAGTTGCCTTCACGAAGCTGCGCCCGTGCTCTTCGGCGCCACGCCAGAGCAGTCCTACCAGCGTAAGAATGGTCACGACCTCAAAGCTGGCCAGCGCCCAGCTATAACCGAAATGCTCTCGCAAAGCGTACTCAATGGTGTTGGTTGGCGACGCGAACAGAATCCCCAATTGATACGCCAGGCCCGGCATCAGCCCCCGCACGGCATCGGCCGCGAGTTCATTCAAGTGCACCGGAATCACGCCCCACGCGCCTTGCACGCCCATCTGTAGAATAATTGAGCCGACGACCACTACCGGCACGCTCCCGCCAAATGCCCACGCTGGAATCATAAGCAGGCAAAGCGCCAGAGCCGCGATCATTCCCTTCCGGCGCCCCAGGCTCTCCGAAAGCATTCCGAATATCACGGATCCCAGGACAGCTCCAATGTTGTACACGATGGCGATGTTCGCGACCTTTGCCGCGGCGACGTGATGAATTTCTTTCAAAAAATCGGGATAAAGGTCCTGGGTTCCGTGCGAAAGAAACATCATGAAGGTCATCAGCACGGCAAGATACGCAAAACGCTTCCAGTGCTGCACTACAACGCGCAAGACTTGCCCCGTTGTCGCGACGCGGTGCTGTTTCCACGCCGCCGACTCGGGCACCTTGGTCCGGATGTACAAAGCAAGGAGCGCGGGTACAGCTCCCAGCCAGAACATCCACCGCCAGCCAAGCGTCGGCAAGACGAAGCGCGCCGTAACGGCGGCAAGCAAGTAGCCGATCGAGTAGCCGCTCTGCAGGATCCCGCTTAGGACACCGCGCCATCGTGGAGGCACCGCCTCCATGGCCAGCGAAGCCCCGACGCCCCATTCACCGCCCATGCCGATGCCAAACAGCGCGCGTAACACCAGAAAAACCGCGTAATTCGGCGCAAAACCGCAAAGCAATTCGATCACGGAGAAATAGATTACGTTCGCCATCAACGGAACGCGGCGGCCAAAGCGGTCTGCGAGCACGCCAAACAACAATGCGCCGACAGGGCGCAAAGAAAGCGTCGCGAATGTCGTAAAGACGATGGCCTTCTTCGTAACGCTGAATTCGCGTGCCAGCGTGTCGTAGAGAAACACGATCACGAAAAAATCGAAGGCATCCAGCGTCCAGCCGAGAAAACCTGCCATCCAGGCATGATGTGTGCCGCTACTCTGCGTCGAAGAGGCCATGTCAGAAACAAGATTCTGCTTGTGGCTCAAGCATAGGCCGCTACAATGCCACAATTTTGAAGAAAAACACCAGCGCCGCGCTGCCGCGCGACTTTCGACAGGCAATACTCCTCGAACCGTCATTTCGAGCGTAGCGAGGAACTCTGCGCCATCGCACGGTTTTCGTGCGTTGCATCCCTCTTCAGTCCACTGACAGGAACAAATAGATTTCTCACTCCGAGGATTTCGTCCGGAGTCACAAGTTTGTGATGTCAGGCGGCTTTACGCCTTGGCTCCTTCGAAATGCGCTTCGATTTCCTCTAAAGTTTTGCCCTTTGTCTCCGGCAGGAAAAATGCCGCCGTGACGAAATAGATGACCGTACAGGCGGCAAACGCAAAGAACATCGTGGCGTAGCCATACTTGCCGACGGTGGGCAGGAAGATCGCCGCAATCGTGGTGGAGAAACCCTGGTTGATGAGCAGCGCGATGCTCATGCCGTTCGAGCGGATGCGCGTCGGCATCAATTCCGACAGCGCTAGCCAAACGCATACTCCCGGCCCCACGGCATAGAAGGCAATGAAGATGTACAGCGTGAGCGCGACCAGCCAGCCGTTCTGCCGGCTGGGCATGGGAGTAATCAGCGCATTCTCGATTTTGAGAGGAGCGCTGCGCGCCAGGTCCAGGTTGCCAACAGGATTGGAGAAGAACGCGACAACCTTGTTCTCTGGCACCGTGCCCTCGCGCCCAATCTCTACGGGCTTTGCCGCTACATCGTCCGAGCGTGCCACCTTCGATGCAGCGCGGTAATCGCCGTACGAATAAATAATGCTCAACGAAGTCGTCTTGCCCTGCAGTTCCCTCCCTCGGTTGCCCGTTGACGCGAGTAGCGCCTCCGCGGTCTTCGCGTCATACAGAAGCGATAGTTTCTGGTCTGCCCCGACCATCGTCTGAACCGCGTTCCGGGCATCTACCCGCTGGACCTCGGTCCGGTGAAAAAGCAGCCCCGTACAAATCAGAGAAACTATGATTCCGCCGCTGCCCAGCGATAGCAGGAATTTCCTTCCTTTGCGGTCCACCAACTGCATCGCCCCAATGGTGAAAAGAAAATTCATAAACGTGAACAGCACGTACCCCCAATGTGCCAGCAGGTCCGAAAGGCCGCTCTGTAAGAGGATGTTCGTGTTGTACCCAATGATGGAGTTGATGCCGGTAGTTTGGTTGCATGCCAGAATCACGCACGCCAGGATGAACGGAATCACGTACTTCCGGTGCAGCAGCGATTCCTTCACGTTATTGCCCGTAGAGCTCAGGGCCTTTTCGGCGGCAGACGTTTCTTCCATCTCCCGCAATTCCGCGTGAGCCTGCTCCGTCACGCGCGACCGAAGCAGTGCGCTCAAAGCGGCCTCTCTCTTCCCTCGGCGAAACAGCCAGCGCGGCGACTCCGCCACGAGGAAGCTGCCAATGACAAACAAGACTCCCGGCGGCAGCGACACCCAGAAGATGCTGCGCCAGGCGGTATTCTTAAACGCCAACAGCCTCGCTGGATCGCCCAGCTTGGCCACCACGTCCACCCGATAGCTGAAATACATCCCCACCAGCGCTGCGGCTAAAATGCCAAGTGTCAGCAGCCACTGAAATACGCCCGTCCCCTTGCCACGGCTCCCGGCGGAAAGGCATTCTGCCAGATACAACGGCACCACCACGCCTATCAAGCCTGCACTCGCGCCCTGCAGCAAGCGTCCCAAAACCAACAAACCATAGCCGGGCGACAGAGCGATCACAGGAATGCTGATGACGAACATCAGGCCGCTCAGGATCATCAGCGGCTTGCGCCCCATCAAATCCGCGAGCACACCCGCGAACAACGTGGAAATGACGCTTCCGAGCAGCACCGCCGCCACAACGATGGAAAGTTGGCCCGCGTTTAGGCGCGACGTGGCCTCCAAGTAGGGCAGCGCTCCGGCGATGATCCCCACATCCACGCCGTACAGCAGTCCCCCAAGTCCCGCCACGAGCAGCAGGAAGCGGTTATAGCCGACCTTGCCCTTGTCCAACGCGGCCGTGCCACTGCTCCCGATCTCTGTCATGAGTTTGTCCTCGGCTGAATTCTGAAGCGATTTTCCTGTGGATGTTCCACACCGCCCATCCCAATGGTTTCCTGCCGGATTCCTGTGGCTTGCCGCTCAGTTTCTACGCGAATGGAGATGAAGTCAAAGGATTTCTAAACCGTTTCAATAATAGGAAATCTCGCAGGCAAGCAAAACCCCGGCTCGTGGGGGAAACGAGCCGGGGTGGGGGTACTTCTGAGGGGGGCCTGAGGAAAATTCAGAATTTCTAGTGCGCGCCCACCGGTTGCTGCGTCGCGAACACGCAAATCTTCTGCAACTCTTCGTAGGTGAAGAACCACTCTTGCGTATTCCCTGCGTATTCCACGTGACCGACGCCAGTCTCCTCGGAAATGCGCGAGAGCTCTTCCACCGGCAACCCGAGCAGATATGCCGCCCGGGCCCGGGTTACGTACTTCGGAACCTGATTGTCCATGTTGCCCTCCCTCAAGCAGGCATCAAGGCCAGACCGTCCTCCTCCACCGCCATGATCATGTTCTTGTAGATATCGACGTCCCAGCCTTCGCCGATTCTCATCCGAACAGTGTCTCCGCTCTCCTTCAGGAGCTTACCCCGCAAGGGAACTTGAATGTCCCCAAGCGCTACGTGCAAGACCACCGCGTGTCCGAGCCAGGTGTTGAACACCATTTGCATAGTTAGCCCTTAGGAGCAGGAGATTAAATGCTGCGGGAGGTAGATTCGCAGCCGGCGGAGAGTGTCGCAATGGTACAGCGAGGGTATTTCGCTAGTATTTCCGTACTGCCGGATGCCCTTTTCTCTTCTATCCTGCTGGATTTATGCGAAGTACGATCGTACTGCCCATTCGGAACGCGCGTCCCATCGCCTGTCCGCGCAGTGCCCTGCGACTCTCTTCTCCGTGACCACGGATCTCTATTCGCGTCTTCGATTTGCCGACAATCCAAGACTACGATCGGGAATTGGGCTTGCCCTCGGAGGCGGATTTGCTCGTGGCTACGCTCACTTGGGGGTATTAAAAGAGTTTGAAGAGCAACAAATCCCCATCGCGTGCATCAGTGGCAGCAGCATTGGCAGCATCTTGGGCGCAGCCTACGCCAGCGGCGCTTCGCTTTCGACTATCATCGAAAAATGCCGTGAAATTCGCTTTCGCGATTTTGCGCGTTGGAGAGTTTCCCGCTTCGGTCTAGCCAGCAACGACCGCCTGGGAGCGTTGGTTCGCCGCTTCTTTGATTCCCGGCAGTTTGAAGACCTCCAGATGCCGTTGGCCATAGTCGCCACGGACCTTGGCACGGGTGATCCCGTGGTGTTCCGCCAAGGCAATCTCGCAGATGCCATCCGCGCGAGTTGTGCCTTCCCTGGGCTCTTTGAACCTGTACAGATTGGCACGCGCTATTTGGCCGACGGTGGGCTCGTCGCGCCAGTGCCTACCCGAGCCGCGCGCGAGCTCGGCGCCGAAACCGTCGTCGGCATTTGCGTGGGACTTCACGATGGGCACCGGGACGCCCCGAAAAACATCTTCCAGGTAGTCAGCCGCGCCGTAAGCGCTGCTCAGAAAAACCAACTGGAAGCCTGGGAGCGCCATGCTGATCTGGTGCTGCGACCTTCCGTTCAGGCTCTGGCCTGGGATGACTTTGATCGGATTGAGGAAGCCATGGAGGCTGGCGCGGCTGCGGCTCGCGCGGCAATTCCTCATATCAAAAAACTCATCGCTTTCTGCGTCGAGGAGCCTTTTGAACCGGGACGCCAGGGCGAATATCTCTTCGCAGAGGCCATATGACGACCTTGTCGCAATGGTGCGTTCATCATTTTTCACGCGCTGTTGCCATCTGGCAGGAAAGTGGCGAGAATCCGGCGATATTCTGCTACCTTATTGGATGGGGAATGTTTGCCTGTTTGAGATCCCGGCAATTTGCCCCCATCTTCTCAGCGAGGCCTGAAACTGCTTGCTTGAATCCATCCGTCACCTGCTGCACTCGCTCTACACTCCCGAAGGTCTCAGACAACTAGTCCACTGGGGTGGCCCCCCTCTCGTGTCCATTATCGTCTTCGTGGAAACCGGGCTTTTCGTTGGCTTTTTTCTCCCCGGTGATTCTCTGCTCGTTACCGCAGGAATCTTTTCTGCTGCGGGCGACATTCCCCTGAAATGGCTGCTTTTTCCCGTCATGCTCTGCGCCATTATCGGCGACCAGCTTGGCTATTGGATCGGCCGGGGCGCGGGTGCGGCGCTTTACCGCCGCGAAGACTCACTCTTTTTCCGTCGCAGCCACCTCCAGCGCGCCCATGATTTCTATGAAAAGTACGGGGGCCGCGCCGTAATCTTCGCTCGCTTCGTTCCCATCGTTCGCACCTTCTGCCCTCCCGTTGCGGGCGCTGCGAAGATGCCTTACATGCGCTATCTCCCGTACGACATTTTTGGCGGTGCTTTCTGGGTCGGCGCCATGATCCTCGGCGGGTATTTTCTTGGCCGCTCGATTCCCAATATCAGCCAGAGAATTCATTACGTGATTGCGATCGTCGTCTTCCTTTCGATTCTGCCAGCGATTATCGGCTATTTTCGCGCGCGCGGTTCCTCCGCATCCAAGGCCCCCACATCGGCCCCTGGGGAATCCTGACTTATGAGCAATTCCGCTCTCCGCGCCATCATCTTTGACATTGGCCGCGTCCTGGTCCGCGTGGATGTCCGGCGTGTGCAGCTCGGCCTCGCCAAGTGCAAATCCCTGACGCCAGAGGAACTCTGGTCAGCAATCGAGAAGGATCCGCGTTGGCGCGATTGGCAGGAAGGCAGGATGTCCTCGCGCGATTGGCATCAAAACCTATCGAGCCGGCTGGGGCTTTCTCTCGATTTCGAGCAATTTGCCAATGTCTGGAATTCGGCTCTGGACCCTGAGCCGATTCACCCGGACAGCTTCTTCGAACGTTTGTCCAAATTCTACAAGTTGGGCTTGCTTTCCAATACTGACCCAATTCACGTCGCTCATCTCGAAACGACCTACAGCTTTTTCCGCTACTTCCCGAAGAACGTGCGGACGTACTCCTGTTCCCTTGGCGCAAGCAAACCGGACCCGCTCATCTTCCGTGAAGCCTTGCGTGCGTGTAAAGTCCGCGCGGAGCAAAGCGTCTACGTTGACGACATCGCCGCATACGCCGAGGCTGCCCGCGCTCTGGGACTCCAAGCCATTCACTACCAATCGCCCGCCCAGCTTCACCAGGAATTGCTTTCCGTTGGGATAAAAGTGGAACAAACCTTCACTGCGTAGGAATTGACTCCCAGGGTTCATCCGTGAGTAAACTTTGCCAGAACTAGTACTGCCTCGGTTTGCCGACAATTTCCTTAACACTTTTTTTTACTATCACTTATGAACATTGCCCCAGCTCGCTTGTCCGGCACTACGCTTGCACTCACCAAATTACGATTTCAATTCCGGCAGACCCAGAAGGCTGCCAAGAAGAGTGATTTAAAACCCTGAGGGGTTAGGAGAACAGATTTACTATGTCTGATGAGAATATCGTTCAAGAAACAAAGGCCAGTCCGTCGTGGCAGTTGCCTGCCATCGTCATTCTTGCGCTGCTCGCCCTAGGCGCGCTCGGCTTCGCTTGGAGCAACTCCGCGAAAGTGGACGACGCAAAGCAAGCGGTTGCCGCGCAACTCAAGACCGTGCAGCAATCTGTCCAGCAAGACATGACCACCATGAAGGATCGCTTGACCGCCGCAGAAAAGGCCAATGCGGATCTTCAAGGCGATTTGAAAGTTGTCACCAGCAAACTCAAGATCACCCAGGGCCAAATGAAGAAGGCGCGCGAAGAAGCCAGTGCTCAGAACACGCAGACTACTGAACTGGTGAAAAACCTCGACACCTCCGTTCACACCGAACTCGCCACCAAGGCCACCACGGAGCAGGTGAAGACCGTTGACACCAAGGTTGCCAAGGTCAGTGCTGACCTCGACAAGACCAACAGCGATCTCAGCATGGCTCGCAGCGAACTCGGCACCCTCATCGCCAAGAATCACGACGAGATCGACGTTCTCCGCCGCATGGGCGAGCGCGATTACATCGAATTCACCATCGCCGGCAAGAACCAGCCTCAGAAGGTTGGTAACGTAACCGTCGAGCTTCGGGGTGTGAATGAGAAGAAGAATCGTTCCAGCCTGATGTACACCGTTGAGGACAAGCGCTACGAGGCCAAGAACGCTAACATCAACTCACCCATCTTCTTCTATCTCTCCGGCACTCATCTGCCTGAAGAGCTGGTGATCAACAAGGTCGGAAAGAACACCATCAGCGGTTACTTGAGCATTCCCAAGGCGAATTCTCTACCGGGGACTGCCGCCGCCAAGTCCGGCCGATAATCCACACTTTTCGCTCCAGGGTACCGGCGGGAGGATCGCACCTCCCGCCGATGCTTTTTTGTGGCAGCGGATTTCCGTTACAATTCTTCTTCAGAACCGGAACCCTCACTTGCGCACTCCCACCATCGTCGTATTCTGCCAAATTGACGATCTCATTTCCGTCTCCGGCAATCCCCTCACGGGCTTTCCGCGATTCCTGGACGCGCTCTCGGAAGCGGGAATCCCTTGCGTTTGGGTGACCGAGCGAAATCGCCACGAACTCGATCCCTTATTGCGCAGACTGGCCCATGCCGCGCCCTTTATTGCGGAGGGCGGATCAGGCGTGTACCTCCCTGAGGACTATTTCCATGTGAAGCCCGCTCGGACGGTTCGTTTTGGCCGGTTCATGTGTATCCCCGTGGCAAAACCGCAGCCAGCTGCCCAGGAAGCGCTGAACTTGCTGGCGGAGGAGGCCGGTGTCACCGTCGTGCCGCTTCGCTCCCTTTCGCTACGAGAACTTGCCCAGAACACGGGGCTCAAAAGGGACGCCGCGGAGTCGCTGCGGCAGCGTGACTTTGACGAACTCTTTTTCTTCGCAGGAACCTCGGACTCGGACATTCAGCGCTTTCGGCAACATGCCGCTCATCTCAAATATTCTGTCCGGCAACAAGGTTCCTTATGGTCTTTGGCTGTCAGTGCAAGCCTCGCGACCTGTGTGCGCGAATTGCGCCAGCTCTACGATCGCGCGCTCCACTCCCACGCCTTTTCCATTGGTCTCTCCACCGCTGCGACTGCTCAGGAGCTATTCCCCGCTTGCGACCGCGGGCTCCTCCTAACAGATAGGGTGCCAGGTGCGGAAGATTTCGCGGGTCGCCAGCGGCCCGTCCCAAAATCCCTGCCATTATTTGCCGCCGATACCTGGGCGCGTGCCCTCGAGGCCATCCAAACTCGCCAATTTTCATGACTGGCAAGGATTTGTCCAAACTGTGAGGAGTTTTGCACACGCTGGAAATACGCTGGGTGGCGCGATTTTCGAGTGTGCGAAAAGGCGCAAAAAGGCGAGGTAATGAGAGTCACAGAACCGCTCCATTTTGGCCTCCGGATTGCTCTAATCATCTTGACTGAGTCCCCTTTCTCAGCCAGTGGCCCGCCCAGCCCGTCACTGGTTGCAGGAGTCCCTGGCTATGGATTGGATGCGGCGCATTTTTCATGTTCCTGCCACCGAGACGCAGACCGGTATTGTCCTGGGAGTCTGCATTTTCACGATGAGCATCATGTCCCTTATCCTCGTTTGGCAGGCGCAGATCATCGCCCGTCAGAATGCCGTGATTCGCATGTTTGAGTCACGCCTAGGAAGCTAGAGCAGTTCCCGCTAATCCGTTAAGACCGTCGCTTAGCCTTCCATCACAGATCGAAAGTAAACGTCCCAAGGCTACTCGCCGTGCGGTCATCCGCACGGCAAAGCTCGCTTCCTCCTTCGATACGGCGCCGTCTCCTGGAAGTTGTGACCTCACCCAAAAAGGAAAGGGCCCCGGCATTGTCGGGGCCCTTTTTTTGGCTGTGTCGCGTAAGGAGCAGTTCAAACTGCGCACTGTTCGTTCGCGACTCACACCGCGGGAGCGGTGTGTTCAGCGTTGTTACGCCTCTAAGCCCGGTGGAGTCATTCAACCCTCCGGAGCTCTGAGAGCTCACACCCACCTTCTACGCTTGCGAGCCAGGCGCCGCAAGGGTTTTTTTCGCAAAAAGGTACAGGTGCACCTATAGTCTGGGAGATCAGCGGATTAGCTTGTGGATAATGCGGGTCTACTTTACGAACAACGTCTCTCGCAACTGATCACGCCCCACGAAGGACTTCATGCTACGGAATCTTCCAAACAGATCCTGGATCTCGCGGTTCTGATAAACCTTCTGGGCCGGCACAATGGACTTCGATTCCAATACCTGGAGCGTGTGCGTATCCATTACCCGGTATCTGTGGAAGCTTTCTGGCTTCTTGCTGTGGAACATGCCCAGCACAACCGCCCCGGGCCTCAACTGCTCCGTTAGATGCGCCACCATTTCCTTGGCGATCCTCGGCTCCAGATAGTCCAGCACATCCCATAGCAGCAGGGCATCAAACGAGGAAACCCCAAACTGCAGGTTTTCGGCGAGAAATCTCTTTGCCAGCGCCTCGGGAGTGAACTCAGGACATTCGGCCGAGTTCAGCGCTTGCTGTAAAGCGGTTTGTTCTTTCTTCTGAAAATCTGCCCATCCCCGCAGAATATCCTCCGAGGTCACGCGGAAGCCGCGCTCTATAAAAAAACTGAGAGTCGTCTGCCAGGCCGGCCCCAAATCCAGGAGGTTTCCCCGGCCGAGTCCTTCCAGATTCCACAAGAATTCCTTCAATCCGTTCGAAATTCTCGTCGTCTCCTGCATTTCCGGTTCGCGATGCGGCCCCGCGATCACAGCCCCGGTGGGTGTCCGGCTGGTGTGTCTTCCCTGCGGCAAAGTTGCAGAACTCTCCCTGGGTCCATACCCGCCGATTGCTATCCCGAGCTTGTGTAGAAGTCCCATAGCCTAATCCGCCTTGGCCGTTGCCGCGCCCGATGTGGTTTTTTCGTCCGTCGAACTGGAGTTGCTTGCCTTGCTGGTATCGGTTTTCTTGCTCTGTCCTGATGACCCCAACACCGGAGCGGCCGGTGTTGCCCTTCCCGCCTCGACCTTACCCTGCAGCGCTGCGCCATCTTCAATCGAGATTCGTTCCGACTTGAGGTCTGCTTGCACTCGAGCCGTGTGCCAGAGCTGGATTCGCTCCGACGCTGTGAATTTTCCTTCCGCGCGCCCGCGCAGCACCACTTCACGCGCGGTGATGTCCGCTTTCACGTTGGCATTTGGTCCTACTGTGAGCACAGAGTTCCCAAGGAAGATGCTACCCTCTACCAATCCATCCACAAACAGGTCTTCGTTGCCCGTGATCTCTCCTTTGATTTTGATTCCTTGACTCACGCACGCCACCGCCCTCGGAGAAATCGGTGTCGGACTGGCTGTGCCAGTTCCCGATTTCGCAGCAGTAGTGGAAGTCATGGGACCGGACGTACCTTCGGAGGAAGTCTGCGGAGAACCATCTTCCTTGCGCCACACAGCGACACCTCAACTCATGTGATCAGGTTTCAAAGTCGCCTGTAATCGGCTGGTCTATCGATGCGACTCAGAATTGTGATGATATTACAGCACTTAGAGGCCGTAAATGGCAAGCCTAGTTTTTTCCACAGGGGCTGTGCCGTTTCCGTGCATAGCTAGTGCCGAATTGGTACCGCCCTTTTCCACAGCCCCGCTCTTCCCGTCCGCGCCCTTCTCTTGCTCTCGAAGTTCCCACATTGCAACGATAAAACCCGCTAATTCTCGGGCAAAGAGTTTGCTCGATTTGCGCTTTTCCCACCAGCGTTCTGGGTCAAAATCGCCGTCCTTGGCGCCTGCTACGCTTACGTTAATGCTCTTCGGAAAAACCTTGTCAAAAATGTAACGCGTCCGCCGTGCGTGATAGTTCGAGGTCACGATAATTACGCTTTTCCAACGGCGCTCTCGCGCAAGTTTTGCGATCGCCTCAGCATCTCCTTTAGTACTGTCGGCATCGTGGCCATAGCGCACGATTTTTTCTTTTGGCACTCCTCGTTCCACAAGATCGTGTTCGATGAGTTCGCTGATCCCCGCATTTGGCCGCAGCCTTCTGCCGCTGGCAACGACAATCGGCGCTGCTCCTTCGCGATACAGTTCGACTGCTCGAGTGGCGCGGTCCGCGTAGAAATTGTCGTCTCCCAGGACCACCAGCGCGTCGGCATGCTCCGCAGGTTCATCAATCACCCAGGATTCCGCGAGAAATCGCAGGATCGGATGGCGTGCGAAATACACCAGCGCGCACAATGCCGCCAGGCTCAGCAACACCACGAGGTTGGTCACGGCTCCCCCGTGTTCCCCCCGTTGCTTCGTTTCAATCGTCATGAATTCGGATCTATGCCGCGAAGCTGCTCCGCTGCCTGTTCCGGCAGGATCGCGTTGAAGTAGACCTCTTTGATGCTGTACGACTTGCTACGCTTTTCGACGATGGGCATGATTTCGATGTGCCAGTGGTAATCGTCCGCCAACGTTTTCCAGTAGCCCGAGAGCTCGCCCTTCTTGTTTCGCGTGTTCGGTGCCGTATGTACGACCAGGTGATACGCCGGTGCGAATTTCTCAAGGCGGCGAAGAACGCGCCCCAATAGCGCCGCCAGTTGCCGCCGGTTAGCTCCCGGTCTCGGCTGCTCAAACAGGTGATTGTGTCGCCGGTGTACAACCCAGATTTCGAACGGCACGCGCGAGGCGTACGGACAGAGCGCGTAATAGTCGCCCTGCACGTCCACGATGCGCTTCCCCTGCTTCTCTTCCTGCCGCACGATGTCACAGAAAACGCAACGTTCTCGATCTTTGTACCACTCGTGCGCGGAGGTGAGCTCGTATTTAATCCGTCTGGGCACGAAGATGGTTGCGGTCACTTCGGAATGCGGATGAGTCCACTCCTCGCCCGCGAGTGTGCCCTGGTTCTTGAATACGCTCACGTACTTGAAACGGGCATCCTTCTTCAAATCCGTGATTCGCGAGCCCCATACCCACAAAACCCGATCGATTTCATCGTCGCTCAATTGGGTAAGCTTCTTGTCGTGCTGGCGGGCTTCAACGATTACCTCGTGAGCGCCCAAGGGGCCCATTTTGTCGTAGATGCCCTCTGCCGCGCGTCCCGGTTCGATTTCCACGCCGTACAGTGGATTGGGATGGGGAATCACGCGCACCTGCCAGGGTCCTTCGGGCGGCCACGTGAGAATGCTTTTCGTCTGCTCCACCACACCCGGGTCAAACGGGCACGGCGCTTCGCCCTCCTCGATGCGCTCGCGCTGACCGCATACTACCCAGCTTTGGGAGATTGGATCTCTTCGGATTTCCATTGAAACTTATCGCGTATACCGCGTCGGCGTGGGGCCTTCCTCGAGCCTGTGCCGGTCCCAGATCGCGCCTTCCCGGCTGTAGTAAGCCATCTCAAAATCCTGCGTCAGCTCGAGCGCGTCGGTCGGGCAGGCATCCTCGCACAACCCACAGAACATGCAGCGCGAAGTGTCATACGTGAAAAATGTAAGGACCTTGCGCCGCGTCGCGTCGTCGCGTTCCCACCCGACCACAATGAGATTCTCAGGGCAGGCCAGCGCACACAAATTGCATGCAATGCACAGCGTCTCCCCCGTCTCGGGGTTCTTGTTCAGCCGCGGCGCCCCACGAAACCGTTCCGCGACCATCGGCCGCTCCAGCGGGTACTGCTCGGTGTAAATGTTGCTGGGAAGCTGCGTCCGAAACGTGACGCCCATCCCCTTCAAAAAATCCGCCTGAAATATCCGTGACACAAGTTCTTTCATGCAATCAGTCTCTTTCCCCACATGCTCTCTTGTCAAGGCAATACCCGCACTTGGTCGACGTACGCATAAAAGCCTACGTACTCACCGCTTTTCTGGGAGAGCAAGAACACATTTTCTCGCGGCTGCATCAATCGGTCGGGAACAAACCTCAGCGCCCCAAAGCAAAGGCCCGGACCAAACTCATCTGGTCCGGGCCCCTAATACTTCAATTTGGTCGGTAAGCTGCGAGAACTGCGGCTGAGCCGCTTTCCCCGTTAAGCGGCCTGCTTGACGCGAAGGAACGTCAGTGCGCCAAGCCCAAGTAAACCAACGGCCAAAAGCGAGAGCGTATTCGGCTCCGGTACGGACGCTGAAGTGACCACGACGTCGTCAAGGTAATACCAAGCCGGGACTTGCAAACCAGCGAATGTCAGCGTGTCCGACCCCACGCCCGTTTCCGTAAAGCTGAATTGTGTATACGGAAACGCTGAACCTGAGGCACTAAAAATCTGGGTGCCATCCCAGTAGGCATAGAAATTGGCTTGGCCAGTGCTAGGAGAGCTGGAGTTTGTCAGGTAGAAGCTCACCGTGTAGGTACCCCCGGCACTGGTGGTAAGGGTCTGAGAAATGCTGTCGTCCAGCGAGCCTACAGCCCCGAAGGCGGCAGCATAGCTTCCGCTATTTGCCTCGACGCCACTGACAATCCCGAAATCACTGCCACTCGCCGCGGGTGTAGTAGTCCAGTGGGCAAACGTACCAGTCTCAAAACCGCAGTTCAATACGAGATTGCTTGATACGGTGTCGCATATGCTCGGCGGGTCAACCACCGACCCTCCGCTTGGAGCGCTTTTCTGGGCAAAGGCTGAAGCAGGAATTAGTAGAAGGAGTAAACTGGATAGAACCAGCCAGAGGCTAATCTTTGATCTTGTTTGCATGTCCCCCTCCAAAATCTCTTCTTGGCGTTGTCTACCGACCAAATTCTCGGCTGCTCGCTTTCCGGTGTCTGGGACACCCCGAGCCCCGATTAGGATCCTCTTTGCAATAGAACTGCCAACACGTCTGGAAGGTTGAAGGCCTAAGATAGGGGAGAATCGGCAAGAAAACATGGAACTTAGCCATCTGCCACGGTCATAGGCCTCCGCACATCCAAAAGCCTAGTGTGCAAAGTTTTGCCATAATTCCGCACGGCATTCCACAGGCTTGGCAGCTCCATGCTCTCACGGAGAGTTCCATGCGAGGCGGCAAGAGAATGCGCAACTTCGATTCACGACTTGAAAGCTCCCGCACTCGCATCCGGTGAAGACAACCGGGTCGCGGAAGTTCCGAATAATTTCAGAGAATGCTATCTCCCACAAAACGCGAGAGATAGCAGGGCACCGTCCTTTCGCCTCCTGAAACCCGCACTCGACAACTCGCTCGATAAAAGGTGGCCAGCTATGTGCCAGGCCCTTTGACTTGGCAAAGTCGAAACTCAGAGCCTATCGGGAGCTTCTCGAAGAACGCCGCGACTGGCTGTTGCAATCGCTCAATCCTTGCGTGCAAGCTACTCCTCATGCCGGAACTCCCGGACATTGCCGCCTACATCACCGCTCTCGAACCGCGCATCCTCGGCCAACCGCTTCAGCGCATCCGCCTGGCAAGCCCATTTCTGCTTCGCACCGTTCAACCACCTCTTCATGATCTCGAGGGCCGCACCGTCCGCGAGTTGCGCCGCATCGGCAAACGCATCGCCATCGGCGTAGAAGGTGAACTCTGGCTAGTCCTCCACTTGATGATTGCAGGCCGGCTGCATTGGCAATCGCCCCTGGCAAAGCTCGCGGGCCGCAACAGCCTGGCAGCCTTCGATTTTCCCAACGGCTCCCTCGTGCTCACCGAAGCCGGCTCCAAGCGCCGCGCATCGCTTCATCTCTTCAGTGGCGAAGAAGCCTTTCATTCCGTGAACCCTGGTGGCATCGAAATCTTCGAGAGCGATCTCGATTCATTTCGAGTCGCGCTCACGCTTGAAAATCGCACGCTCAAGCGAGTTCTCACCGATCCGCGCCTCGTCAGCGGCATCGGCAACGCCTATTCCGACGAGATTCTGCATGCAGCGCAACTCTCGCCCGTTGCCCTCACGCAAAAGCTCAAGCCCGAAGAATGGGAGCGGCTCTTCGCCTCCACTCGCTCAGTGCTCGAGTATTGGGTCAGCCGACTCCGCACCGAAGCGCAGCTCGCCTTCCCTGAAAAAGTCACTGCCTTTCGCGAAGATTTTGCCGTCCATGGGCGCTATGGGAAGCCCTGCCCGCGATGCGGCGAGAAGGTGTTGCGTATTCGATATGCAGACAACGAAACGAATTACTGCGCCCGATGCCAAACGGGTGACAAAGTTCTCGCGGATCGGGCCTTGTCCCGCCTACTCGGCGCCGACTGGCCGCGCACTCTCGAGGAACTCGAAATCCTCAAGCCCGTTCGCAATTGAGCTTTTCAATGCATCGCGATTTGACCATCACCCCAAGCTTCGTGCGGAAGCTGTGTCCCTCCGTGCTATTCTCCTTTTCGGATGCCTGACGATCTGCATTTCATGCAACTTGCCCTTGAAGAGGCACGCGCTTCCGCCGAAGCCGGCGAGGTCCCCATCGGCGCTCTTCTTGTACACGATGGCGCTGTTCTGGCCCGTTCTGGCAATCGCACCATTCGCGACAACGACCCCACAGCCCACGCGGAAATCGTTGTGATTCGCGAAGCCGGTCGCCTCGTTGGCAATTACCGCCTCGCTGACACCTGTCTCTACGTCACCCTCGAACCGTGTGCCATGTGCGCCGGGGCCATCGTACAGGCCCGCATCCCCAAGCTCGTTTATGCTGCCGACGACCCCAAGGGCGGCGCCTTCTGCTCCTGCTTCGCAATCCTCACGCACCCGAAGCTCAACCATCAGGTCGAGGTCACCAGCGGCCTCCTCGCCGAAGAGTCCGCCGCTCTCCTCCAATCCTTTTTCTCCGCCCGCCGCTAGCTCTCGTCCCTCCCTCCTTCCTTACTTCTTTGCTTCCCTCACCGTAGCCTTCCTCAAGCCCTGTCTGTTAAAATGACCTCACCGACCACTGCGGAGAGGTGACTGAGTGGTTGAAAGTACTCGCCTCGAAAGCGAGCGTACGGGGAACCGTACCGTGGGTTCGAATCCCACCCTCTCCGCCAGATTCTGCACCCCGCAGCTTGTGGGTTTTTGCGAACTGCCCGATTGTCCTCAAACCGTATGTACTCTACTCATTTCGTCCAAATCTGCCCATGCTTCGGTCGATCCAACTCCGCGCGCTTGCGGAACTGGCGGCGGTACGGGAAAAGCGCGGAAGCAACGTCTGCGTGAAGTGGTGCCATCCCACCAAGTAAGAATAGAGAATCACCAGCAGTAGACGGAAATTCGCTTCACGAATCTCGCGGCTGCGCGCCGAGGGGCTGTTGGTCCGCAAGATAGCATAGCCGTTGAAGATCCCCGAAAATTTGGTGTAGCAAGCGACTCTCGCGAGTGCGTCCAGAATCGTTGGAAACCGGCGTCGAGGGCGGAGGCGTGGGTGTAGTTCCACGGAGGGAGCGCCAAACATGATAGACGTCGAAATGACATTCCGTTGCTTCTGTCCCGCAATGAACTGTGAGAGGCAACTGGACGCAGCAAACTGGGAAACTGCGATCGCAGAGGTCCGTTTGATGCACTGCGGGAACGGGGTGCGGGAAAGATACATCATCTGCAATGTCGTGTTGACCGAGTACGACGAAGAAGGCCGTCTGTCGGACTTGGACTTAGTGAGCCGCAGCTGGCGCAAGGTAGCGTGACGGATTGCGTCAATGTTGAATTGCAATTCCCGCCCTGGATTTGGTCGGCGCTCAATTCGAGGCAATTTTGACTCGGCTGCTGAAGACCTGGTAGTGCGTGAACTGGCCGCGGCACCAGTAGAGTTTCTTGTTGAACTCGGCTTGTGAAGAGATGGTGAGAGGAATAAGACGGGAAGGCTCGCCTGGTTGGCGGAGCCAGCCGTAGGTCACCACAGCCTGGTAGTCCTTCCATTTGCCGGGAAGTTCATAATGCTCTGACATGCGGAGGATGTTGAGATCCTGGTCGGTCCAGACCTCGCCGTAACAAGCGACGGTGACGATCTTGTTGATTTCGAAGAATCCAAAGTCGAAGTTGGATTTGAACCGGCAGACGCGATCCTCAGTGTCAGCACGATATTGAAAGACCTTCAAGCGCAGCCCGTTGATGACCACGTCTTCGGCTTGGTGGATTTTCAAACGGAGCTCTGTACCCACCATTTCGGGCAATTCGGACCACTCGCCGCCGGGGACCATCACGGTGTTCAGAGGGGGGAATGGCACATCGCGCAACTGTTTCTTTCCGTCAGGATACTCGCGGAACTGCTGGTAGCCGTCGAGGACACGGACTTCATAAGCGGCGACAGCGGAGGGCGTGGCCTTGTGTCCAGAGCCCCAGGTGAAGGACTGCACGGCGATAAAGTTGCGCATGCTATCGGCCAGAAATTGGGCTTTGCTGCGTAACACCTGGACTTCGAGAGGTTCCACGGGCCGGAACTGGAGTGCGACGGGTGAGGGTGGCGGTACGAATTTGGGATAGAGGTCCGCAGAAATCGGAAAGATTTCCTTGCCGGAAGGGAAGAGGCTCTGCGCCAGGAAAGGTTGCACTTTGCTGACAAAATCAGCCAGGGACTGGACGGGCACGGCCAGAGCAATGGGTTCTCCGTCCCTTGCGATCGCGCTCAGGATGCCCACGATTCTCTGAGTTTTGGTGTCAACGACGATACCGCCGCTTGCGCCGGGACGGATTGCTTCATTGCCGGAGAGGTTGTAATCGAACGCGAGAAGGCCCGTTGACGTCTGGCCCTTGAACGTGGCGTGAAACTGGAGGAGCTTGCGACGGGGATTGATGCCCTCTTTGGGATAGGCATAGATTTCGGCCGCTTGGCCGATCTGCAAGTCGTCGAGACTGAAAGGAATGCCGTGATGATGAGGAAGCGGGTGGCGTAACTCGAAGATGGCAAGGTCACGGCTGGGAGTGTATTTCAGGGGGCCCGTGGGGAGACCGTCGTTCAAGGTGGCGCCTTCGTCGTCTGGCCCCGTCGCAAGGTAGCACTGGATGACCTTTCCTCCCTTAATTTTGCGGGGGTGCGACGTAATGGCGGCGTGATAGTTGGTTCCGATAAGGCGACAGTCTGGATCCAAGCAGAAGCCCGTGCTGAAGTTGGTTTCGACTCCGAGGCCAAGGAGCTTCGACTCGGTGATTGGGAGGACGGTCAAGCTGAAGTCTTGCGTATGTACAACAATGGAGGGGGATACCAGCGGAAGCAGACCTGCGGCTTGCTGAGAGAAGCCGAGGGACGATGAGCACGTGCACAAAATCAGGAACAGAATGACGGAGCGCGAATTCATCAGACATCACGAAGACTCTTGGCGAGTCAGCGCTGATGATTTGCATGCGCTTCACCGTG
>Ga0187780_10000734_pt1 | contig 24277 bp, 17 predicted proteins | sample 1015_Q2_SP10_20__FD_132429 | JGI IMG/M metagenome (GOLD analysis project Ga0187780, IMG submission 132429) | Tropical peat soil microbial communities from peatlands in Department of Meta, Colombia - 1015_Q2_SP10_20_MG | ecosystem: Environmental > Terrestrial > Soil > Wetlands > Peat | place... | reverse complement strand
TTTCCGGGATGCGCGAGTAAAATCCGCGCCCTCGCGCCCGTAGCTCAGCTGGATAGAGTGACGGTCTCCGAAGCCGTAGGTCGTGGGTTCGAATCCCGCCGGGCGCGCCAACTCTGCGCGGTTCGTTCCGATCACATAGGTAACGAACTATTCCGGGCACATGGGTAACACTTTTGCGCCGAAGGGGTTCTCGGCGCTGGTGACCCGGTCCGTTTCGTGATCGAAGAAGCCCAGATCGTACTGCATAAAGCTCACGAGCCACACCTGGTCGCTGACTTGTTTGATGCCTATGTTTTGGCCTGCGAACACGGTGCTCAGGTTGATCTTGCGTCGCCCGATGCAGATTCGGCCGCAGTTGCTGACGGTGATCGTGCGATCGTGGAAGGGATATTCCAGGTCAGAGAGCCCTTTGTAGGGGCGTGAGGAGCTCACATAGAGCTCGGCCGGGTATTTCATCCCGAGGGCTTGGTGAGGCCGTTCCTGGTTGTAGATGTGCTGGAAGCGATCGAAGCGCTCCTGCTGCTTGAGGAAGTTCTTGGCGGCGGGCTTGGTGGCTTCCTTCTTCAGCGTTAGATGCATGCGCTCGTGGCGGCCGTTTTGCTCGGGGTGAGCGGGCTGGATGCGTTCGATGTCGATGCCGAGCCGCAGCCACCACACCGAGAGCCTGGAGAGGTTGAAGAGGGAGTTGGGGGAGGCGAAGGGCACGCCGTTGTCGGTGCGGATCGCACGGGGCAGCCCGAAGTCCCGGAACAGGCGCTCGAAGACGGTAAATGCCAGGCTGGCTTGCGTGCTTGAGAGCGCCTCGCAGCAGATCAGATAACGGCTGGCTGCGTCGCTGACGGTCAGTGGATAGCAGTAGCGACGGTCGGCCAGCATGAACTCGCCCTTGTAATCGGCGCACCACAGCTCGTTGGGGTGTAGGGGACGAGACAGAGGAGTGCCTTGTGCCTTGTGAGAGCACCGGCGTGGTCGGTAGACGTTGACCAGGCCGTGCCGATGCAGCACGGCGTGTACGGTGCTGACGGCCGGCAGCTGGATGTCGGGGTGCTTGCGACGGATCTTCTCGCGGATCTTCGGCGCCCCCCAGCTGGGATGCTCGCGCTTGACCTGCAGGATCAGCTGCTCGATCGGGAACGGGAGCTGGCAGCCCTGACGGTAGGGGCGGCGGCTGCGATCAGTGAGCCCTTCGAGCCCCGAGTCCTTGTATCGGCTGAAGATCTTGTAACCGGTCTTGCGCGAGATATCGAACTCGCGGCACAGCACCGCCATCTTCTCGCCCTCGAGCAGCCGCGCGACAAACCGTAGCCTCTCGTCCACTTGGGTACACTCCTGCCACGGCATCTGCGAGCCCCCCGCAAATGCCGAAAAGTGTTACCCATGTGGTCGGAATAATCTGTAACCCATGCGCCCGAAAGCACATTCCTGAGACAATCTCTCGCTTACCGCCAGTAGCGCCGTCTTCCGGCTCAAGCTGATGCGTTGGGCGGTGGCGAGCGCCACCGCCCACCGATTCCACTAGTGAGTCTGAGCGACGGCCTCGGGGGCCGGCAGATGCTCGCGATGCTTCGTGTTATAGACCGCGAGCAGCGCAGGCTGGCCGACCTTGGTCACCGCTGCCGCGATAGCCTGATGGACACAGGCATCTCTTTGCGCCAGCGACGAGTTATCGCGGGCGTCAAAGTCGAAAGACTTGCACGCTTCGTAGGCCGCGAAGACGATGCGACGATAGAGTGCGTCCGCGCCTTGTGGCGTCGCGGGGTTGAGATCACCGTATTTAACGGTCACCTGAGGCACCTCCTGCCACGCGGGATGGAGACGCCGAGTCAAATGACGCGGTGACCCGCCCGATTCGCTGGCGGTCGCTCAGAACTTGTACCGCAGGCCGATGCCGTACATCCCGTTGCTGGAGTAGGCATCGTGCGGGCTGTGCTTGGTGAGCCCGAGGCCGCTGTACTCCATGATCATGAAGGCGGCGTAGGTGTCAAAGCCGTGACCGAGCGTGTAGTCCGCCAGCAGCGAGTAGGCGGTTCCCCAATAGTTCTTCTTCACTTCCGGATCATTGTAGGTATCGATGTCCCAGATGCCGGCGGCCAGGTCGAAATTCCAATTGAACTTGTAGTCACCGCCTATCCACCAGAGATTGATGAACTGTTGGCCGCTCGCGTTCACCGAAGGGTTCGGTGGCATAAGCGAAAAGTAGTGGGTGATGTCGAGATTGGGATCGGAAGGCGCCCACGTGGTGAGACTTTCATATCCGACTTTCACGGTCGCTTTGTCGAACGTGTACTTGGCGGACACCATCCAGCCCTTGGTGTTCTCGACCTGCACGTTGGGATCGGGAGCCACGACGTTTGAATATTGGATGGGCCACGTGACCGCGTTGGTCATTTCGGAGAATGTGCCTTCGATGTTGAACCCGCCGATCGTGTATCCGGCCATCGCTACCCATCCGTAGCCGACATTCTGGCCGCTCTTGTCTCCTTTGAACTGGTAGGCGGCGCCGAAACTCACGCCCTGTATTGTGTTGTAGTACTTGACGCTGTTGTCGAGGCGGCTTTTCTCTGTGGCGCCGAGTCCGCCGCCGATGCCGCCGGAGTAGCCAAGCGGCGAGAACAGAAGCGCGCCGAACAACGGATCGTACGCGGACACCTGATCCAGCGAGAAGTTCGTGGTCCGGCCAGCCTCTATGGCGCCGAACATGGGATCAGAGAAACCAAGGTAGGCGGCGCGCGCAAACAACTGGCCGTTGATCGCGCTGGCCGAGTTCGCGGTGGTCAGTTTATCGATGTTGTTGTACACCGCCTGCCCGTTGTTACTGAGTTGTCCGGTCGTGACGTTGACAGCACTTTCGAGCCGGAAATAAGCCTTCTGGCCAGTATCCAGATGCACCTCGCCCCGCATGCCTACCCGTGACATGGACGCACCGCCCGAATACAGCCCGAAGAAGCTGTTGGGCGAGCCGTTAAGGTTGTATGAGTTGACGCTTGATGCCAGTACATCGCTTGCGGCATAGGAGTGTTCGAGGTACCCGACGCCGACATCCAAAATGCCGTAGACGTCAAGTGTGATGCTGTCCTTATCAAATATTGTTGCCGCTTGGGCTGCGGACCAAGAGCCCGGCGCGGTCAGCAGAATGCAACCGCCGATGACGGCAAACTTAGGGGTGCGCCGACGCCGAAGGGTCGACCCGAATGCTGATCCAGTGACGCTGCTCACGACGCTATTACTCCCTGGCTATACCGGCTGTCCGATCCGATCGAGCGGCCATGCGCCGCGGCCTTGCCGCGGCGGCGTTTGCGTCATGCGCAAGGCCCGGAGATCGTTATACCTAACGGAATATAGCGATAGCAGCTTCGCCATGAGAATGCAAGCTGCCAGCGGAAGCTGGGGCGGGCGTCTTCGGAGAGGTGGGCGTCGGCGACCGGGATGTGACGGCCCGGCCTCACTCCGGCAGCGAATCAGCGGTTGACCGGCAGGTCCAAATAACTTGCGCTGTAGTAGCGGATTACGACTGGTGGCTTCGCGTCGTCGATTGATTCAGTGCTGACATCGCCGCCGGTTCCGTAGTTGAGCTGCTCATCCGGTCGCTTGTTGACCCCGAGCACGAGCACCAGCCGGCTGCCCGCGGCCAGCCGTCGGCTGGTGATCCGTCCGCTCGTGAACGCGATTTGTTGCCGCTCGCCGGCGTGCAGCAAATGGCGCTGGGCGCGGTCACCGGCGTAACTCGCGCGCAACTCCTCGGGGGGGTCGAACAGCGCGACGTAGTCCCCGGCCGCGGTCAGCTCGTAGAGCGCGAGCGCCAGGTCGAGATCCATACGGTTGACCCGCAGATCGAGCCGCCCGGAAATGAAGCCGCTGATCTCCACGGGCTGGGCAAGGGCGTCGCTGACGTAGGTGACGCCATAGTGGCTGCCGAGAGCGCGCGTGGAGAGGTCCGTAGGCGGGCTCCAGGCGACGTCGCTGCGGTCAGCGAAATTGACGCTTTGCTTGACGAATCCGGTGTCCGACCCCTTGCGGGCGCTGAGCCGGTGCGACGCGCCCGAGCCGGCATCGAGGTGGTAGCGGAGCGTTGAGTTCGCCATGGCGTGCAGCGAAGTGGCGTGGCGCCATTCGTTCGCTCCCATCACCTGGTAAGTGACACGCCCGGAGAGCAGGGCAGGTGCCGGGGAGCCCTTGAGCACCGAGTCGAGCCACTGATAGCGCAGCTCCCGGAGATCCACGGGCGCGCTGCCGTCGAGCCGGTAACCACGCAGAACCGGCGTCGGATTTAGCTGCACGGCACCGTCCTCGTAAGGGCCGAGGAGCAGAGCGTGATTGGCGTGTGGATCGTCGCGGTGGTGCGCTATGTAGTAGTGGAGCGTGCCCAGCGCGCCGGCGGAGTAGTAGCCGGTAATCGACAGCACGGGAATACCCAGCTTGGCGTACTCGGCGCGATCCGGCCCGAGGTCCTGCCAGAACCGGTCGTAGCTCGGATGGCTCAGCCAGCGGTTGAATACCGGGGCGTGCTCTCCCGCCATTCGTGCGAGTTCCCGGTACGATTTGCCGCTCGAGTACCAGGCCTGATCGAGCGCGCGCCAGGCGGCCTCGTCGCGCGACGGCGCCGAGCCAGACCCCAGCGCATCGATAAGTCGCAGAGACGAGTTGTGAAAGATGTTGCCGACCATCGGTACGTTGATGCCCGGGGCGGATGCGTCCCATGAGGCGATGGCCTTTAGTGCTGGCGGCAGCCGCTGACTTGCGGCCCACGCCATGTAGGCCGAGTAGCCCCCGCCCATCATGGCCACCCGGCCGTCGCTCCAGCTCTGGCGCGTCACCCAGGCGATCGCCGAGCGTGCATCGTCGCCGTCATGCACGAACGGGACTCTCGCGGGGCCGGCAGGCCGGCCGCGGACCCAGACGATCAGGCCCGCGTAGCCGTGGGCGGCGCACTCGCGGGCATCGGTTCGAGCCGCACCGTCGAGGGTGAACTCAACGATCGCCGGCACCGGCTCGGCTGAGTGTCCCGGTAGCACCAGAAGTGCGGATAATTCCGTTCCATCCGTGGTCTTGATCGCCACATCCTCGTCCGTGACGTAGCGGCGGCGGTCGTCGGCAGCGTTCAGCGGCCCGATCAGCGGACCGAAGCTCCGATAAGCTTCAAAAGCCACGTACGCCCACACAAGATCAAGAGCGTCCGGCAGCGGAATACTGTTTTTGCCGCGCTGGCGATCCAGGTACCGTTGAAACGTCTGCTGAAAGTCCGAGGGTTGCGCCGCCAGCCAGGCGGTGACCTGGTAGGCGTCGAGATCGCTCAAGTGCGGCACGATGTCGAGATAGGCCTGCGCGTAGGCGCGGGCGAACGGCGTGCCGGTCGCAGCCTCGATCGACTTTGCGTGCGCGTAGATGTCGTAGATCAGGTTCCAGTCGACCGGCCGCCGCGCCGCGCGCCGCCGCTCGCTCAATGTTTGCCGGGTGGCTTCAGCGGCCGAATAGTTCCCAGCCACGAGCTGAAGGGCGGACGTATTCGTGAGATAGCGTTCCGGGTTCTGATCCTGGTAAACCGGCAGCATGCGCGAGACGAGATCGCGCATCGCGCTCGGAAGTCCGGCGTCCGTGGTCGTAGTCGGCGCACGGAAACCGAACTCCTGGGCCGTCGCGCCTGAGCCGAGCAGCATCAGGCCGCACAGTGCTGCGTAAAGCGCACTCCAGTGCCAGTACCTTCGGCGGACCATGTAGCTCACGGTCCGTGCCCCCGTCTTCGCCGAGGGTGAGCGTTAGCGTCGACGTCCTGGCGCGGAGGCGGCGACGGCAGGTGGATCAGGTGCAGTACACGCGAGAAGTGTGGGTCCCGCGCCTCCGCTGCGCGGCCGATGTAGATTAGGCCCGTATTCTTGAGTTCCCGAGCCAGCGCGTCCTCGATGAGCGCGAGCTCCTCATCATCAAGACCCTCAAACGCGTCGTCGACGACCAGCCACTGCGGTTGCTGGATGAGCACGCGCGCAAAGGCCAACGCGAGCTGCTGGTCTTGCGTCAGGTCGCGATCCCAGCGCCCCGCCGCGTCCAGATTCGGGATCAGATGAGTCAGTCCAAGCCGCGTGAGCGCCTGTGCGTATCCGGGCTCCGGGTAGTCGCTTACTGTCAGTGGATAGGCGAGCGCCTCGCGCAGCGTGCCTCGCGGCAGGTAGGGGGAACCGCGTGGCAGATACTGAATTTGCTCATCCTTGGGCCGCGCCACTCGGCCGCCGCCCCACGGCCACAGACCTGCCAGCGCCCGGAACAGGAGCGTCTTGTTCGTACCAGGCGCGCCAACGATCAGCACGCGCTCGCCGGCTGCGATCGTGACGTTGCGCTCTCGCAGCATGTCGCGTCCGCCGCTCGACTCGATGACCAGGTCCTCGATGGAAAGAGTCCCGGACGCGCTTTCGGCGTAAGTGATCTCGCTTGCAAGGTCGCGGCCCGCGCCGAGATCGGTGAGCGCCTTGCGAAAGCTTGCGACCCGCAGCAGGGTTGCGCGCCAATCGGCGATGACGCTGAAGTTGTCCACGAACCACTTCAACGACATCTGGGCTTGCGTGAACGCCGCCGCCGCCATCATCAGTCCACCGAAGGAGATTCTCCCTTGGAAGTACAGCGGCGCAGCTACCAGAATCGGCGCAACCAGGGTTATCCAGCCAAAGCCGGCGGTGATCCATGTGAGGTTGGTGAGGCCAGTGACGATGCGGCGCGTGGCGGCGAGAACGCCCGCCAGCGACAGCTCGATGCGACGTCGCTCGTCCGCTTCGCCCGCGGCCAAGGAGATGCCGTCGAGATGCTCGTTAGCGCGAACCAACGTGAATCGCAGCTCCGCCTCACGTGCATAGCGCTCGGCGTTCCTCTCTATCAGGCTGCCCCCGACCCAGTAACTCAGGAGCGAGCCGATCCCGGCATAGCCAATCGCAGCCCAGAGCATGAATCCCGGCAGGAGGTAGTCGCGGCCAGAGATCTGGATCGTAAAGTCGCGGGACAGAATCCAGAGCACGCCGGCAAAGGTTGCGAACAGGATCGACGCCTGCAGCAATCCGATGCCTAAATCTGCCGACAGCTCGCACAGTTTGCGGCCATCCTCATGCATGCGCTGGTCGGGATTCACGCCGATCGAGCCGGCGTGGGCGAGCCAGAAGGCACGGCGCGGCGCCATCCAGTTACCGACGAGATCGAGCACCAGGCCCTCGCGCAGCCTGAGCTTGAGCGTCTCGCCCAGCCAGCGCTGCACGACGTTCAGGATCAGCAGCGCACCGACGATGATGAAGAACACGCCCAACTGATAGAGAAAATCGCGGAAATCTCGCCGCGACAGGGCGTCGAAGAACGGCTTGTTCCAGCGATTTAGCCGGATCTGCCCGTACGCGGTCATGAGAATGATCACCAGGATCGCGATCAGCAGGCCGACTATTTTGTTGGCCACCGGTGACGTCAGCAGGGCTCGCACCATCATGCCGAGCTGAGGCAGCAATCCGGCCTGCGGCGTGTCGTATGCCTCAGTGATGCGTTCTGGTTCGACTTCAGGCGGGTCGGTCATCGCGGTCCTGATGCCCAGGTGGCGCGATTGGCCAGCGCAGGGACTGCTCCGGGACTATTGCAGCGTGGCACGGATACGGCCTGAGTCAATGCTGTCGACTCCGGTTGCGGATGGAGCGCCTTGCGCCGCACGGGTCGGTCGCCGGCGACGCCAGCGGCGTGCGCTGCCAATAGAGTTGGGGGGCCTCAGCGATCAACCCTCGACGGCGCGTCGCGCGGCGATGCAGGTGATAAACGCCGCGTAGCTCCAGGACAGATGTCGGGCGGAGGTCTGCGCACCTGTCGTCTTGTCAAATTGCTCCGACAGCTCCCCGCTGTCCGGCGTGTATGCGCGTACCGTTTCGAGGTACGAATCACCCCGACGGAGGAGCTGTTCCCGGTCGCGCGTGGCCGCGGCGCGGAAGCAGAATTCGGCAGCCGCGAGCGTCGAGAAATAGTAGGCGCCACCCGAGTAATAAACATCGCCGGAATAGCGGCCCAGCGCCGGGCCCCGATGTGGTGGGCGATTCTGGTTGATCGGGTACTCCGCTTCGAATAGTGACTCGATGCGCCTCAGTGTCTGGTGCATTCGTGGGTCATCCGCCGTATCGCCACCCTCGGGTCCGGCGTGTATTGCCGCCAGCAGTACCGCGATATCGAGTTCCTTGCTCGACCGCCCGCCGCCGTCAAGGACGCGTGAACGGTAGTAGCCGGCATCGCTCCAGTAGCCTTCGAGCGTTCCACCGATCCGTTTCGCCTGTTCGGCGCACGCTCTTGCTTGCTCATGCCGATTACTGGCATGCAGCCAGGATGCCCCCGCGGCGAGCGCGGCCTGGCTGACGGCCAAAGTGTAGTAATGAACGCCGCGCTCCTCCTCCCAAATGTCGTAACAGCTTGTGGCTCCGTGCGCGAGGACAAAACTGAGGTCAGCGTTAATCAGCTGATCCAGGCTCCGTTTCAGTTCACGATCGTTCGCGACGCTGTTATGCCAGCGCAGGAGGGTCAGGGCGCGAAGCGCGGGGCCGTCATGCTGCGGCCGCGCCCATCGCGAAATGTCGATCGTGCCATCGGGATTGACACGGGTGTCCGCGGCAACTGCCTGGCCTCGAACCTCTGCGAGTTCCTCGTCGCTGCGCACGAACTTCTTGAAGTCTTCGACGACACTGCGGCGCCACTCGGGGGCCGAGGCGAGCAAGCGACCGTCGAGCGTCGCCAGATTGGCACTGAAGCGGACGAAGTCGCCAAGGTGTCCGAGTGCCTCATCGCCAACAGTGCCATCCTCGAACAGTACCCGTAGCGCATCCAGCACGACCGCCGAGTCCCGGTACCAGTGAAAGAAGTAGTCGGGGTCCGGGTCGTAGGACGCAAGAACGGGGGAGGCCACAACCGAACCGGGTATCGGACGGATGGTCTGGCCGAACCCTGGCCGCAACTTCGTGACACCGACCGGCGACACGCTGAGCATCATGAACTCCGCGGCGCGCCGGTACTGGCGGTCCGCCCAGCGGTCGAGCGACTCCATCAGGACTCGCGCCCAAGGTGCGGGCTTTCAAATCCCAGCCGGCGCAATCCGTCCTGGATCTCCGGGACGCTCATGAACAGGCGCCAAAGGAGGCCGGAGCGGTAGTTTTCGATCATGACAACGATCGGGCCCTGATCGATGGCCAGGAAGGTGTCTGCGATCCAGTCCTGAGCGTCGCAGAACGCATCCACGAAACCATAGCGGCCCCAGAGCTGACCGCTGTGCACCGTAAGGAAATGGCGGATGGCCGCGAGCGATTCGCGCGGCGCATACGGGATGCTCGCCGACGCTGCCGTCGGCGAAATCGTCCCATTGTCATTGTCAGGCGCGTGGGCGAGGTAGCCCGACGGATCATCACTGGCGGTTAGACCCCAGCACGAGGCGCTGTAGCCAGGTTGCTTATTGGGATTGGCGACACAGTGCGCGTGGTTAATCCGCACGTGGCGCACGTTCTGTTCCCAATAGTCGGCGTATCGATCCTTGAGTCCCCGCGGATCCAGCCCGCAGAAGGAGTAGTGCGCGAAGAACAGAGGCCCGCCGTAGGGCATGCCGAGCGGAAGCTCGATCCCGTAATACGCGCGGCCATTGCGGAAAGTCGCGCCGGAGGCGTAGCCCTTGTGGTAGCACTCGGGATCGATGCGGTATCGCGGCGCTGACGCCGCGAGTACATACGCAATCAGGCACTCGTTCCAGCCACGGATTGCGTGGTCCATCGCCCAGCCGTTGTTGGGGCTCCAGTGCCAATAGAGCACGTCGCGATCCCGGGTGTAGTAGTTCCACTCGACCTCGGACCAGAGCCCGTTAATGCGCTGCCGGATGCCCCGCTCAACCTCAGTATCGCGCCCAAAATACTGGCGCGCCGCGAGTAGACCCATGCACAGGAACGCGGTCTCGACCAGGTCGCCGCCGTCATCCTTGCGGGAAAACGGGATGGTGGCGCCGCTGCGGCCATTCAGAAAATGCGGATAAACGCCGTGGTAGCACGTCGCCCGGGTCAGCAGGTCAAGCATCCGAGTGACCCGCTCAAGTGCCGCCTCGCGTGCCACCCAGCCGCGCTCGACGGCGACCAGAGTCGCCATCATGCCGAATCCGGAGCCACCCACTGCGACCAGATCGTCCGTTGCTTCCGCGCGGCGCGTTCGCCGGTCAGGTGCCAGGCCGCTCGTCGATTGCGCGCCTTCCCAGAAAAAACGAAACGTTTGCCGCTGAACACGCTCGAGGAGCGCCTCATCCGCCAACCGCGCCACGGTGGCGGCGGAATCCGCCCCGCGCGTTCGCCGTCGGGCAGATCGGGGGGTTCGATTCGGGCGTACCACGGGTGCCTCCTCAACAACACTGCCGGTCGAGCAGGGCCTGCCGGGTGACTGGCGCCTTCTGCACTATCATGGGCCCGGACCAGGCCTCCCGGAGGATCGCGTGAGTAGGATTGATCGACTCATCGCTGCCATGACGCTGCCGGAAAAGCTCGGCCAGATGACGATGGTATCGGCCGGGTACGCGGTCACCGGTCCGGTGGTGGCGGGGGACGCGCGCGATGCGATCAAAGCCGGCACCATCGGCAATCTCCTGAACCTGTACGGTCCGGACCGCGTCCGGGAAATGCAGGAACTGGCGGTCAATTCGCGGCTCGGCATTCCGCTGCTGATCGGCCTCGACGTCATCCACGGCCATCGCACGCTGTTCCCGATTCCGTTGGCAGAGGCGGGACTCTTCGACGCCGAGGCCTGGGAAGAATCGGCCCGCGCGGCCGCTTGCGAAGCCGCGGCCGACGGATTGGCACTGACCTTCGCTCCCATGCTCGACGTTTCGCGCGATCCGCGCTGGGGGCGCTCTGCGGAAGGTCCGGGTGAGGACCCGTGGCTCGCCGCGCGTATTGCCGTCGCCAAGGTGCGCGGCCTGCAGGGAAAGCGACTCGATGACGGCAGCGCCATCGCCGGTTGCGCCAAGCACTACTGCGCCTACGGGCCGGTGACCGCAGGGCGGGAATACGCATCGGTCGACGTCTCTGAGCGAACGGTGCACGAGATTCACCTTCCGTCTTTTGCCGCCGCCATCGCTGCAGGAGTGTCGTGCGTCATGCCGGCCTTCACTGATCTCGCCGGTATCCCGATGACCGCCCACGTTCCGCTCTTGCGGGATTGGCTCCGCGGCCATCTTGGCTTTGATGGCGTAATCATCAGTGACTATAACGCGATCGCCGAATTGATCCGCCATGGTGTTGCGGCGGACTTGACGCACGCGGCAACGCTGGCGCTCAAAGCCGGAGTTGATATCGACATGATGGCAAACGCCTACCGCGACGGCCTACCACAAGCACTGGCGCGCGGTTGGGTCACGGGAGAGGACATCGATGCTGCCGTCCGGCGCGTGCTCACGCTCAAGGAGCAGCTCGGCCTGTTTAACGACCCGTACCGACGGGGGGCGAGCGCCGAGCCGGAGGCGCAGAGAATCGCGAGGCGTGCACTGGCCCGGTCGATCGCGGGCCGCTCGATGCTGCTTCTCAAAAACGAGTCCAGCGCGCTGCCGTTGACGCCGGGCGTGCGTCGGCTCGCCCTCGTTGGGCCGCTTGCCGATGCACCTGGCGAAATGCGTGGGCCTTGGTGGGCGGCCGGCGAAGAGCGAGACCCCGTCAGCGTTCTCGCCGGTCTGAAGGCCGCCTTGCCGAACACGGAGGTCGCGTATTCCCGTGGCACGGACATCGAGTCCGACGACGAGTCCGGAATCGACGAGGCGGTGCTGCTCGCCGACCAGGCCCAAGTCGTGGTGCTCTGTCTTGGCGAGCGCGCGACCATGAGCGGCGAAGCCGCGAGCCGCGCGCACCTTGGATTGCCGGGCCGGCAGCGCAAGCTCGCAGAGGCTGTGATCCAACGCGCGCGCGTCCGGGGACAGCGCACCGTCGCGATACTCTTTTCCGGTCGGCCCATCGTTGCGCCGTGGCTGTTCGAGTCGACCGACGCGGTGCTCGCCGCATGGTTTCCCGGCAGCGAGGCCGGCCATGCCATCGCGGACGTACTCACAGGGCGAGTGTCACCATCTGCACGCAGCCCAATCAGCTGGCCGCGCGCGGAGGGGCAGATACCCATCTACTACGCCGAGCGGCCCGGTGGCAGGCCCGAGAATCCTGCCGATCACTTCACCAGTAAGTATCTTGATGAGCCGAACAGCCCGCAGTTTCCATTCGGCTACGGTCTGAGCTATGGGCGGTTTGTCTATTCGAGCGTTGCGGCTACTCCTGAGCGCGTCAGGGAATCCGGCGACGTTGAGGTTCGGGTCGAGGTCAGGAACGAGGGCCCGCGAGAGGCGGAGGAGACGGTGTTTCTGTTCGCGCACGACCGGCTGGCAAGCGTTGCGCGACCGACACTGGAGCTCAAAGGCTTCGGAAAAATACGACTTCGCCCGGGAGAGCAGGGGACAGTGCGAATAGAGGTTCCCGCGCGCGAATTTCGGTTCCTGGGTGCAGACCTAAAATCGGTGTTTGAGCCGGGCGAGGTCGAACTCCTGGTCGGACCGTACGCCGATCGGTCGCGCCTCCTAATCGCGTCCATCATGCTGGTGTCATAGCAGTCCAGTCTAAAGCAGCCGCGCCTCTTAGCCCGCGAAAAGGTCAGCGCCAGTATTTCCCAAACAGCCACTCGGGGACGCAAACCAACACGCACGCGCCAATCACCATGACCAGAACCATGCGATCCCAGCCCTGTGGGCCAAGGTCAATCAGCCGCAACCCGAATAGCAAAGCCGCGAGCGCAAGTAGCAGGAAAAACGGTCCGGTGAAGTAGCAGTGCAATCGATGGCAGCGCTTGGCATTGATCAGACATGCAGCACCCATGTATGAGGTCACCACGACCCACAAAATTGCCAAATGCGGCAGGTGTGCTCCGGTGGCGACCGCGAGCAGTACGCCTGGCACAACCCAAACGGTCATACCGAACCCTGCCTGAGCCTTCCCATCTGCGCGGCCACGATCCTTATCCGATTGCAATTTCGATTGCCCCTCACTGACTAATGGCCACCGATTCTGCCTCTTCGTGGCGGAGCTCGGTAAATTGAACTATGATTTTTTTTGTTTTCGCGCAAGCGGCAAATCCGCTGATTCTCGAATTACGCCCCGGTAGCTCAGTGGATAGAGCGGCCGCCTCCTAAGCGGCAGGTCGTCGGTTCAACTCCGGCCCGGGGCGCCAATAGATCAGTAATTTGCTCTGCGCTCGCATCGCTCCGACTCTCATCCGCTCCCAAATTGCCACTGCTGGCGGCAAACAGCAGGCTCGCTGCGTTCTCACCCGCGTTTGAGAGTGCTTCCGGCCACGTATCGGCGTACCGATCTATGGTGAACGCGACCGAGCGATGGCCGATCAGCGCGCGCGGGATCGACCGAATGGATCGGCCATGACGAGTACTTGGTGCAATGGTCCTCAATTCGCTAGCCAAGAGCGAGACTTGCGGAAAAGTGGTCCGGTCGGGCGTCGCGCCCTCGCCAAAGAATGAGCGGCGAGCTGCCCCGCTGGACTTGGGAATGCCTCAGCCCGAATCAATCCGTATAACCCACGAATCGCTTCCCGGCCCAAAGGAGAGTAAGACTCGCGTTGATATCTGCACGGACCCGTGACCGTGGAAAAGAAGTGGCTTAACGCCTATCCGGAAGGCACACCGGTCGAGATCGACCCGGATTCGTTCCGTTCATTGGTCGAAATCTTCGACGACAGCTGCCGGCGCTTCGCCGATCGCCCCGCCTATCACAACATGGGCGTGACCCTCACGTTCGGCGAGCTCGCGCGGCTATCGCGCGACTTCGGCGCGCACCTGCTATCGCAGGGTCTGGCGCACGGCGACCGCATCGCACTCATGATGCCGAACGTGCTGCAGTATCCGATCGCACTGTTCGGCGCGCTGCGCGCGGGACTCACGGTCGTCAACACAAATCCGCTGTATACGGCGCGCGAACTGCGCTACCAGCTGCTGGATTCCGGTGCGCGCGCGCTGGTCGTGCTGGAAAACTTTGCGCACGTATTCGCGCAGGTGCGGGCGGACGTGCAGGTCGCGCACGTGATTACCACCAGCATGGGCGACCTCGCGCCGTTGCCGAGGCGCCTGGCGGTTAACTTCGTCGTGCGACGGGTCAAGCACCTGGTCCCGGCTTTCGAGTTGCCCGGGGCGCTGACCTTCCGCCAGGCCCTGGCCCATGGCTCGCGGCTGGATTTTCAGCCGCCAAACGTGAGCCCCGGAGACGGTGCCTTTCTGCAATACACCGGCGGCACCACCGGGGTGGCCAAGGGCGCGGTGCTGACGCACCGCAACATGGTCGCCAACGTGCTGCAGATGGCGACCTTCTGGCGGCGACTGCTCGACCCGGGGCGCGAGGTCATCGTCACACCACTGCCGCTCTACCACGTGTTCTGTCTAACTTGTAATTGCCTGCTGTTCATGCATCTCGGCGGGCTCAACGTACTCATCACCAACCCGCGCGACATTCCCGCATTCGTGAGCGAACTCGGCCGGTGGCGATTCTCATTGATCAGCGGGGTCAACACGCTCTACAACGCGTTGCTCGGGCATCCGCGCTTTGCGCAGCTCGACTTCTCCGGGCTCAAGCTCGGTGTGGCCGGCGGCATGGCTCTGCATGCAAGCGTGGCCGAGCGCTGGCAGCGAGTCACCGGCAGACCGCTGGTGGAGGGCTACGGTCTGACCGAGGCCTCGCCGGTGGTGGCCTGCAATCCGTTCGATGCGCCGCAACTGGGAACAGTCGGTGTGCCGCTGCCTTCGACGGAGGTCAGCATCCGCGAAATTGAAAGTGATCGGGAAGTGGCGCTTGGGCAGCCCGGCGAGCTGTGCGTGCGCGGACCGCAGGTGATGCGCGGCTACTGGAACAGGCCGGAGGAGACCCTCAAGACGCAGACCGCGGACGGCTGGCTGCGCACCGGTGACATCGCGGTGGCGCAGGACGACGGGTTCCTGCGTATCGTCGATCGCATCAAGGACCTGATCATCGTCTCCGGATTCAAGGTGTTCCCGAACGAGATCGAAGCGGTCGTCGGCGAGCATCCGGCGGTGCTCGAATGCGGCTGCATCGGGGTCGACGATGCGCGCTCGGGCCAGGCGGTCAAGATCTTCGTCGTCGTACGCGAAGGTCACGCGGTGACGAACGACGTGCTGCTCGAGCACTGCCGGCAGCGCCTCACGGCCTACAAGGTACCGCGACAGGTCGAGTTCCGGCAGGTTCTGCCGAAGACCACCGTCGGCAAGATCCTGCGGCGCGAGCTCGTCCAGGATCAGGCCGGCGGCGTCGGGCGTAGCGCCGCCTGAGGCGGAATCCGCGCCGCGCAACGGCGCGCGGCGCTACCAGTGCACGCCGCGCATCAGCGAGGCGAACGCCACCATCTCGGGCGTCACGACGGCATCCGATCCGGGTGCTGCGCCCGCGGCCTCCGACTCCGGAAACATCTTGAAGTTCTCGTTGTTGAGTACCGTGCCGAGGCGCGGTGCGAACACCTCGATCAGACGTGACAGGATTCCGAACCGGGTCGCCAGGCGCTGCGGTTGCCCGACGACGGCATCGCACACGATGTCCGCCGCTTGCTCGGCCTGGATGAGCGGGAACTTACGGTAGATCTTGGTCGGTTCCACCATCGGGGTGCGCACCAGCGGTAGGTTGACGATGGTGAAGCGCACGCCGCGCTCGAAGTACTCGGCGGCGGCGCAGCGCGAGAATGCTTCCAGTGCGGCTTTGGAGGCGTTGTACGCGGCGAAGCGTGCGGCGTTGGCCAGTACGCCGACCGAGGAGATGCTGATGACGTGGCCGGCGCCGCGCGCGGCCATCCCGGGGACGAAGCCGAGCGTCATCCGTACCGCGGCGAAATAGTTGAGCCGCATGAGACGCTCGTAATCGTGAAAGCGCCCGTAGGTGTTCTCGATCGCGCGTCGGATCGAGCGCCCCGCGTTGTTGATGAGGATGTCGACGCCGCCGTGCTCGGCGAGCACGCGCGCGATCAGCTGTGCGCAGGCCTGCTCGTCGGTAATGTCGCAGGGATAGACCTGGGCGGCGGCACCCGCAGCCGAGATTTCCTGGCGTACCGCCTCAAGCTTCTGCGGGTCGCGCGCCACGATCAGCACCTGGGCACCGGCCGCGGCGAGCTTCAACGCCGTGGCACGCCCGATGCCCGAGGAGCCGCCGGTGATCAGCACGCGCTTGCCACTCACCGCCTGCTGCAGGTTACGCGCCTTGAACAGATCCGGATCCAGGTGCCGCTCCCAGTAGTCCCACAGTCGCCACGCGTAGTCCTCCAGAGGCGGCACGCGGATGCCGGCGGCGCTGAGCAGCTGCTGCGCGCGGGTAGCGTCGAAGCGGGTCGGGTAGTTGAGCAGGTCGAAGACCGAGATGGGAATGTCGAGCTCGTGCAGCAGCTGCGAGAGCAAGCCGCGCAGCGGCTCGAAGCGCGTGCGCGCAACCCGGCCGAGCGAGCCGAGCGTCTCAAACCAATCGGGCTCAAGCCGCAGCGTCATGGTCGGTGCATGGGCGGCACGGGCGAACAGATTCAGGGTTTCGCCGATGCGCCAGTCCCGCGGATCCGTCAGGTGAAAACACCGGCCATCCTGTCCGGGAACGTGTGCGAGATGGGCGACCGCGGCGGCGACAAAGTCGACCGGCACGACGTTGCTATGCCCGCCCTCGAATCCGACCAGCGGCATCCACTGCGGCAGCGCCTCGCGCACCTTCTGGATGATCTTGAACATGTAATAAGGGCCATCGATCTTGTCCATGGTCCCGGTCGCGGAGTGACCGACCACCATCGCCGGCCGGTACACCCGCCACGGCACGCGGCAGGTAGTACGCACCATTCGCTCCGACTCATGCTTGGTGCGGAAGTAGGGATGATCGAGGCCGGTCGCCTCGTCGAACATGTCCTCGGTGAAGGTGCCGGCATAACGGCCCGCGACCGCGATCGAGCTCATCAGGTGGAAGCAGCCGGCGTTAACCTGATGGGCCAGGTCCAGGGCATTGCGTGTGCCACGCACGTTGGCGCGCTCCAGCTCGGCGCCGTCCGCGCCGAGGTCGTAGAGCGCGCCGAGGTGCAGGAAGTGCTCGATCTTGCCGCGCAGGCCGGCCGGATCGCGCACACCGAGCAGCGGCTGGTCGAGGTCGCCTTCCACCGCCACGATCAGCTCGCCGCGTTCGCCGCACTCGCGCACGACCCGCTCGAGGCGGGAGCGTGAGCCGGGCCTCACCAGGACGTAGACAGGCTTGCCGCGCGCAGCGAGCGCGGCGACCAGGTGGCGGCCGATAAAGCCCGTACCGCCGGTGATGAAATAGCCCATACGCTCTGCCAATGCGGCTGGCGCCTGACCGTCTACCCTAGGCGACCCGCGCGGCGTTGTGCATCGTGGGAAATCCTAGGGTCACAAGCGGCCGCCGTTATCGCACAGTCCTCTCATGACTAACGCCGAGCGCCTGTCGGGTGCCGACCGGGCGTGGCTGCTGATGGATCGGCCCACGAACCCGATGACCATCGTCGCCCTGCTGGTACTGGAGCGACCGCTCGAGCGCCGGCGTCTGCGTGCCCTGCTCGAGAAGCGTTTCCTGGCCTTTCAGCGCTTTCGTCGCGTGCCGGTGGCCGATGCGGTTGGCGCCGTCTGGGTGGAGAGCGAGCAATTCGACATCGACGATCACATCGTCAGCGTGGCGCTGCCGGCCCCCGCCGGCCAGGCCGAGCTCGAGGCGCTGGTCGGCGAGCTGGCGAGCACGCCGTTCAATCCGGGACGGCCGCTGTGGAGTTTCCATCTCGTGGAACGCTACTGCGGCGGCAGCGCCATCATCGTCAGGATCCACCACTGCTACGCGGACGGCATCGCTCTGGTGCGGGTCCTGCTGTCGCTCGCGGACGGCAAGGGCCGCGGCCCCGGTCCGCCGCCGCCAACGGACGATTCCGGCAACGGCTTCTTCGGTCTACACGGGCTTGCTGGTTTGACGCCAGCGCCGATCGCGGCCGCGGTACGCGGCGGCGCACAGCTGCTCGAGTCCGGCCTCGACTACATGTTGCACCCCCTGGACGCCGCCTCCGCCGCCATGAACGCCCTCGGCTACGCGGGGGAGCTGGTGCACGTTGCCGCGCTCGCCGACGATCCGAAGACCGGGCTCAAGCAGGCTCTGTCGGGAGTCCGGCACGCGGCATGGGCCGAGTCGCTCTCGCTCGAGGAGGTGCGCACCATCGCACACGCCCTCGGATGCACGATGAACGATGTGCTGTTGTCGGCACTCGCGGGGGCGCTCGGCCGCCACCTCGCGCGACAGGGGGATGATGTCGCGCAGCTCACCATCCGGGCAGCGCTGCCCGTGAACCTGCGCCCGGAGAAGGAGCCGCCGACCCTTGGCAATCGCTTCGGCATGGTGTTCGTGGAGCTGCCAATAGGCATCCGCCATCCGCTCGAGCGCCTCGATGCGGTGCACCGTGCCATGCAGGCGCTGAAGGGTTCGAGCCAGTCCGCGGCCGTGCTCGGGCTGCTCTCGCTCGCGGGGACTCTTCCTGCCCCGGTGGCTGAGGCGCTGACGGAGGCGTTCACCGCCAAAGCGAGCCTAGTCGTCTCGAACCTGCCCGGACCGCAGACGCTACTGCGGCTCGCCGGCGTGCCGATGCGGCAGTTCCTGTTCTGGGTGCCGCAGGCCGGCAGTATCGGCACCGGCGTCAGCATATTGACCTACGGAGGCGCGGTGCAGTTCGGCGTCATCGCCGACCGGCAGACGGTCCGGCAGCCCGACCAGTTCGTGCGCCTGATCGGCGCCGAGTTTGAACGGCTGCTACTGCTGGTGCTGCTCGGTTCCGGACAGGCGCTCGACGCCGCCGACTCTCAGGGCAGGCCACGTCGGGCGCGGCGCACGTCGAGCTCCTCGCTTGCGTCCAGAGGCTCGCACTCCGTCGCGCGCCGATACAGCGCGCCGGCCTCTTCTCGATAGCGAGCGCTGTCGAGCAGCAGCAGCCCGTGTGCGTGTTCGATATGCACGATCGGCAGGGCGGGCGCGAGCCGCGCGGCGCGCCCTAAATGCTCGAGCGCTGCGTCGCGTGACACCCCGTAGCTGAGGCGGCCAGCGAGTGCGCCAAGCTGTGCCACGATCGCCGCGTGGTACAGGCCGAAAGCCAGGTGCGCTTCCGCGTGGCGGGGTTCGAGCTCGAGCGTGCGCTCCAGACCAGCGCGGATGCGGCCGGCGAGGCCGGCGGCGAGCGCCTTGACTATCGAGATGCGCTGACCGTAGCGACCCAGCACCAGCGCCAGCATGTAATGTGCGTTCGGGTAATCCGGCAATTCGGTGACGGCGGCCTCACCCCGCTCGATCGCTGCCGACAGGGCTTTGAGAGCAGCGGACGTGTCCGGCTTCCCATGCAGCAGCTGAACTTCCGCTGCTTTGTTGGCGGCTGGGGCTCCCAGCGGTCCGAGCGCGCCACCGCGCCGGATGGCGTCGGCGAATTGGCCCGCGTGAAACTCCCGCCATGCCTGCTGCAGCTCGTGGGCCACGGTCGATGCGCCGCCGTGGGCCGCGACCATCTCGGCCAAGGCGCCGTGGCGGGCGTGGGCCGATACCTGACGCGCATCCGGCCACGGCTCGCGGTCCCCTAGATGGAGCCGCGCCCAATGCCGATGCAGGGCTTCTCCCGCATACCGCCAGCGGTCGGTCAGCGGCTGCGCTTTGCGGCCTGCCATATCGCGCTCTTGCGTTAACTACGAATCCACATCCGCACGGCCGCTTCCTATAGTAGGTGTACGGATTGGGCTGCCCAGCCGGGCAAATACCGATTCCGGTCCGATCTGCAAGGGGAATGATATGGCGACGAAGAAGAGATCTCGTAGGACGAAGAGCACCACCGGTGCCCAAGAGCGACTCCTGGGAGTCGTGCATCAGATCTGGCTCGCCGGGCTGGGCGCAGCATCTAAGGCCAGCCGCGGCGCTCCGCAGCTGCTGGAGGAGTTGGTGTCTGAGGGCGCGCGCGTTCAGGCCAGCAACCGCGGCGCGGCCGAGAAGGCCCTGCGCGGGTTAGTGAAAACGGTCCAGTCCAGCATCAATGAACGCATCGAGCAGGCGCGCGGCCAGGCGTCCGACACGCTGGAGAGTCTCGAGAAGATCTTCCAGACGCGGGTGCATCGCGCGCTCACGCAGCTCGGCGTTCCGAGCGCCGACGACATCGAGGCACTCGGCAGGCGGGTCGACACACTGACCGTCAGCGTCAACCGGCTGGCCGGCGCGCGCAGACGGGCGCGCGGCGACGGGCACAAGGCGGCTGGCGCGACGGCTGCCCACTGAGCCGCAATGCTGACTATCGAGCCCGCGCGGCGGCGGCGCCAGGCGGGTCGGGGAAAGGTGGGGATCGCCCTGGCGGGCGGTGGCCCGCTGGGCGCGTTCTATGAGCTGGGCAGCCTGCACGCGCTCGGGGAGGCGATCGCCGGGCGAGAGCTGACGGACCTCGATGTGTATGTGGGCGTCAGTTCAGGGTCGCTGATCGCGGCCGGGCTGGCGAATGGCTTCGACACGACGTCCATGGGCCAGACGTTTCTGTATGGGCAGGGAACGCTCGTGCCTTTCTCGCCGGAGATGTTTCTGCGTCCGGCGATCACGGAGTACGTGCGGCGGCTGGCCCGGCTGCCTCAGGTGCTGACCGGCGCCGTGCGTCAATATGCACGCGACCCGCTCGGCAGCGGCTGGCAGACCGTCATGGGCGCGCTCGCAAAGATCGCGCCAACCGCCGTGTTCGACAACCGCCCGCTGGAATCGTACCTGCACGAGACCTTCAGCTCCGCGGGCCACAGCGACGACTTCCGCAAGCTGGCGGCGCGCCTGTACGTGGTGGCGACTCGCCTCAGTACCGGCGAATCGGTGGTATTCGGTGCCCCCGGCCAGCAACGCGTGCCGATCTCGCGGGCGGTGGTCGCGAGTGCCGCTCTGCCCGGTCTGTATTCCGCCGTCGAGATCGATGGCCGCCATTACGTCGATGGCGCGCTGATCCGCACCATGCACGCCTCGCTGGCACTCGAAGACGGCTGCGACCTGGTGCTCTGCATCAATCCGCTGGTGCCGTTCGACGCCTCGCACGCGAGCGGCCGCAGCTACAGCAATCTCGCCGACGCAGGCCTGCCGGCCATCCTCGGGCAGACGTTCCGGGCACTCATCCACTCGCGCATGCAGGTCGGCATGACGAGCTACAAGGCGCGCTTCCCGCAGGCGGATACGCTGCTGTTCGAGCCCGACCGCCGCGACGAGACGCTGTTCTTCAGCAACGTGTTCCGCTATTCCGGCCGCCAGCGACTCGCCGACCATGCCTATCGGCAGACCCGGCGCGACCTGCTTGCGCAGGCGGACACGCTCGGGCCGCTGCTCGAGCGCCACGGTCTGCGGCTCAACGTCGAGGTGCTGCGCGACCGCCGGCGCCGCTTTGCGACCGCTGGCGCGGAGCGCGCGGAACGCACCCGGCGAGCCTGCCGGCGTCTCGAGCAGTCGCTGGACCGACTCGGGCGCCTGACGCAGTCCGCGAGTCGCTTGCGCTGAGAGCCGCATGGCGGCGCGATTCTGGCGGTCGCTGCTCGGCTGTGAACTCGCGCTCGCCACGGCGCTGGCGGCGGTCGTGGCGCACGCATTTCAGCTGTCCGCGATGGCAACCTTCGGGGCGGGGCTCGGGCTGGCCGTGCTCGTCCCGGTTGCGCTGGTCGCGGTCTCGTTCGTAGTCGCGACTCTGGCGTCGACAGAGGAACCTGCGCCCCGCCGCGTCGCCTACAGCCTGCGTGCGGCGCTCAGCGAAGCGCTCGATTTCAACCTAGCGGCCCTGGCGATGGCGGCGGGTCGCGACACGCTGCCGCCGATTGCCGAGCCCGGTCCCGCCGCCTCTCAGCATCCGGTACGCCCGCTGCTGCTCATTCATGGAATCCTCTGCAACCGCGGCGTATGGCGGGACTGGCTCGAGCGGCTGCGTGCGGAGGGCTTCGTACCCATCCGTGCGGTAAGTCTCGAGCCGCTGTTCGCGGACCTCGGTCAGCACGCTGCCCAGGTCGCACGCGAGCTCTGTGAGCTGCAGCGGGAATGCCGCGGTGCCCGCGTGGCGGTGATCGCCCACAGCATGGGCGGCCTCGTGGCGCGTGCGGCGCTGCGCTCGACCGGTCCCGCGGTCATCGACCGGATCGTGACCCTGGCTTCGCCGCATCACGGAACGCGCCTTGCAGGTTGGTTCGGCTGGCTGCCAACGCAGCAGATGACTCCGGGCTCGTCCTGGTTGCGGGCGCTGAACGCCGAGCAGGAAGGGCGACTGCCCGTGCCGTTCACCAGCATCTACAGCCTCGAGGACAACCTTATCGTGCCGCCGCGCAGCGCCCGGCTCGACGGCGCGCTGATGCGCGAACTGCGCGGACTCGGGCACCTGGGGATGGTCGGTTCCCGGCAGGCACTCGAGCACGCCGTGGCGGCGCTGGCGGGCGCATGAGCGCGGCCGAAAGCGGGGAATTCGAGCAGCTGCTCGCTCGCCAGCGGGCGCTGGACTCGCAGCCGCCGACCGCCGGGGACACTGAGCGGCTGCACGCGCTGCGTGCCTGGCAGGGCGAGCGCCTCGCGCACACCTACCAGGATTTCGCCCGCGAGCGGCGCTATGCCAGGGCAGTGGCATTCTTTCTCAACGACTTGTACGGGCCGCAGGATTTCACGCGTCGCGACTTGGAGCTCCGGCGCGCGCTGCGTCCGTTGCGGCGGGCGCTGCCCACCTCGCTGCTCGCGGTGCTCGCCAAGGCCATCGAGCTCGACCTCCTGACCGTGGAGCTCGACCGAGCGATGCTCCCGCAGCTCGCCGACGGCGCGATTACCGAAGCGACGTATGCAGCGGCTTACCGCAACCTCGGCAGGGAAGCGGACCGCAAGCGGCAAATCGCGCTCACGCTCAGCATCGGCGAGGATCTCGAGCGCCTCGTACGCGACCGCTGGATCCGGCTGGCGCTGCGGGCAGCGGCGATGCCGGCGCGAGCGGCCGGCTTCGGCGTGCTGCAGGGCTTCCTCGAGCACGGCTTCGCGGCCTTCCGCCGCATGGAGAACGCGCAGCCGCTGCTCATCGCGATTGGCGAGCGGGAGACGCGGCTGATGGAAGGCCTGCTGCGCGACCCCGCCGCCGCCGATCCTGTCACGGGAACGGAGAGCGCCGCTCATGGGTGAGGCTGCCCATGACTTCGTCATCGTCGGCGCAGGCTCCGCCGGCTGCGTGCTCGCCGCGCGGCTCTCGGAGCAGCCGGAGCTGCGGGTCCTGCTGCTCGAAGCCGGCGGTCCCGACCGCAATCCCTTCATCCACATGCCCGCAGGACTTGCGCGGCTGCTTCGCAACGCCCGCATCGACTGGAACTACTACACCGAACCCGAGCCGGAACTTCACGGGCGACGGTTGTACTGGCCCCGTGGCCGCGTACTCGGCGGCAGCAGCTCGGTCAACGCGATGTGCTACGTGCGGGGTCATCCCCTCGATTACGACGAATGGGCGGCGGCAACTTCTTCTGCATGGAGCTACGCGAGCGTGCTCCCGTATTTCCTCAAGGCGGAAGACCAAGCCCGCGGCGCGAGCCAATATCACGGCTCGGGTGGGCCTCTGGCCGTGGAGGATCTGCGATACCGCAACCGACTGAGTGCGGTATTCGTGGAGGCGGGGGCGGCGTGCGGCGTGCCACGCAACCCGGACTTCAATGGTCCTGTGCAGGAAGGCGTCGGGTTCTATCAGGTCACGCAGCGCCATGGCCGCCGCTGCAGTACCGCCGCTGCCTACCTGCGGCCGGCGCATGCGCGTGCCAACCTTGAGGTCCGCACGGGCTGCCTCGTGAGCCGCGTGCTGTTCGAAGGGACACGCGCCGTCGGCGTGGAATATCACCAGGGCGGTTCCAGCATCCGGGTGCGCGCCACGCGCGAGGTGCTGCTCGCGGGCGGTGCGATTGGCTCGCCGCAGCTGCTGCTGCTCTCCGGTCTGGGTCCGCCCGATGAGCTGCGCGCGCTTAACATCCCCGTTATCGCCGACCTGCCCGAGGTCGGCCGAAACCTCGCGGACCATCTCGATTTCTGCACGCTTACCAAGTGCACACAGCCGGTCAGCTACGACTTCACGCGCCTCCAGGAGCTCTGGGTGGCACTGCGTTATCTGCTGACCCGCTCGGGGCCGGGCGTGAGCAACATCGCCGAGGCCGGTGCATTCCTACGCACGCATCTCGCTCCCGATGCGCGGCCCGACGTGCAGCTGCATTTCGTGCCGGCGC
>Ga0187780_10000733_pt1 | contig 24296 bp, 24 predicted proteins | sample 1015_Q2_SP10_20__FD_132429 | JGI IMG/M metagenome (GOLD analysis project Ga0187780, IMG submission 132429) | Tropical peat soil microbial communities from peatlands in Department of Meta, Colombia - 1015_Q2_SP10_20_MG | ecosystem: Environmental > Terrestrial > Soil > Wetlands > Peat | place... | reverse complement strand
TATTGGTTCGATTACCCTCAGGACTGGATTGACAAGACCGGACCCCGCAATTTGGTCCACTCCTGGGCCACCGATGTGGACGATCCCACGGAAATGCCCCGGTGGGGTCGGGTCGGTAAGCAGAAGATCGTGGACGAAGGTCCATTGGCGCCGTTCCCGAACATGGCTGGTCTGCAGAACTGGCAGGCGGGTCGCAAGGCCAAGTACAACATGGAGAGCTTCGATGAGGTATTGGTGGAGACTTCGAAGGCATTCATGGACAAAGCCAAAAAAGATGGCAAACCATTCTTCATTTGGCACAACACAACCCGCATGCACGTGTTTACTTACATCTCGCCCAAATACCAGGCGATGATGAACTACAAGAGCAACTACGGCTTAGAAGAGGCCGGCATGGCGCAGCTGGACGATGACATCGGCGCGCTCCTGAAGCACCTGGAGGACATCGGCGAAGCCGACAATACCATCGTCATCTTCACCACCGATAACGGTGCGGAGGTCTTCACGTGGCCCGACGGCGGGATGACACCGTTCCGAGCCACCAAGGGCACCGTCTTTGAGGGCGGTTTCCGCGTGCCGTGCATCGTTCGCTGGCCGGGCAAGGTCAAGCCGGGGACCGTTGAGAACGGTATTTTCTCGGGCCTAGATTGGCTTCCCACACTCGCGGCCGCGGCCGGCAACCCGAACATCAAAGACCAGTTGCTGAAGGGGGTCACGGTGGGCGACCGAACCTACAAGAACCACCTAGACGGCTACAACCAGATGGATTTGCTCACCGGCAAAGGGCCGTCCGCCCGCCACGAGATCTTCTACTTCGGCGGGCCCCACCTGGGTGCCATTCGCATCGATGACTTCAAGTTCCAGTTCTTCCAACAACCGTACGGTTGGCCCGGAGAGAAAGTCACGACCGACATGCCGACCATTGTGAACATCCGCCAGGATCCATTCGAGCGGACGCCGTCGGTCCGCGGGGAGAACCTGAATACTCTCGGCGGCGGATATATGAATGAGTTCTATGCACGCGAATTCTGGCGCTTCGTGATGGTCCAGGAGTACGTAGGGAAGCTCGCGGCGACCGCAATTGACTACCCGCCGATGCAGGCGCCGGCAAGCTTTAACCTGGACGCGATCAAAACCAAAATCCAGGAGGCGATTCACGCGCACGCGGGGCAATAATTAAAGTTTCCCGAAGGCGGGCGCCCCCCTGGCGGCGGGCGCCTGCTTCACATAGGATTGGCCTCGAGGCTACGCACGTCGCGGCGGCCCGCGGCTCTGATTCGACGTGGCTTGCGCGTGCCCTCGTAGCGGGGACGCTTGTAGAGTGCCATGAATCCCAGCGACTCAGTGGATCGTCTGCTGCTGTTGCTAATCGTTAATGCCCTCGTTCGACTCGTTTGTCACCGACTTGGTCTGCTGCATCGCAGATTTGCAGGTTGGCACCTCCCAATCCGGATCCATCGCCGCGAGCTGCAGCTCGCGATCCATGATTCTTCGCGGGTCGATGCCTTCCTCGTGGGTTCCTGATACGCTCTAAACTTTCATTGGTTCAATCGAGTTTGAGGATCGACATGCCGCGCGCATTCGTACATCCCGAATACCTCGTGAGCACGGACTGGCTCGCGCAGCATTTGCGCAATCCGGCGGTGCGCGTTGTGGATTGCACCACACACCTTGCGCCGCTTCCCGATTTCTCTTCCTACGAGATCGTTTCAGGTCGCGCGGACTTCGAGAAGGGTCATATTCCCGGCGCCGCGTTCCTGGACATGGACCAGGATTTGTCCTCGCCGCATCCGCGTCTGCACTTTACGCTGTGCTCGCCCGAACGGTTCGCACGCGCGATGGAACAGCTCGGGATCGGGAACGACACGCACGTGATCTCCTATTCGACGGCGAACCACTGGTGGGCCACCCGCCTGTGGTGGATGCTACGCGTGTTCGGCCACGACCGCGCGAGCGTGCTCGACGGCGGATTCCAGAAGTGGCAACGTGAAGGCCGTCCGGTGGAAGCTGGAACGGCGCGCCCCACAGCCAGCGCGCGCTTCACCGCTCGACCGCGGCCGGAGCTGGTAGCTACCAAAGAGGAGGTGCTGAGCGCGATCGGGCGCGAGAACATCTGCACCGTTAACGCGTTGCGCCGAGAGCAGCACGCCGGCACCGGCGGTGTCCACTACGGTCGTCGGGGCCACATCACCGCGAGCATTAACGTTCCGGCTGTCGAGCATATCGCAGCGGACAACACGTTCAAGAGCGCCGAGGATCTGCAGACGATGTTCGCGCCTGCACTGACGAAGGCGCGGGTCATCACGTACTGCGGCGGAGGAATCGCTGCAACCAGCGTTGCGCTCGCGCTCGCAATGCTGGGCTACGGGCCGGTGAAGGTGTACGACAATTCACTCACCGAGTGGGCAGCTGATTCCTCTTTACCCATGGAGATTGGGGTATAGCCCTGGCGAGATATCCGAGCGCGCTTCGAAACTGATTGATCGGGCGCGCGCCGGCCAAAACTTCGAAGACCCCGTCTGCCCTCGTCGCTGCTGTATAGTGCATTGCAGTGGGCAGCTCATGACCGCAAATGACGGCAGCCTAACAACGCCTTACACCGAGTAAGTATCTGAAGTATCAGCTGTAGTATATTGTGACCCGTTGGCTCTTCTTGAAATAAGTACAACTCAGAAATCCGCACGGGCAATAGGGCAGGGGTCGATTTCCCCTCCCGACATCAACATTGCTGCCGATAGAAGCATCGCGCGTGGTCTGGATGCAGGGCTTGAGCGTTAACTTGCTCCCCGGCTTCAACATGCACAGTGCGCTTGGGCGCAGGAGGCTTCCCAAAACAGACCGCCATGCGACTGCTGATCAAGAGAATCGATGACGACGGGAGGCTCAGCCTGGTCTCCCAATTTCTCGACACGGACTGGGACATCGAGGTGGTTGACACCGAAGACTTGGTCGCTTTCGATCGTGCACTGGCCCATGCCGACGCCATGGTTTCGATGAGCTGGAAGTGGGACCTCCCGCAGGCTCGCCGCCTGAAGCTGTTGCAATTGCCGGGCGCCGGAACCGACGAGATCGATTTTGCCCAAGTTCCTCGGGGCACCGCCATTTGCAACTGTTACGAACACGAAATCGGGATCGCCGAATACGTGCTGGGCTCCATGCTCGAGTGGACGATCGCCGCGCGCCGTTTGGACGCGCAATTCCGTTTGGGCAGTTGGGCCGGCTCGTACTTGTGCGGGCCAAGACACGCAGAGCTGTTCGGCAGAACGTTGGGCATTGTCGGCTACGGCCGCATCGGCCGCGAAGTGGCGCGGCGAGCCAAGCCTTTCGGCATGCGCGTGGTTGCATGCACCCGATCACCGGTGCCAGATGCCGCGGTCGCCGATCGAGTCGACGGCATGGAGCGCTTCGGCGAATTGCTCGGCGAGGCCGATTTCATCGCCGTTACTGCACCGCTCACTGATCAAACGCGTGGCCTTTTCGACCGTCGCGCCTTTTCCGCAATGCGTCCCACTGCGGTGATCATAAACGTGGCACGCGGTGCGATCATTGATGAGCGCGCCCTCTATCAAGCGCTCGCGGAGCGTCGTATTGGGGGAGCCATCATCGATGTTTGGTACCGCTATCCACCGCAGGGCGAATCGCAGGGGCCCCGTCCCTCGGATCTCCCATTCCACGAGTTGGATAACGTGCTGATGACGCCTCACGCGTCGGCCTGGACTGACGGGCTGCTGCCGCGCCGCAACCGCGCAGTAGCGACGAATCTGAACCGGTTGGCGCGCGGTGAGGCCTTGCTCAACGTAGTGCGCGAACCAGGCTGATTGATCTGGTTAGAAGCCGCAGAAGCGATGTTGACCCAAACGCAGAGACAGGCCGCCTCGGACCTTTTATGGGATGCTTGGCAGCAGGGACGACGGATCGGCGCGTTACCCGCGGCCATCCGCCCCGCCACGCGCGAAGAAGGCTATGCCGTGCAGGCCCTGCTCGAACACCGCAGCGCCTATCCTCTGTGCGGCTGGAAGATCGCGGCCACCAGTTCAGCTGGCCAACGGCACATCGGCGTGGATGGCCCTCTCGCCGGTCGGCTGCTGCGCGAGCGCGTCTACCAAAGCGGCGTCGAGCTTGCGTTGGGTGCAAACCACATGAAGGTGGCGGAACCCGAGTTCGCGTTTCGAATGGGCAAGACCCTAAGCGCTCGCGCTTCAGCATTCGCCCTGGACGAGGTCATGGCGGCGGTGGAGACGCTGCACCCAGCCATCGAGTTGCCCGACTCGCGCTACGACGACTTTACGGCGGCAGGCGCAGCCCAGCTCATCGCGGACAACGCATGTGCCCACTGCTTCGTGTTAGGGCCAGCGGCGGGGACGTGGTGGCGATCCCAAGATCTCGCCGAGCATTTGGTTACCGCCATCGTGACCGGCAGGCGCCCGCAACAAGGCAAGGGAGGCAATGTTTTGGGTGACCCGCGCTTGGCATTGACCTGGCTCGCCAACGAGCTGTCGCATCTTGGGATCGACCTCGCGGCCGGGCAGGTCGTGACCACGGGGACGTGCATGTCGCCCCTCAATATTGAACCCACGGATCACGTTCTCGCGGACTTCGGCGCGCTTGGCAGCGTTGAGCTGCGCTTCGCCGCATTGTCACCCGCGTAACCCAACCATGGAAACTCGTCTCGATTGGTGCCATAGTTTGCAGGCGCAACGCCTGAGAGCTTGCTAGCCGATGTGGCGCTTTTACCCCAAGTCCTTTCCGATGCTCATCCTGGCGGGTTTCTCGCTCGCCGTGCTGCCGCTCATCTTCGCACTGATCAACAATGCCCTTTCGATCTACGAGATTGCCACCAAGAGCCAGCGTGCGGTGTATAACGCCGTGCAGGCAACGCAAAACAGCCGGCTATTGATCGAGGAGCTCACCAGCATGGAGCGCGGTGCGCGACAGTACTCCATTCTCGGCAACGCAGAGTTGTTCGCCGCCTACCAGCAGTCGCACCGCAACTTCTTGGACACCGTGAAGCACATGCGGGCTTTGACCTTGCCGCAGGAACAGGCGCGAACCCTGGCCGAGCTCGCGCGAGCAGAGGAGGTGATTTTCGAGAACATCACTACTCTGCGCAACGATCCTAAGCGCCTCCCAACGATCGTTGAGCACTATCAGGTTTTGGGATCGCTGGCGCGCTCGCTGGACAACACCGGTGCAGCAATCGTTAACCGTGAGGTGAGCTCGATGCAGGCGCTCGCCGGAGAGGTGCACAACTTTATCTACTGGCAGCTGGTGGCGCTGGTGCCCGTGGCCTTGTTTCTGGTCATCGGGGCCACGATTTTGATACTCAAGCCCATTCGCCAGATCGAAGCCGCGCTGCATCGTCTGGGAGAGGGCGATTTCACGCGGCCGATATCGGTATCGGGCCCAAGGGACTTGGAGGTGCTGGGCCGGCAACTGGATTGGTTGCGCATGCGCCTGGTCGAGCTCGAGGACCAGAAAACGCGCTTTATGCGCCAAGTGTCGCACGAGCTGAAAACGCCGCTCTCCGCGATCCGGGAGGGAGCCGAATTGTTGGGCGATGGCGCAGTCGGCGCGCTGTCCCAGGATCAGCTCGAGGTGGCGCGCATCCTGCGCCAGAACGCGCTGCGCCTGCAGCGCTTGATCGAGGACTTGCTGAACTATCACACCGTGCAGTTCCAAAAGTCCGGGCTGAATCTGAGACAGTTTCAACTCGCGCCGGTGCTGCATCGAGTCGCGGATGCGCATCAGCTGCCAGTGCGGGCCAAGGAGATCCGTCTGCGATTGGATTGCCCTGCGATTTCCCTCGAGGCCGACGAGAACAAACTCGAGGTGATCCTGGACAACCTGCTCTCCAATGCGGTGAAATTTTCCCCGCCCTTCGGCGAGGTCGCGGTCGCCGCACGCGTGCGCGGCAGCCAAGTCGACATTGACGTGGCAGACCAAGGTCCGGGCATCGCAGTGCAAGAGCGCGAGAAGGTGTTTGACCCGTTTTACCAGGGCTCAGCCAAGCCTAGAGGACCGGTGAAAGGGACCGGCCTGGGCCTTGCAATCGTGCGCGAATATGTGCTTGCCCACCACGGACAAGTCCAAATTCTGCCGGACCGAACCGCCGGAGCACATTTCCGCGTGAGTCTTCCAGTTGCTCAGGTGGCGGCCGCATGAGCCGGGCGAGGATCCGGCTGCTGCTTGCAGGTGTGTGCGTGCTTCCGGTTCTGGTCGGGTGTCCGCAACCCGAAACCCGTCCCTCACCGCCCCAACCTGCGGCCGAGGCGGAGCCGGTGCAGCCGCCGGCGCCCCCACCGGAGCCTCCCTTCTCGCATCAGCCGTTCGGCGACACCGATCGTGCTGTCGCCTACTATGGCTACCTCGGCACATTGACGCCTGAGCAGCTGACGCGTGAATACGAACGCACCCAGCGCTTTTACAAAGAGCAATATTCTGATCTAACATTCATGCAAATCGTGCTGCTGCGCATCATGCCCAACGCCCCATTCAGGGACAACGCGCAGGCCAAAGACATGCTATCTTCGTTTTTGAAGGAACCCAGGGTCAGGACATCGGAGCTGCAACCGTTAGCCCTGCTGTTGCACAACATGCTGGCCGAGCAGCAGCAGAAAGACGCGGAGATCCAGGCCCAAGCACAACGACTCAAGGAGGAGACAAAGCGCTACGACGCCGTCAAGCAGAAGCTCGACGCGTTGATCGACGCGGAGCGCAAGATGCTTGAGCGCAACAAACCTGTGAGAAGCCAATGACTACCGTGAAATCCAAAATCCTACTAGTGGACGACGATCCGGACCTCTTGCGCCTGCTATCGATTCGACTGCAGGGCGGAGGCTACTCCGTGACTGCGGTCGAGAGCGCGGAAGCAGCGTTGTCCCAAATCGCCGTATCGAGCCCCGATGTGGTGATCACGGATCTGCGCATGGGTGGAATGGACGGCATGGCACTGTTCGAGTCGCTGCAGAAGAAGCATCCAGCGCTTCCTGTCATCATTCTGACGGCGCACGGGACGATCCCCGACGCTGTGGCCGCCACCCAGCGTGGTGTGTCGGGGTATCTGACCAAACCCTTTGACGGGAAAGCACTGATCGACCAAGTCGAAAAGGCCCTGCAATTCGGCGGCAAGCCAAGTACCGACGGCACCACCGACAACGCTTGGCGCACTGAGATCATCACACGCAGCCCCGATATGGAGGTCGTCCTCGCCAAGGCACGCCTGGTCGCGGGCAGCGACGCGAGCGTGATGATCTTCGGTGAAAGCGGAAGCGGGAAGGAGATGTTGGCGCGCGCGATACACAAAGCCAGCGCGCGCGCGGGACAGCCCTTCGTTGCGGTGAACTGTGGAGCAATCCCCGAGCAGTTGCTCGAGTCCGAATTGTTCGGGCACGTGAAAGGCGCCTTTACCGGCGCGGCGAGCGACTACAAGGGGTTGTTCCAGGCAGCCGGGCACGGCACAGTCTTCTTGGATGAGATCGGCGACATGCCGCTTCCGCTCCAGGTAAAACTGTTGCGCGTGCTGCAGGAGCGAGAGGTGCGCCCGATCGGCTCCACCCAGTCGGTCAAGGTCGATGTGCGCATCATCTCCGCGACGCACCGCAACCTTGAAGACGCGATCAAAGCTGGAACGTTCCGCGAGGACCTGTATTACCGATTGCACGTCGTTGCGCTGTCGCTGCCGCCGCTTGCGCAACGCCGAGAGGACATCCCGGTGCTCGCCAACCACTTTCTCAAGACGCTGGCAGCGCGTTACGGTAAGCCTCTCAATGGTTTTGCGCAGGACGCGATGGAGGTGTTGGTGCGCCATACTTGGCCTGGCAACGTGCGCGAGCTGTACAACGTTGTTGAGCAGGCCGTGGCACTCGCTACCACGCCGATCATCACACCCGGTCTTCTCGAAAGCGCCATCCGCGGCGAGATGGGCGATTTGTCTTCGTTCGAATCGGCTCGCTTCGAGTTCGAGCGCGACTACCTCGCGAAGCTGCTCAAAATCACCAATGGCAACGTCACCCAGGCCGCCCGACTCGCCAAACGCAACCGCACCGAGTTCTACAAACTCCTCCAGCGCCACCACCTCAATCCGTCGATGTTCAAGCCGGTGGCTGAAATTCAGCGCTAAGCAAAAGGCGCCTCGGCGCCTCGCTTAGGTCTGTCACCGCACAGAGACATCCAAGTCTTTGTTTTGACGTGCCAATCTATTGACTTTGCGCGTCCGTCGCCATCGGGTGACAAGCGGATATGAGTCAATTGTTTCATCTCCATGATTGTTAAAGATTTCCACTGTTGGTATGCGGCTTGCACGACGTTCGTGGTCACTGCAGTGTGGCAGCTAGTTTGGCGGCCTAAGATCTGACAGCTCTGCGCGTAGGGGCGGCGCGGACGGAGAGTCTATAAATGGGGCATCGCAGCAGTTGGTTGTTTCCGATGATGGTGGTAGCCGCTGGGTCCGTTATGGCGTTTGGCTGCATCGGGCTTGCCGCCATCACTGGGCACCTTGCCTTGACGCGGGGCGGAGCAAATCCCCTCGGTGATTACCCAATGGCTCCGGAGGCCGGTATTGAGCAGACTGTTACGCCCCAGGCTCAGCCGGTAGCCCATCCCGTAGCGGTGGTCGTAGTCAACAACGGCGCAAGCGAGGCAGCTAAGCCCGTCGCATTCCCGCCCGGAAGAGGGCCAGGTGTACGCAAGCGAACTCCTGAGCGCACGTTGAACTGAACTTAATGGAGCGTGGCGCTGCGTTAGCGGCCGCGCCATGGAGAGGAGCAGGTAAACAGCAGGCCCCAGACCCTCGAAAGATTTCGTGCGCGTCTAGCGCTCTCTTTATGCCCGATTGCCTCCCTTATCGGGCATTTTTTTGCAAACTGACTGGACTGCAAAACAAGGCTATGTTCGAGTTCAAGCCACAACATACGCTGATTGCGGTGGTGGCCCTCGTCGCAGGGTGCGCGGCATCGAAGGCGCCTGCCCCGAAGGTAAATCTCACCGGTTTCCCGCCCGCGTTCCGCGACGGATACGCGGAGGGCTGCCAGAGCGCCAAACCCTACGCCGCTAAGCACCGAGACGAAGCACGATACGCGCAAGACACTCAGTATGCGGCGGGTTGGCGCGACGGCTACGACGTCTGTCGCAAACGACCGAACCTATGACCCTGTTGGTGGCATTTCGCCCGACACGGCAATGAGTAGACTGCAGGGGGCCTGCTCCAAAAGCGAGGATCCGACCCAACCCTTCCACCAGCGCGCCGCGAACGACTTGCGTTTTGCATGGCGAACAACGATCAGACCCGCGCGTAGCTCACGCGCGCTGCGACAGATCTCCTCCACCGGTTCCCCGAAGGCTAGATGTCCCTCTGCCATGAACCCGCGTGAGCGCAGCTCGACCAAACCCCGATCGACTAGCTGCTGGGCCTGAGCCTGTTCTTCGTCAAGAACTTCACCCGGCACATATCCTTCGCCTAGGAACAACGCTGTGGGGATGGGTATCACCGCCAACAGATGCATCTGTTCATGGCTGAGCCAAGCCAGCTCAGGGGCCCGAAACAAGCTGTCCTGCCCCTCCTGAGTTGCATCGTAGGCCAGCAGAATAATCACGCCGCCCCCCTCTTCTCGCGCCCGCTAGGCGCGATCTCAGCCCCAGTAGCGGCGCGACGCAAGCATTATAGTTCGCCCACCTCAGCTGCAAGGCGGCGCCAATTCCACCGCGGGTATACTGTGGCCGTTTCCGGGGGACGATTGCCATGAACGCACCTGCGACCAAGCCCGTCTTCAACTGGGAGGACCCATTGCTGCTCGAAGCGCAGCTCACCGACGAGGAGCGCATAGTGCGCGATGCTGCGCGCGCGTACGCCCAGGACAAGTTGATGCCGCGAGTCGTCGAAGCCAACCGGCATGAGCGCTTCGACCGCGACGTGCTCACAGAGATGGGCGCGCTCGGGTTCCTGGGCTCTACCCTGCACGGCTATGGCTGCGCCGGCGTCAACTATGTCTGCTACGGACTCGTCGCGCGGGAGATCGAACGCGTGGACTCGAGCTACCGCTCCAGCATGAGCGTGCAGTCGAGCCTAGTGATGTATCCGATCTATGCCTACGGCAGCGAGGAACAGCGGACCAGGTATCTACCCAGGCTTGCCACCGGAGAATTAATCGGGTGCTTCGGGCTGACCGAGCCCGGCCACGGCTCGGACGCGGGCGGCATGATCACTCGGGCACACAAGGTCGACGGGGGTTGGATTCTGAAGGGCGCGAAGATGTGGATCACCCACTCCCCAATCGCCGACGTGTTCGTGGTTTGGGCCAAGGATGACCAAGATGTGATCCGCGGGTTCATTCTGGAGAAAGGCATGAAGGGGTTGAGCGCGCCCAAGATACAAGGCAAGTTCAGTCTGCGAATTTCGGTGACCGGCGAGATCGTCATGGACGAAGTGTTTGCGCCTGAGCACTGCCTTTTGCCCAATACGACGGGACTCAAAGGGCCCTTTGGCTGCCTGAACAAGGCGCGCTATGGCATCGCCTGGGGCGCTCTCGGAGCCGCGGAGTTCTGTTGGCACGCTGCGCGGCAGTACACCTTAGACCGGCACGCGTTTGGTCGACCCCTGGCCGCTAATCAGCTGATCCAGCTCAAGCTTGCGAACATGCAAACCGAGATCGCGCTTGGACTACAGGCTGCGCTACGTGTAGGGCACCTCATGGACGAGGGTCTGGCAACTCCGGAGATGGTCTCACTGATCAAGCGAAACGCCTGCGGCAAAGCGCTCGAGATCGCTCGCACTTCGCGCGACATGCACGGAGGCAACGGGATCGCCGATGAGTACCACGTGATCCGCCATGCGATGAACCTGGAGGCGGTTAACACCTACGAAGGCACGCACGACATACACGCCCTTATCCTTGGGCGCGCGCAGACCGGCCTCCAAGCTTTCGGCGGTTAGCCGCGTAGCAGGAGCCCCTCTCCTGCCGCGTCACACTTACACGCAGCGGCCGCCGTCGACCTCGATACAGGCGCCGGTGATGAATTCTGCCTCGTCCGACGCCAAGTACAGGCAGGCGTTTGCCACGTCAGCGGGACGGCTCATACGGCCAAGCGGGATCGTGGCGATGAATCGGGCGCGGTTCTCCGCTGTGTCCGGTACGCCCATGAACTCGGTCAACAGTCCGGTGTCTCCGATCACGGGATTGACCACGCAGACGCGGATCTTGTCGGGTGCTAGCTCAACAGCCATGGTACGGCTGACCAGAATCGCGGCGGCTTTGCTGCCGTTATACCAAGCCAAGCCAGGACGCGGTCGGATGCCCGCAGTCGAGGCGATCGTGATAAACACGCCGCCGCCTTGCTTGCGGAACACGGGGACGCAGTTGCGTGCGCTCCAGAACAGACTCTTGACGTTGACTGCGTACACGCGGTCGAACTGCTCTTCGGTGACGTTGAGCAGTGGCTGGTTGCGGTGCGTTGTGCCTGCGTTGTTGACGACGATATCGAGCTTGCCGTAGCCACCCAAGGTCGCCTTGACCAGGGCACCCCAGTCGGCATCCTTCGAGACATCACCCTTGACGAACTTAGCCTGCGCGCCGGAGCGGCCGATCTCGTTCGCCACGCGCTCGCCACCCTCAGCGTGGAGGTCGTTGACAATGACCCGCGCCCCCTCCTGCGCAAAACGCTTGGCGATGCCCTCGCCGAAACCGGAACCACCACCGGTGACGATCGCGACTTTGTCCTTGAGCCTCATTCTCCTCTCCTCGCCCCCACCTCGGGGTGGTCAAAAAAATAGGGAGCTCGCAGGGCTCCCGTTGCTTGATTGCGGCACGCTCAGGTACGACTCGCGCTCACACACACCGGCCCCTGCTGGTCCTCGGGGATCGCCTTGCTCTGCTTGCTTCCGATGCTGGCCAGTTCGACCCCGTGCCGCACGGCGGTCATCTCAGCCAGGATCGATACGGCAATCTCGGGAGGCGTCTTGCTGCCGATGCGCAGCCCGACTGGTCCGTGAAGGCGATCCAACTCGCCCATCGACAGCTCGAACTCGGTGAGGCGCTGCTTACGCTTGGCGGTATTGAGCCGGGAGCCCAAGGCGCCCACGTAGAACGCCGCTGATTTGAGCGCTTCGATTAACGCCAGGTCGTCCAGCTTGGGATCGTGGGTGACCGCAACCACCGCACTGTGGCTGTCCAGATTAAGTTCACCGACCACATCGTCAGGCATTCCGCGGTTGAACGCTACGCCTGGAATGTCCCAAGTGTCGGCGTACTCTTCGCGCGGGTCGCATACCACTACGCTATAGTCCAGCGCCATTGCCATCTGTGCGAGATAGCGGGACAGCTGGCCGGCGCCGATAATGAGCAAGCGCCAGCGCGGTCCATGGATAGTGGTGAGCTGTGTGCCGTCGAAGCTCAACTCGTCTTTGCGGCTGGCCGGCGCAAGGCTTACCTCGCCCGTCTCGAGACTTAAGGTGCGAGCGATCAGTTCGCGGTTGGCGATGCGCGCTAGCAAAGTGGACATGGTGCCGTCCTCGCGCAGCGGCTCCAGCACGATCTGCAGGCGACCCCCGCAAGGTAAGCCAAAGCGCGCTGCCTGCTCTTTGCTCACGCCGTACACCACCACCTCTGGCTTGGTTCCCGCAAGCTTGTGGTTGCGAATCCTGTCGATCAAGTCATCCTCAACGCAACCCCCGGAAACCGAGCCCGACACTTGACCGTCGGCGCGGATCGCGAGCAGCGCACCAGCAGGCCTTGGGGCCGACCCCCACGTTTCTACGACGGTAGCAAGCACAACCCGGTGGCCAGCCTTGAGCCACTCAGCGCTGCGGGCCAGCACCTGCAGGTCAACACTGTCCATAATCCAAATTCACTCCAACGACGATCAGACGAAAAGCCCCCAAATCCGACCTCCCCGCCCGAATCGGGCAGCGAAGCGATTGGGGGCTTGGTTTCTGCTATTGAGACAATCAGGCTGCGCTAATGTTCTCCGGCGTAAGTGGCAGCACGCGCAAGCGCTTCCCGGTCGCGGCGAATATCGCGTTCGCGATGGCGCCCTGGATCACCGCGGTGGCCGGTTCACCCAGACCCCCGGGTGGTTGGTTCGGCGAAGGATTGATCCACGTGATTTCGATCTTCTTCGGCGATTCGTTCATGCGCACGATGCGGTACTGATCGAAATTGCTCTGCTCGATCGCGTTGTTTTTGACAGTGATCTCGCCAAACATGCAGGCGGACTGGCCGAAGACGATACAGGACTCGATCTGAGCCTGAGCCTGGTCGGGGTGCACGCGCGGGCCAGCGTCCACCACCGCGACTACACGATCGACGCTGATGTCGTAGTTGCGCGATGCGGTCACCTCCACGACCATCGCAGTCACGGTGTTGTAGCCCTCCATCACCGCCACGCCGCGTCCGCGCCCCGCGGGGAGCGGCGAACCCCACCCGGACTTGTCGCGCACCGCCTCGAGCACCTTCTTCATGCGGTCGCCCACCGGCACACCAGCCGATATGATCGACAATTTGTGCTTGTGCGATGTGTCCGTGTCGAGCATCGAAAGGCGATATTCGATCGGGTCCTTACCTGTCGCGTTGGCGCACTCGTCGATGAACGACTCGACCGCCACGGCATTGAGGTTATGGGACACCGCGCGCCAGTAGCCCACCTTGACCCCCGTGTCATGGATGAGGTAGGTGAACTTCACATTCGGCACCGCATAAGGAAAGTTATCGATACCTTCAACCGCCAAGGGGTCGAGACCGTCTTTGACTAGGCTGGGGAACATGCGCGACGTGATGGATGGGCTGGTCGAAGCGAATCGAAGCGCGACCAGCTTGCCGCTCGCGTCCAATCCCGCGGTCATCGTGTACAAGCCCGCTGGTCGGTACGAGTCGTGGGTCATGTCGTCTTCGCGGCTCCACACCATCTTCACCGGAACGCCTCCAGCGGCCTTGGAGATCTCCGCGGCGTCGATCACGAAGTCCATCTCGATGCGGCGGCCAAAGCCACCGCCGAGATAAGTCGTCTTCACCTCGACCTGCTCGGGCTTCAAGCCCGAAACGCCGGCGACCACGTGAGGAACCAGCTGCTGAAACTGCGTCGGCGTAATGATGATCGCTTTGTCCGCCATGACATGGGCCATGGTGTTCATAGGCTCCATCGGCGAGTGCGTCAGGAATGGCAGTTGATACGTGGAGGTGAGCGTTCTGGCCGACTGGCCAAGTGCGGCGTCCACATCGCCATAGTTGCGGAATTCCGCGCCCGGTTGCGTGGCTGCTTCGCGCAATCCCGCCCAAATTTTCGCCTGGCTCAGGCCTGCGTTCTCACCCTGGTCCCATTCGATATCGATGAGATCCTTCGCCTTCTTCGCCTGCCAGTAGGAGTCGGCCACCACTGCAACCCCGCGGCTGTACTCCACCACCGCCTTCACGCCCGGCATCTTCTTGGCGCGCGATGCGTCGTAGCTCTTTGGTTTGCCGCCGAAGTACGGCGTGATGGCACACGCGGCGTAGAGCATCCCCGGCACGCGCGTGTCAATGCCGAACATGGACTGTCCTGCCACCTTGGCCGGCGTATCCAAGCGCTTCTGCTTGGGGTTTCCGATTACTTTGAACATGCTCGCCGGCTTGAGGTGAACGTCCTTCGGCGGTTCAAGCTGAGCAGCCTTGGCCGCGACTGCGCCATAGGTCACCTGTTTTCCTCCGGGGCCTTTGATGATTCCGTTTTCGGCCTTGCATTGCCCTGCGTCCACACCCCAGTCCTGGGCGGCGGCCGCGCCCAGCATCATGCGAGCACTCGCACCCGCTTTGCGCAGCTTCTCCCAGCCATCGCGCACGGACGTCGAGCCACCGGTCAACTGTCCGCCAAGCAGCGAGTTGATGTATGCCTCGCCGGGAGGAGCGAATTCGACCTTGACCTTGTTGATGTCAACTTCCAGCTCTTCGGCCACCAGCATCGGCATGGAAGTCGCAACGTCCTGCCCCATTTCGGAGCGGGCTACCAAAATGGTGACCGTGTTGTCCGCAGCGATACGCACCCAGGCGTTCGGCTGCGCCGCTTCGGCCGCCTGTACGGTGGTCACGCCCCCGGGCAGGTAGAAACCGAGGGCGAGTCCTCCGCCCACAGCGGCAGACGCTTTGATGAAATCGCGGCGCGATTCGTTCTTGAGCATATTCATCTCTCGTCCCCCTTTTAGCCTTTCCCAGCGGCCTGCTTGATCGCAGCGCGAATGCGTGTGTAGGTGCCACAGCGGCACAGGTTGCCCGACATGAAAGCGTCGATGTCAGCATCCGAGGGGTTCCTGTTGCTCGCGAGCAGCGCCGTGGCCGACATGATTTGGCCGGGCTGGCAATAACCGCATTGCGGAACGTCGACGGCAATCCAGGCTCGTTGCACCGCGTTGTTGCCGAGCCCTTCGATCGTGGTGATCTTTTGTCCCGCGACTGATCCGATGGGCGTCTGGCAAGAACGGATCGCCATCCCGTTGAGATGCACGGTGCAGGCACCGCATAACGCCTTGCCGCAACCGAATTTAGTTCCAACCAGACCGAGCTCGTCGCGCAGCACCCACAGCAGCGGTGTGTCGGGCGACGACTCAACGGTCGTGCTCTTACCGTTTATCGTTAGAGAAATGGCCATGGTGAAGCTCCCCCTTCGAGGTGGGTTAGAGATTGGCTTACTACAACTGAGCGAAAATACACTAATCAAAACAGCGTTTCAACAAGAGCTGCCGGGCAAAATCGGCCGAACGAGCTTATTGCACTGCGTCACCGGCGCGGACGTGCCTTTCGCGCTGGAATGGGCTCTCGGACACCGCTTAAGTCACCGGGGCTGAAGCGCTGAGGCATGGGCGCTGGCCTGAATCTGCGCCCGATAGGCGATGAAGGCGTCCAAGCTTGCCTTGCGCTCGGAATTGACGCGCAGCGCATGCGGTCGCTGCGCCAGTGCGTCCAGGTACTTGCGCAACCCCGGCACCGACCCGAGGGGATCGTCTCCAAAAATCGTTTTGCACGCGCTCGAAATGAGGGGCAGGTGCATACATGCCGCGCAGTCTGCAAACGTAAATTGAGCCCCGGTGATGAAAGGCCCAAACCGCAGCAACCGCGTGAGCGCGCGCACCCCTTTTGCCACCTTGTTCTGGACGTCGATTTTCAGCTCGTCACTTGCGGTTGCCCCGAAAAATGCCGCAGGGTAAAGGCGGCGCGCGGGCAACTCCACGTACAGCTCCATCATCTGGACAAGCTCACGGCATTTCGCGCGCTCGAATGAATCGGCCGGATAGAGCGGGGTATCGGGGAAAGCGTCCTCCAGATACTCGGCGATCGCCTGCGACTCGGACAGCGTACCTCTAGCGCTCCTCAGATACGGAACCTTACCCATGGGCGATTCGGCGAGGAAGACCTCGGAGCTAGACGGGTAAGCGTGCACCTCGCGGAATGCGATCGCTTTTTCCAACAGCGCCAACTTGACCTTGTTGTAGTAGTTGCTTGCCGCGAATCCACACAACTCGAGCACCTCGTGCACCCTCTGCGTGTCCACCGGCTAGCGATGATCGTGTTTCTTTAGCTCCAGCCTGCCGATTTGATTGCGATGCACTTCGTCTGGCCCATCCGCGATGCGCAGTGTGCGCGCGTGCGCGTAGGCGTACGCCAGTCCAAAATCCTCGGTTACTCCCGCGCCGCCGTACGCCTGGATCGCCCAATCGATAATCTGCAGTGCAACGTTGGGCGCGGCAACTTTGATCATGGCGATCTCGGCCCGCGCAGCTTTGTTGCCAACCGTATCCATCATGTAGGCCGCCTTGAGAACCAGCAGGCGCGTCTGGTCGATCAGAATGCGACTCTCCGCGATGCGGTCGAGCCAAACGCTTTGGTCGGCAACCGGTCGCCCAAACGCCACACGCGCCTTGAGCCGCTTGCACATCTTCTCCAGCGCTCGCTCTGACTGTCCAATCAAACGCATGCAGTGGTGAATGCGACCAGGGCCGAGCCGTCCCTGTGCGATCTCGAAGCCTCGACCTTCACCCAGCAGCAGGTTAGAAACCGGCACTCTCACATTGTCGAATAGGACTTCAGCATGACCGTGCGGTGCGTCGTCATAGCCGAACACAGGCAGCCAGCGCTCGATCTTCACGCCGGGGGCATCGCGGGGCACCAGGATCATGGACTGCTGCTTGTATTTGTCTGAATTGCTCGGATCTGACTTGCCCATGAAGATGAAAACCTTGCAGCGCGGGTCCGGGGCGCCCGAGGACCACCACTTACGCCCGTTAACGACATACTGACTGCCCTGGCGTTCGATGCGGCTCTCGATATTAGTGGCATCGGAGGAAGCCACCGCCGGCTCGGTCATGGCAAAGCACGAGCGGATCTCGCCGTTCAGCAGCGGATCGAGCCACTGTTTCTTCTGCTCCGCGGTACCGTAGCGCACGAGCACTTCCATGTTGCCGGTATCGGGCGCCGAGCAGTTAAACACCTCCGGTGCCCAATGCACACGACCCATGATCTCGCACAGCGGGGCGTACTCGGTGTTGGTGAGCCCGGCCCCGTATTGCGACTCGGGCAGAAACAGATTCCACAGGCCTTCCTTTCTAGCTATCTTCTTCAGTTCCTCGACGACGCGTGTGGGCTGCCAACGGTCACCCTCGGCGACTTGTTCGTGGAAAGTCTGCTCGTTGGGGTAAATGTACTGCTCCATGAAGCCACTGAGTCTCGCCTGCAGCTTCTGGACTTTTTCCGAGTAAGCGAAATCCATATGCAATTCCATGAGGCCCGACGCGGGGCTGTGGTAGGTTGAGGCGGACTCAGGCCGCCTTGCAAAGTCTGGGAATCCAGGACGGCTGCGCGGCTCGCCTGGCAAAAGTCAATGTAGCCCGTTTCCGACGGGTACGCAATTGCGCCGCGGCAAGCAAGTACGACGCATTGGATTCCGCGTTCAAGTCAAAGGAGGCACGCGCTCGAAGCGAGCAATCGCCTCGCGCAGGAAGCTCGGGACTGGAGTCGGCTTGCGCGTGCTGGCATCGGCGTTGACGTAGATGAGTTCGCCCGAAATCAGCTGGGACTCGCCGCGGTGGATTTCCAACAAAAACTGCATGCTGGTGCGCCCTATGCGCGCCACGCGCACCAGCACGTCCAACAGGTCGTCGTAGCGCGCGGCAGCTTTGTATTCGACGGTCGCCTTGACCGCAAACGTATCGCTGCCTTGCTCTAAGAGCGCGTCCGGATACGGATAGCCGATCGCACGCCAGTACTCAGTGATGCCCACGTCGAAGTAGGTCAGGTAGTGTCCATTGAAGACAATACCCTGGCGGTCGACCTCGGCCCAGCGCACGCGCAGTGGATGGCAAAAGGAGAAGTCGCTGCGCGCCATTCTCAGAACGCTAGTGGCAGATCGCGGGCATCACCGCACGCACGCCTTGCCACGTGACAGAAGCCGTTTTCGCGCTCACTCGTAGCGACGCGTGAGCCATTCGGCGATAAGGCATGGCTTGTCGGTGCCCTCGCGTTCGATCACCACAGCCCAGGTGGTTTGCACTCCACCCTCGATCTCGTCGAGCGCCTTCAACGTGAAGCGCCCACGCACTCGCGAGCCCGCCGGAACAGGTCCGGTGAAGCGCAATCGGTTGAACCCGTAATTCAGTCCCATCTTGGCGCTGCCGAACTTGATCGAGCTGTTGAGCAGGCGGCTCAGCATCGAAACAGTAAGAAAGCCGTGGGCAACCGTGGTCTTAAACGGTGACTCGCGCCGCGCTCGTTCGACGTCCACATGGATCCACTGGTGGTCTTCGGTAGCGTCCGCGAACCGGTCGATCTGTTCTTGACTGACCTCCATCCACGCGCTGACCACGATCTCCTGGCCGATCCTATCGCGCAGTTCGCGCAAGCTTTCGAGCTCAAGTGCGGGCATGGACAGAGAAACGCTGTGGCTTAGCGCGCATTATACGGGCGGCGATGGCCTAAACTTGAGGCTGTCACTTTGGGCCCGGTTGGGCGCAGCCGGCGTGGAGAGAGGTTGAACATGATCGTCATCATCATGGGCGTGACGGGTTCGGGCAAAACCACGGTGGGTCGGCTGCTCGCCGAGAGCGGCGGATGGGCGCTCTACGACGCAGACGACTATCACTCAGCGGCCAACGTCGACAAGATGCGGGCTGGAACCCCGCTCACCGACGACGATCGCTGGCCCTGGCTGGACCGACTGAACGCTTTGCTGCGTGCCGCGCAGGGCAGGCGTGAGTCGGCCATTCTGGCTTGCTCCGCGCTCAAGCAGAGCTACCGCGATCGGCTGCAGGAGGGCCTCAACCACGTTCGCTGGGTACACCTCAAAGGCGACATCGAGCTCATCCGATCGCGTCTGCAACAGCGCAAGGGCCATTACATGAATCCGGCCCTTCTGCAGTCGCAGTTCGATGCCCTTGAGCCACCGCGCGACGCCATAGTCGTCGATGTGGACGACGACCCAACCGCGCTCGCACAACGAGTACGCGCGGCGCTCGCCAAGCTTTGATCAAGTCCGCTCTGGGCGCGCCGATATATTGGAAACGCCTTCCTTACGGAGTGGTCCATGCGGCTCTGTTCCGGGCCTGCCTCCCTCGCCGCAGCCCTCATTGCAGCGATGGCTTTGTCAGCGGCTTCCTGCGGCGCAAGCGCTGCCGTCACACCGAGCTTTGTGTGCACCAAGGCCAAAAGCTGGGTGGAGAAGACCATCTGTGCCAGCGAACGGCTCGCCCAGCTGGACATGGACTTGGCGATGGACTACGCGCGCATGCTGAAGGTGTTGTCGGGCGACGCCGAAAAGACCTTCAGTGCCGAACAGCGGAGATGGTGGGCCGAGCGCGCAACCTGCCAAAAGGACTCCGACCCCTCCGGCTGCCTCGAGAAGCGCTATCAGACGCGCATAGGCGAGCTTACCAATCGTCCGGACTATCCGGGAGATCAGCCGCGACCGCATGAGGGGTTCTCCGAAACGTTGATCAAGGAGTCAGGTAGGGGTTGGTCACAGCACACCTCGTTGTACATGAGGGCGATCCGCGCGTGCACCGCCGTAACCAAACCCGCGCCGCGTGCAGTGCTCACCGCGTGGACTGAGGAGGACGGCGACCTCATCTTGGTGCGCTTGCGCGGCGCTGCAGGAGAAGATCTGATCTGCATGGCCAAGAAGGACGGCACGCAGCCCGCTTTGCGGGTGCGCGAACCTGCGGAGAGCTTACCCGAGGCAGGCCCGGTACTGTGGCTGAGTGCGGGCGCCACGCCAAAGGAAGCCTGCGGAAATCCGGTTCAGGTGATCGACGCGGACGACACGCCAGTAGGTTGGTTGGCCGACGGAGCCTGCTAGCGCTGCCTCAGCTGTTGTACTTAGCGGCCACAGCGGCAGTTTCTCGCGCCAAGAGGAACTGATCGCTGGTCACGGCAACAAAGCGCGCGCCGTGCTCGATCCACTTCTTCGCATCGGTCTCGACGAAAGCCAGAATGCCTGCTGTCTTGCCGGTCTTTTTGATTCGCGCGATGGCATCGGCAATCGCGGCCTGTACCTCGGGATGAGCAGGGTTCGCAAGTTGCCCGAAATCGGCGGCGAGATCCTGCGGGCCGATGAACAGCGCGTCCACCCCGTCTATCGCCGCCATCTGCTCGATCTGAGCCAGCGCTGAGCGGGTTTCAACCTGCAAGATAAGACAGATCTCGTCTTCGGCGCGCTGAAAGTAGTCCCTCACGCGGCCGAAGCGATTGGCGCGGGTGTTGGTCGACACGCCGCGCACGCCGCGAGGAGGATAGCGCACCGCGGCCACTGCCCTCCTCGCCTCGGCTTCGTTCTGGACATACGGCAGCAACAGGGTTTGAACCCCGACGTCGAGCAAACGCTTGATCGTGACGGTATCGTTCCAGGGCGCCCGCACCACCACCGGCGTGGGATAGCCGGCTGCCGCGTGCAGCTGCTGGTGCACCATCTGCAGTTCGTTGGGCGCGTGCTCCATGTCGATCAAGATCCAGTCGAATCCGGCGCTGGCACAGATCTCTGCCGAAGCGTGGCTGGCGAGGCTTACCCAGCAGCCGGTCTGGACCCTGCCGGCTTGAAGGTTGTGTTTGAGGGCGTTGACCGGCATCTGCATAGGGGTTTCGAGTGCGCACAAGATTGAGAGCCATCGAAACAAGGCTCGATCGCACGATTGTAGTGCAATCACTGTTTACAGTTCGCTTCGCTCATTGGACAATCACCGCACGGCATAACGGTCCCACAGCGATGCCCAAGTCGATCTCCTTCCGCGGCGTCTACCCCATCCTCGCGACGCCTTTTCGCGACGACGAGAGCCTCGATCTTGAATCCTTCGATCGCCTGATTCGGTTCATGGCCGCCTTGGGTGTTGAGGGCGTCACTGTCCTAGGCGTCCTGGGCGAATCCAACCGACTGCTCGACCGCGAGCGCGAACAACTGATCCAAACCGCGGTCAGGGCAGCGGGTGCGATGCCTGTGATCGTGGGCGCGAGCCACAGTGGCACGCGCGCCGCCCTGGGCCTGAGCCAGATGGCCGAGGCGCTGGGCGCGGACGCTGTGATGCTGACACCGCAGGCCGAGCCGGTGCCAAGTGACGATCGGGTGTTCGAGTTTTACCGGACCGTCGCGGAGGGGGTCCGATTTCCCATCGTTGTGCAGGATCATCCCGCGTCGACCAACCTGCACATGAGCGTGCCGCTCCTCCTTCGCATCGTGCGCGAGATCCCCCGCACAGCGGCGATCAAAGAAGAGGCCACGCCAACACCACCGAAGATCCGCGCGCTCGTGCAGGGTATGACCGAGCGCAAGGTGCCGATCCTCACCGGGTTGGGTGCGCTATACGCGCAGTTCGACCTGGAAGCCGGCTCGAGTGGCTTCAACACGGGATTCGCGTTCCCGGAGGTGCTGGTGGCTATGGTGAAAGCGATGGCTGCGGCTGACGCCAAACGCGTGCAGTCGCTGTACACTCGCTTCTTGCCGCTGATCGCGTTTGAGCAGCAACCGGGAGTATCGGTGCGCAAGGAGATCCTGCGGCTGCGCGGGCTCATCGGCTGCAGCCGCGCGCGCCACCCCGGGGCGAGCATCGCGCCCGCGGTCGCTGAGCAGCTCAGAGCCCTGATCGCGCAGACTTTGCCGGGGGTGGACATCACCAAACCAATCGCCGTCTAGCCCTAGGTAGCTAAGAAGTCGCCGATCATGGCGTTCACAAGGTGCGGCCGCTCGTGCACGATCCAGTGGGAAGCGTCGGACACCCGACGTACCTCGAGCTTGCTCACATGGGTGTCGAGGCCGTCCAGGTTGCCCAGGAGCAAAGCCTCGTCGCGCTCACCCCAAATGACCAGAGTGGGAATGCTCACGTGGAACTGCCCGGGGTCAAGCTCTGGCAGCGCCGCGGAGGCTACAGCGCTGGCCTCGGGCGGGTGTAGCGGAGAGGCACGGTAGTAGTTGAGTGCGCCTGTCAGCGCCCCAGGTTGGGCCCATGCGGCGAGGTAACTGTGTCGATCCGCATCCGTTGCCGCGCCGCCGTTGCGTGCCCAACTATCAAGCGTCATACGCACCAGCCGAGCATAATTGTTTTCTGATAAGACGCGCTCTGCCTTCTCGCTTCGAAATAGATTCATGTAGGCGCTTGCCTTCTGCTGCGCCGGGTTAGTCCGCAATTCGCGCGCAAAAATCACGGGGTGCGGCGAATTGATGACAACCACCTTGCGCACATGATCTGGGTGCTGCGCGGCGAAGTTCCATGCGACCGCTCCACCCCAGTCGTGCGCCACAAGAACGCAGGGCTTCGCGGCCAGCCGCTCTATCAACAAGCGCAAATCCTCCACCAGACACTTGGCGCGGTAAGCCCTGACCTCCTTCGGCTTGGAGGACAGGTTGTAGCCGCGCATGTCAAGAGCAACCGCGAGGTGTTCACGCGAGAACGCGGCAAGCTGATCCTTCCATTCGTACCAGAATTCTGGAAACCCGTGCACGAACAAGATCAGTGGACCATCGCCGGCGCAAACATAGTGCAGACAAGTCCCGTTGGAAAGCTCCGCGTAGCAGTGCTCCATAACGACGGTCGGGGCAACGTTACCGAGTGCGGGTCACAAACGCAGGCTAGCGCGTTGCCTGCATGCTCTCGACGGCGCTCGCAAACGCTGCCGAGCCACAGAGGTTATGGCCACCATCGACGACGAGCACGGTGCCCGTGATGTAGGAGGCGAGCGGTGAGGCAAGAAACACCGCCGCGTAACCGATGTCCTCGATTGTACCGAAGCGTCCCAGGGGGATCGACTTCGCGCGGCTCTCGGCGTAGTTCTCTCCACCCAGCCGGCGCATGCCTTCGGTACCCTCGATCGGGCCGGGTACGATGCTGTTTGAACGGATCCCGCGTTTGCCCCACTCCAGCGCAAGATTTTTCATGAGGTTATCGACGCCGGCTTTCGCAGCCCCCACATGCGCCTGGTACGGATACGGCACAAACGACATGCCCGCGGAGATGAAGATAATGCAGCCGCGGGTCGCACTAAGCTGGTCAAAGGCGGCACGACTTGCATTGAAGGACCCGAGCAAGTCTATGTCCACTACCGCCTTGAACCCGTTGGGGCTGAGCTGCTCTGCTCGGATAGGGAAGTTGCCAGCCGCTCCGCACACCAGCACATCGATTGGACCGAGTTCGTCCCGGCACTTGGCCATGGCCGCTTGCAGCGCGTCGTACTGCCGCACATCCGCGATTTCGGCCACGACCCTTGCGCCAAGGACACGCAGCTCAGCGGCCGCATTGTTGAGTCGCTCCCGGGTACGGCCGCAGATCGCGATGTTCGCGCCAAGCGCGGCGAAGGACTTGCCGATGCCCAGGTTGATCCCACTGCCACCGCCGGTCACGAAGACGGTCTTGCCCTTGAATAAGTGCTTCGGCAAATGCTCGGCTGCGTTCATGGCGCCCTCCAGTCAGATTCACATGGATATCAAAACGCCGTCCACCAGCTTCGGTACGACGTTGAGGCGGCTCAACTGCGCGGCGTATTTCACCTCATGCGTCAGGCCGCGTTCCTGCATCATCCTGCCCACCCGGCTGCGTAGCAGCACGCTGTCGGATGCTTCGCTGCGAAATAGGGCTCGCGCCGCGATGGCCGCGTCGGAGAAGTCACGCTCCTCGCCCAGCTCGTGGGCGAGCAGATCCACAAAATATCCGGCGCCGTACATATCCTCCAAGTTCGGATTTCCCATGGAGCCCGAGCACACGATCAGTATGCTTCGCTCCGGATGCTCAGCCGCGATGTGCCGTACCACCGCCGTGGCGTTGAGCAAAGCACCGGCGAAGACATGGCCCGCCGCGGAGGAATTCTTCAGCG
>Ga0187780_10000729_pt1 | contig 24361 bp, 15 predicted proteins | sample 1015_Q2_SP10_20__FD_132429 | JGI IMG/M metagenome (GOLD analysis project Ga0187780, IMG submission 132429) | Tropical peat soil microbial communities from peatlands in Department of Meta, Colombia - 1015_Q2_SP10_20_MG | ecosystem: Environmental > Terrestrial > Soil > Wetlands > Peat | place... | reverse complement strand
GTGAAATTACTTCTCTTCTTGTCCGTGGGGACTTTTGCGGCGCTCCCGTTCCTGATTGCGCTGCCGCAGCATGCCGCACCGCAAACGCCCGCGGCTGCCATCGTTGCCAATTTGGACCCGGCGCACTGCGCCGTGCACTGGACCCTGGGAACGACCTTGCACACCGTGCATGGAACGTTTGCTCTGAAAAGAGGCAGCCTCCAAATCGATCCCGTCACGGGCAAGGCTAGCGGCGAAATTGTGGCCGACGCCACCAGCGGAAAGAGCGGCAACGATTCGCGCGACAGCAAAATGCACAAAGACGTGCTCGAGAGCGCTCGCTTTAGCGAAGTGATCTTCCGGCCCGATGGCTTCACGGGCAAACTGGCAGGGTCGGGAGAATCCACCGTGCAACTCCACGGAATATTCCTTGTGCACGGCAGCGTGCACGAATTGACTGTGCCGGTGCAGGCCAACATCGTGGGAGATCATTGGACGGGCAGCGCGAAATTCGGCGTACCGTTCATCGACTGGGGATTGAGAAATCCAAGCAACTGGCTGCTGAAGGTGGAGCACGTTGTGAATATCGAACTCGAGTTAAAAGGTACTTTGCAGAACGCGCCCACACAGTGACATGGTCCGGCGACAATCCTTCCCGCCTCGAGACCAGAAGCGATATCTTCCTTAGCCAGCCCGGTTTCACTCAGTGAATATGAAATCTTGGCCAGTAGGTGAGTTGCACGGAAGTCGTCACATTTTTCTGTAGCGAAGAAGCGAGCACGGGAAATTTCCATTGTTCGCATTGCACAAAGACGGAAGCGCTCCAGTCTTGCTGGACCCAATAGTCGACGCGAGCAGAAGCGTCATTGCTGGTGCCGCCCGATGAAATAAACTTGGGATCCACTTTCGCGTGGCGGTAGCCAAACTGAATGGAATTGCGCGCGTTCAGCCAATAGCGGCTGAACGCCTGGATGCCTGCGCCATCGCGCCCGACCCAATTGCCCATCAGAAATCCGCGATTGGTGTAAAGATCACGGTAGAAGCTGTCCCAATAGATATATTGTCCCGCCTTGTTCTTCGATACGGAATTGGTGAGGGGAGCTTCAACTCGCAAGTCCAGTCTTGCAGTTCCAGGAAAATGCGCGAGGTAAATTCCCGGGTTGATTCCGGCGCGGCGCGGAGCAGCGAGCGGCGAAGGATCATCATCGGCAAGCGAATCCGAATAAATGGTAAGCCAATTTCGCAATAATGGAATGCGATAGCTGAAATCAAAACCACCTGTGCGTTTGCCGGGATCGCTGGCGGGCGTTTCGCTGTTTGAGCTGGTCACGCTGAAGTAGCTGCGAATCAAGCGGTCCAGTGTAATCGGCAATCCCGCGCCGCCAAGAACCACCGTGCGGCTGAAGCCGAATTCGAGATTGCGCGTGGGCTTGAAACTCATTTTTTCCCCGTGAAAAAACGGGCCGGGAGAAGTTTGGTGCCCTTGCAAGGTTCCAAAAAACATGTCCCAGCGCACCGGGCCGAGCCACTGAAAAAGACCGGGAAGATGGAACGGCGAAACCCGATTGATGTGAAACATGCGAACTGGGAAAGCATTGTCGCTGAAAAGCAGTGGTCCGGATTCGTTGGCGGACCACCACTCGCTTTCCTGGCCGTAGGATACCTGCCAGTTCGCAATATTCAATCCGATGTAAGCGTCCAGCAGGCGGGCTTGATTGCGCGCAGCGATTGGGCTCGGAGCGAATACCGGATTTTCATCGGCGGTGGCGATGACTTGCGCAACTTCGGGCGATTCGGCCGGAGCGGAGGGAGAGTGCTGATACTCGCCGCGAAGGTAGACAACCCAACGGCCGGCGGTGGCCCAGCCGGAAAATCCGGAGATGTTATTGAAGCCCTGCTCAAAGGGGCGCCCGAAGTCATTGACGAGCGTCTGGCCGAAATGAAAACCGTCGGTAAGAGGAGGTCCGGAGATTTGCGTAGCGCGTGTGTAGATGGATTCAAAACGACCAGAATTGTTGCTGCCACCGCCGAGAAGAGCAAGTTCGGACGAAAATTCCAGTCGAAGAGAATCGTAGAGCCTGAAGAGTTCTGCTGTTTGCGCGGGATCCGCGTCCTTCAAGCGGTCGCCGGCTTCGCTGACAAAGCGCGCGCATTCGAGGCGCGTCCACGGTTTCATGCCCAGTATGGCTTCATCGAAAAGGCCTTGCGCGGCCAACCGGCCGAGTAGCGGGTAAATCCAGCTATCGAGAGGAACGTAAGGCGAGCCCATGGCGCTGGGTGTGCGGTCCGTCGCGACGTTTGGGGAAGCGGAGAGATTTTCGGCGCCGCTGCCGCCCAGTTCGGAATTGTGATGTGCGCGGTACACTTGCCAGCCTGAAAGCCAGCCGATGCCGCTGCCAACAAAGGCGTCGGCGGGAAAATGTTTTTTGCCTTCGACGCGGGAGATGGAGATTGCAGAAGCAGCCCCATAAGCGAGAATTCTTGTGAGCGGGCCGGGGTATTCGTGGCTAAAGACGCTGGCAGCAGCCCACGCTGCGGCAGCGTGATCCGAAGGAAACGAGTCGCCGCCTTGCCAGAATTTTCCTCCGGCGGCGTCAACCCCAGGACGCGATCGGCCTGTCCCATACCTTAGAACTTGCGACACCAGGAGCGCATCGACCGCGGCTTCCCCGCTCAGAATGCCAGTTTCTTGTTTGCGCTCATCGTGAGTTGCCACGCCCCAGAGATAGACACCGCCCACAGCGCCAACCATGCCCGCGAGGCCGTAGTTCGAGAAGTCGCGGTAGCCTTTCAGGGTGTTGGGGGAGCTAGGCAGGTGAAGGCTGGAATCGCGGTCGGTGACTAGGAACCCGGCGGTGAGTCCCACGTAGGGGACGAGCCAGTCGGCGTGGCCAAGACGAAGATGGGCGGGGCTAGTCCAGATTTCCCGTTGATCGCGCAGAATGTTTTTGATGGTCTGAAGCCCCAGGCTATTTTGCTGGCTGTCTACGAACGGTTTGCTTGCTTTGGTTGGAGTAGAAGGCTCGCAAGTACTGTTGGGTCTACAGCTTGCAGTCTCTCTTTGTTGGGTAGACGCCTGTGGTGCGGCTTGCGCAAGCCTCTGAAATGCGCTCACTAGCAGCAGGCTCGCAAGAAGCAAGGCGCTGCGTACAACTCGGGGAAACTGCCGCTGCAAGCGGTCGTCAGTTTGATGCGCTGCAAGCATGCAGAAGGCAATGGCAAGCCTACGGCCAACACCTGCGACAGCATCCTTTTCGGAATCCATTCATTAGGCTTGAGTTAGCGTGCCTTTCACGAAGGGCAAGCAAAAGCTGGTTTCCCAATTTGAAACGGAGCCCATGCGTGGCACCCCTAACCCCCCGCATTGCTCGTCTGAGGGCAGAGATCAAAAAGCACATAGGTACGAGCGGGATTAGCCGGTTTCCGAGCAAGGGGGCAGCTACGTGTGCGGTAGCTCACAAAGGTGCAGGCGAAAGCTGGTGTATCATGCCTCCCAATGAACATCCTCCTGAATGAAGTAGAGTGCCGGGTCCTGGGGTCACTAGTGGAGAAGGAAATCACCACCCCCGAGTACTATCCGTTGTCGCTGAACGCCTTAATTAACGCCTGCAACCAGAAATCGAACCGCGATCCCGAAATGAGCCTTGATGAGGCGGCGGTCCGGAAAGCCTTATATGACTTGGACAAGCAGTCGCTGGTGCGCTCGGTGAGTCCGGCGGATAGCCGGGTGACGAAATACGAGCACCGCCTGCAAGAAGCATTCAATTTCTACCGGCACGAAATCGCTGTTCTGTGCGTCTTGCTCCTGCGGGGGCCACAGACGCCCGGAGAATTGCGAAGCCGGGCGGATCGGATGCATCACTTCGACGATTTGGACTCAGTGCTGTCCAGCTTGCATCATCTGATGAAGCGGGAGCCACCACTGGTGAAGGCCCTGCCGCGGCAGCCGGGCACGAAAGAGGTGCGCTACGCACATTTGTTGTCCGGAGATGTCGAAAGCTGGGAAGAAAAAGCGCCGGAGGAGGCCGAAAGCGTCGCACAAAATGTGGACGGGGAGAGAATTGCAATACTGGAGGGAGAAGTTGGGGCGTTGAGAAATGAAATTGCGGACTTGAAACAGCAATTCGCGGAGTTTCGGAAACAATTTGAGTGAAGGGGGCCCGTTTTCACTCAATTTGGAGCAGCAGGGAGAACAAGGACAGGGCAGAGCGGAGCAAACAGATGCAGGCATTGCGAACCAACGAATATCTAACGCAAAAGTTTCGAGCACTGAGACGGCTGGCGGGAAACACGCCGTTATTGGGGGTTCATTTTCGCTACCGGGGTCGAGAGCGCTGCATTTATGCCAAAGCCGAGCAGCTGAACCTGACCGGCAGCATCAAAGACCGGATGGCGTTGCATATTCTTCGTCGAGCATACGAGGAAGGAAGAATCCACTCGGGAGATACGATCGCCGAAGCGACCAGCGGCAATACCGGGATTTCATTTGCAGCGCTAGGAGCGGCCTTGGGCAATCCCGTGCTGATTTTCATGCCGGAATGGATGAGCCGGGAGCGCAAAGAACTGATTCGGAGCTATGGCGCGAGGATCGTTCTGGTGAGCAAGGAGCAAGGTGGATTTCTGGGCAGCATTCGGATGTCAGAGGAATACGCGGCCGGGCATCCTGGAGTGTTTCTGCCGCGGCAGTTCTCGAATGAAGCCAACGTGGAGGCGCACGAAACCGGGACCGGGCCGGAGATTTTTGCGCAGCTGGAGTCCGCGGGAATGCAGGCGGATGCGTTTGTGGCGGGAGTGGGCACGGGCGGAACGGTGATGGGAGTGGGGCGGTTCCTGCGAGCGAAGAATCCGCGCGTGCGAATCCATCCCGTGGAGCCGGCGGAATCGCCGACACTATCGACGGGCTGCAAAGTCGGCTCGCATCGGATTCAGGGCATTTCGGATGAATTCATCCCGGCAATCGTGGATCTTGGATTCCTGGATAGAGTCATTTCGGTCTGCGACGGAGATTCGATATTGATGGCACAGAAGCTGGCCGCGAATCTCGGGCTGGCGACTGGAGTGTCGTCCGGGTGTAACTTCCTGGCAGCGGTCATGGTCCAGGAACAGATGAGTGTGGATGCGATCGTGGTGACGGTGTTTCCCGATGACAACAAAAAGTATTTGAGCACGGATTTGTTGCACGAAGAAAAGTGCAAGGAAGAATACCTAACGCCGGACATCGAGCTCCTGGGCCTGGAAACGTTTCAGCGCGACTGCGGTTTTTGCAAGATCATCGACTAAAAGTAGGAGGAAGAGCCTCGTGCAGGAGCAGGGGGGAAGTGCTGCGCACGAACCGGTCGAACTGCGAATCTTCTGATGCCTCAGAACTGGAAAAATTTCTACGAACGATTTGCCGCGACCGCGGAGCGTTTTGCCGGCCGCGCCGCGGTGGAATTGCAACGCCGCGAGGAGATAGAAGGAACGACGTACGGAGAGTTACGGAAGCAAGCAGAAGCGGCGGCAATGTTCCTGATGTCTCGCGGCGTGCGGCAGGGCGAACGATGCGCGATCCTGGCGGATAACGACGTTGCGTGGTGCGCTGCTTATCTGGGGATATTGAAAACGGGCGCGGTAGCGGTTCCTTTCGACACGCATTATTCGCCGGAACAGATTGCCACGCTGCTTCGGGATAGCGGCGCCAGAATTCTTTTCACAACGGAGAAATACGCGAGGGAAGTGGAAGAAGCGCGAGCCCTGGCCGGAGGCGAGATCGAGCTGGTGTTGTTCCGGGGAACGCGCGCGGGATTTGCGAGCTTACCCGAAAACCCGTGTGAAGCTGATGGCGCTCTACCCGCGTGCGCTGCGCGTGTCGAAGATCCGGCGGCGATTCTCTACACCTCGGGGACCACCAGTGATCCGAAGGGCGTGGTGCTAACACACGGAAACCTCCTTGCTGAAGCCGAGGCGGTGTTTGCGACGCTAAAGCTCGACGAGCGGGATTCCATCCTTGGTGTGATGCCTCTGTACCACGCACTGGCACAGATGGCCAATCTGCTGCTGCCGTTCGTGGTTGGCGCAAAAGTCGTTTTCGTGGAAGAAATCAGCGCGTCGGAGCTTTTGAAGGCCCTGCAACAATTCCGGCCTACGCTTTTCTGTTGCGTGCCGCAGTTTTTCTACCTGATTCACCAGCGAGTGCTAAGCAAGGTCAAGGAAGGCGGATGGATGCGGTTGGCGGTGTTCCGTTCCTTGTTAAAGGGCAATGCGCTTCTGCGGCGGTGGACCGGATTGAATCTGGGACGGACATTTTTTGCGCCGGTCCATGACCTCATCGGAAGGCAGATGCGGGTCTTGGTGACGGGGGGAGCGCGATTTGATCCGGCGATTGGAAAGGATTTCTACAAACTGGGATTCAATCTCTATGAGGCGTATGGACTGACGGAAACGTCAGGAGCCGCGACACTGACTGGACCGGGGGAAGGAGGGCAGGGTTTCGTCGGAAAACCGCTTCCTGGAATCGAAGTGAAAATCGTACGCGAAGAGGGAAGCGCAACCGACGGAGATTTGAGCGGAGAAATTGCCATTCGCGGGCCGATTGTGATGAAGGAATATTTTCAAAGGCGGGAAGCGAGCGCGGCGGCGCTGCAGGAGGGATGGTTCCTGACCGGAGACTTGGGGCAAATCGATGGAAAGGGCCAAGTCCAAATCACCGGGCGAAAAAAAGAGGTGATTGTGCTGAGCTCGGGAAAGAACATCTATCCCGAGGAAATCGAGGCGGAATATGCGCGGTCGCCGTTCATCAAGGAGCTATGCGTGGCGGGAGTGGCGCGGCCCGGTGAGCCGGCGGCGGAACGGTTGCACGCGGTTATCGTGCCAGACTTGGAAGTGATGCAAGGCCGCAAAGTCGTGAACATGAAGGAGGTTTTGCGGTTCGACATCGAAAACATTTCCGTGCACTTGCCGGCGCACAAGCGAATCTTGAGTTATGAGATTCAAATGGAAGCGCTGCCCCGCACACCGACGAGAAAACTGAAACGATTCGCGGTCGAGCGGCGGCTGAAGTCGCAGAAAGCGGAAGATGTGGTCAGCGAGGCTCCGGAGTTAACAGAAGAGGAAAAGGCGTGGTCGGCGCAACCAGAGGTGGCTCGTGCGCTGGAAGTGCTGCGCAAAGCGGCACACGAAAAGAACGCTGTGCGTGCGGACGCGAATCTGGAGCTCGATTTGGGGCTCGATTCAATTGAGCGCGTGGAGGTACTGACAAATCTCGAACAGTTGTTTGGAACAAGAATACCGACGGAAACTGCGCATGCCATTTATAACGTGAGGCAACTGGTGGAAGCCGTGCGCTCGCAAGGCAGCACGAACGCTAAGCCGCAGACGGCGAATGCATGGAGCAAACTCCTGGAGGAGCTGCCGGACAATGACCCTCTTTTTAGAGACCTGTTAAAGCCATATCCTGTCATGACATTCGCCGGATTTGTGCTATTGAAAATTTGGGGTTTCGCGGGAAGGCTGCTGTTGCGATTTCGAGTTACGGGAATCGAAAACCTCCCGAGTGAGGGAGCTTATTTGATTTGTCCAAACCATGAGACGTACCTCGATCCGTTTTTTCTGGCGAGTGCTATGCCCTACAGCGCGTTTCGAAAACTGTTTTATGTGGGAGCGAGCGAATATTTCGAGACGCCGTTTCGGCGGCGGCTCGCACGATGGATGCACCTGGCCCCGGTGGACCCCGACGCAAATCTGGTTCGGGCGCTGCAAGCTGGCGCGTATGGTCTGAAGAAGGGAAAGATCCTCGTTTTGTTTCCGGAAGGCGAGCGTTCAATTGACGGCGAAGTGAAGAAATTCAAAAAGGGTGCCGCGATTCTCGCATCGCATTTGCGGGTGCCGATTGTTCCGGTGGGATTCGACGGGGTGTTTCCGATGTGGCCGCGGAACCGGGCTTTCTGTTGGCGCGCGTTTTTGCCGTGGAACGGGACGCGCGTGGGGTTGCACTTCGGCAAACCGCTCTGCTTCCTGGCTTCTCTGGAAGATTGTGCTTCGCAAGCCGCAGTCGAGGCTCATTACGCGGCGGCTACTGAGCAACTGCGGCGCACGGTGATTGGGCTTAAATCAGAACTGCAAGCCGAGACAGTATTGAATTAAAACCCCGTACGAGTGCCCCCCCGAAGGTCGACAGCACTGATGAAAAGACTCTAGGCGTCATCAAATTGAGACAAAGAGTATTCACCGCGTTTTCGCCGACATCGGAGCTTGCGCTACTGGGTGAGGGCCGTTCTGTGGTAACGGCCCGTTGTCAAGGATGCGGCGGACTTTTCGCAGCAGAAGGTCACGGGTGAAGGGCTTTTCAAGGAAAACCATTTCGGGATTGAGCAGGCCGGAGTGGACGATGCCCTCATCTGAATAGCCGGACATATACAAGACCTTTGTTGCCGGACGGATCGTCGCAAATTGCGCCGCGAGCTGTTTGCCGTCCATTCCCGGCATAATCACGTCGGTGAGAAGCAAGTGGATAGGGCCGCCAAACGCCTTCGCGATACGCACAGCTTCGCGTCCGCTATCCGCGTCCAGAACGGAATATCCATTGCTTCGCAAGAACTCCTTAGCCAGGGCCCGCAGAGGATCGGAGTTTTCAACGAGCAGGATGGTTTCCCAGCCCTGGCGCTTTTCGTGCGTTGGTTTGTCAGAGGCTTCTGTGCTTGCGGCAACGTCGATACGGGGAAAATAGATTTTGAAGCTTGTGCCACGGCCCGACTCACTGTAAACGGCGATGCTGCCGCCACTCTGCTTGACGATGCCGTAAACGGTCGCAAGGCCGAGGCCCGTGCCTTTGCCGGACTCCTTGGTGGTGTAGAAGGGCTCGAAGATGCGGTTTTGCGTTTCCTCGTCCATGCCGCAGCCCGTGTCAGACACGGCCAGCGCGACGTACTTTCCAGCGGGAACGATGGCGTGGCGCGACCTGCAGTCTTCCGACAGGTCCACGTTGCGAGTTTCCAGAGTGAGCTTGCCTCCCTGTGGCATGGCATCCCTGGCATTCAGCACCAGGTTTACAATGACCTGCTCGATTTGCACGGGATCGACGCGAACGTTGGCGAGGGTGGGGTTCAATGAAGTGAGAAACTCAACCTGCTCTCCCACGAGGCGGCCCAACAGCTTTTCGGTCTCGATCACGATCGTGTTCAGATCGACCACTTGAGGATGGAAAACCTGCTTGCGGCCGAAAGCCAGCAACTGGCGGACCAGCGAAGAGGCGCTGTCGACTGCTTTCTTGATTTGAGCCACGTTCTGTGCCCCCGGATGTTGCGGGGCGAGGCGCTCCGAGAGAAGTTCCGCATGTCCGGTGATGACGCAGAGAAGGTTGTTGAAATCATGGGCGATGGATCCGGAGAGACGGCCGATGGCGTCAAGTTTCTGGGACTGTCGAACCATATTTTCCAGATTGCGGCGGTCAGTGACGTCGCGGGCGATTCCTTGAATGCCTTTTTTCTCTCCGTCGAAAAAAGTGAGGCGAGCTGAGGCTTCGAGAAGAACTTTCTTGCCGTCCTTGCGCAAGAGGCAGATTTCAAATTGCTGAGGGACAGCCTCGTTGAGGATGTGATTCATGATCTGCTTGCAAAGATTGAGGTGCTCCGGGGGAACAATTTGACGGAGGTTAATTTGCCGGGCTTCCTCGCGCGACCAGCCCATGACGGCCTCAGCCGACTTGTTGAGAGAGGTAAAGTTTCCTTCCAGGTCCATGGTGAAGATAATGTCCCTGGCATTCTCGAACAGCTCCTCGAAGCGGACTTCGGATTGGCGCAGCTGATTTTGCAATTCCCGCCGCTCTGCGAAGTGGTCGAGAGCTTTTTTGATCAGAGCCGGCGTAACCGTGCCCTTGAACAAGACGTCGGAAGCGCCTGCGGCAAGGATTTGCTCCGCGAAGGATTCCCTATGGCGGGAAACTACGACGAAGATTGGGAAGGATTCGAAGTGCGCGCGAACCTTCGCGACGTCAGAAATGACTTCGTCGAGAGTCCGGCCTCCTAGGAGGAGGGCATCGACGGATTCCGAACAAAGTACGGGGAAACCAAGCTCCAGCGAACTGGCATGGATGATCTCCAGAGAATCTTCACTGCTCCCTAGCAATGTGGACAAGGCATCGGCTTGGGATGGATCATCCTCGACGAACAGGATGCGATAAGACTGCGACGACATTTCTTGCCTCTTGCTCTTTCTTTTGTCTATTCCGGCTCCTGGGTATCGGGAAAAAGCCGGGAAACCTCCTGGATCAGACTTTCCGGCATTTGGCTCTTTTCAATAAAGCCATCCGCGCCGCTCCGCAGGCATTCCTCGCGAAGAGAAAGTCCGTGCAGCCCTGTAAAAATGAGGAGGCGCAGGCCGGGAAAAGACTTGCGTAGTTGCGAGGTCGCCTCCAACCCGTTCATCTGCGGCATGCTCAGATCAATCAGAACAAGTTCGGGTTGAAAGCGGTTGACCTGATGCAGAAGGCGGACACCGTCGAACGCTGTTCCCACGATTTCGAACCGCCCGTCTTCTTCGAGGTACCTGCAAACGGAGCTCAGAGCCGTGCGCGAGTCATCCGCAATCAGGACACGAATCCGCCGCTTGTCAGGGTTCATGGCTGATTTCCTGTGAACATGACGGTTTTTCCCAAGGGTAGTGTGCGAACTTTGCGGGAAGATTGGAATTCGGCGGAATCCCTAAGGGAATACCTGTAGACCGGGGGGCAGGGACCTAGCTCTGGATAATCTTGTTTCGAACGGCGTAGCGGACGAGCTCGGTAATGGAGTGGAAATCCATTTTGAGCATGATGTTGGCGCGGTGAGTCTCGGCGGTTTTTACGCTGATTCCCAGAAAAGAGGCGACTTCCTTGTTGCTTTTGCCCTCCGCAAGGAGCTGCAGGACTTCGCGCTCGCGCGGGGTTAAGCGATTGCGTGCGGAACGATTGTCCGAGCCGGGTGTGCCGGGTAGCGGCGAGACTCTGGAAACGGCCTCCGAGGCGCGGGAGGACAGATAAGGTTGATGCTGTTGAAGGGAATCAACGGCGGAAATCAGGTCGCGGTCGGCGTCATCTTTGAGGACGTAACCAAGCGCTCCGGCTTCCATGACTTCTTTCACCAAGGTATCTGAATCGTGCATGGTGAGAATCAGGACTTCCGTATTGGGAGACAGTTTGCGGATCTGCCGTGTCGCCTCCACGCCATTTAGCAGCGGCATGGCGATATCGATCACAGCCACATGGGGTTTGAATTTGACCGCTTTGTCGACTGCTTCGCGGCCGTTGGAAGCTTCCGCACAAACTTGCCAGCCAGTCTTGGATTCCAAGAGGGCCCGGAGCCCGGCTCGAACTACATGGTGATCATCCGCGACGAGAATGCGTACTGGCATGGAACACCTCGACTTTCAGAGGCATTGTGGCGCGCACAACGGTTCCAGATGCGTTTGAAACGATTTCGAGTTTCCCGCCAAGCTGGGTCATGCGTTCGCGCATGCCGAGAATTCCAACGCCCAGCCGGGCGCGGCCGGATTCCTGCAAGTCGATCGGCTTTTGCGCCATGCCCTTGCCTTGATCGCGGATTTCCAATTTCACCCAAGAATCGTCTGCGCTCAAGGAAATGGATGCCGAGGCGCTGCCGGAATGCCGCTGGATGTTGGAAAGGCTCTCCTGGACAACGCGGAATAGCGCCGTCTCGGCTTCCTGGGGAAGTCGGCCGAATCCCGCTGGCAGATCCAGCGTCAGTTGGATGCCGCTGCGATCCCCGAAGCCTTCTGCGTATTCCTTGATTGCCGAAACCAATCCGAGTTCATCGAGAAGCGGCGGATGCAATAGGTAGGAGAGAGTCCGAATCTCCTGAGACATGTCTTGGAGCAGGCGCCTGGCCTCTTCCAGGGCCCGCCGGGAGCGATCGCTCAGCGAGCTGGAAAATTGCGTGGCCTGAACCAGGTTCAAATTTACCGCCAGGACCGTTTGCGCCAAACTGTCATGCAATTCCCGGCCAAGTCGGCGCCGCTCTTCGTCCTGAAGTTCGAGCAAGCGAGCTGAAAGCTGGCGAAGGGCTTCCTCCGCCCGCAGACGTTCGGTAATATCGGTGAAAGTGCTGATCACGCCGGTGATGATGCCATCCTGACTACGTAAAGGCACAGCGTTGCCAAGAATCCAGAAAATTTTCCCGGAGCCGGGGCGCCGCCAGCCCATTACCTCATTCTTGACGGCCTGTCCGGTTCGAATGGCCCGGGGGGCAGGGCGCTGCTCAAAAGGAATCTCGGTGCCATCTTCGCCGACGGTGATGAAGTTAAAGTCTCCGCTTGTTTTGCCTTTGGCCTCTTCGAGGCCAAGTTCATAGATCTTTTGAGCTGTCTGGTTTGCAAACTGAATTTCTGCATTGGGACCAAGCAGAACAACGCCGACGTCCATATTTTGTACCAGCGTGCGGAAGCGCTCTTCACTGGAGCGCAGGGCTTCCTCGGCTTGCCTCCACGCGGTGATATCCGAAATAGAGAGAATCACACTGGTGACTTCACCGCTGCTGCTGAGGATCGGGACAGCATCAACAAGAGTCCAAAACGCCTCATTCGAATTGGTACGGCGCCAGCCGACGATTTCATTCCGAACCGGTTGTTTTGTAGCAATGGCCCGCGGCCCCGGACGAAGAGCGAGAGGAATCTCAACCCCGTTTTCACGAATGGCCACCATGTCGAAATCAGAGCTTTTCTTGCCGAGTGCCACGCCTTCCGTCATGCCGAAGATCGCCAGCGCGGCCCGGTTTGCGAACCGGGTCTCAGCTCGCGGCCCGAGCACAACCACACCGACGTGGAGATCCTCGACAAGATTTCGAAAGCGTTCTTCACTGGCGCGCAGGGCCTCCTCTGCCCTTTTGCGCGCGCTGATATCGCGAACGATGACCAGGGCGCACGGCCCCTTGTCCAACCGGATTAGCGTTCCCGAAAACTGGCAGATTCGAACGTCTCCATCCTTCCTGCGGCATTGGAACTCTTCTTCCCGTACTTCGCCTTTTTCCTGGAGCGCGGACATGATCCGTGCGCGATGCGCACGGTCGACCCACAGATTCATTTCAAGAGGATTCCGTCCCAGGGTCTCCGCATGGGTATATCCCGTGAGCCGGGTAAACCCGTCATTCACCTCGAGGAATTCACCGGTTGGGATAGCGGAGATCCCCATGGCGTCGGGGCTGGAGCGGAAGGCGGTGGAAAACAAGCGCTCCGAGTGCTGCAAGGCGTTCTGCGTTTGAGCAAGGTCATTGGCAATGCGGCGCTGTTTTTGCGTGGTCAGCACAAGCCTTGCGGCAGAAAGCAGGAATGAAGCGGCGACGGCTGTCCAGGCAATGGTGATTTGTTCCGCCGCAATGCGGCGCCCCATGAAAAGAACGAGGAAGGGGATCAGGATAGGAAGCGCCTGAGAAAAAACCGTCCAGCGAACATACGGAAGCGCTCCCAATGGTGCAAGTTCTCCGTAGTGTTCCCAGGTTGCGGAGAAATAAGTAGCGAACAGAAAAGGTGCGCACCACGCAAGGTCCATCCAACTAGCTCTTCCGCCAAAACCCTGCGGGTGAAGGATATAAATGACTCCAGAGGCATTGGATAGCAGGAAAAGGCCCGCCATTCTTGCAAAGAACGAGCGAAAGGGGTGTGCTTTTGCCGCCAGAGCGTAAACCGCAAAAGCGACTGCCAAGGTGGCGTCCCGCACGACTTGCACCTGAATTGCTCTGACCACCATCCGAGGGCCTTCCGCCTCCCAGAGCGAGGGGACGTAGAAAAAATAGAGATAAGCTGTGAATGCAACGACAACGATTTGGAGGTAGTCAAGAATCTGTTGCCAGTCCAGCCTTCCGGATCCTTCCGCCGGTGGCAAGAACATCATCAGTGCAGGTGTCGCCCAAAGGATGAAAAGCAGGTCCGAGGGCCAGGGCGTCAAAGTTTTTGCATGAATAAAACTCTGATAATAGGTTTCCAGCCCTTGTGCTGCGCCAGCAAAAAGCAGCGCCGCGGAAAGAAGAATCCACATTCGGCGTGTGTGTCCAGAGGATTTTACTGCCACCCGGAAGCAACAATACGCTGCCCATAACACAACAGCGGTTTGCACCAGATTGGAGAGCTTCAGGCTGCTGGTAGAGGAGGGCACTGCTTTAATTGCATAGACCAGCACAGCAGCCAATGACAGGGCTACTGCAATGGTCACCCAACGATACCTGGAGAGGGTCAAGGGCATCAGGTTCCTTGCGGTAGTCTATGTCCAGGGCCGCTCTCAGACAATCGTCGCGACGCCGAAGTGAGCGTAAGAAGCAGCGGCCGCGTCAGAAGCGCCTGCATTGAGAATGAGGCTCGGCCAGCCTACTCCCAGTTCATACCACTACGCCATGTTTCTTGGGTCAGAGATGTGTAGAGGGCTTTGAGTTGCGGCTGTTAATCGCAATGCGCGTGAAAATGAGGATCGCTACTTCACCTTTTCGAGGCGGGGAATCATGCTGTCCCGCGGTCCGTCGATCGCCTTTGGCTATGATCCTGTTTCCCTCGATTGTGTACGTTCCGTCGACGGCATAGGCGCCGAGTGCGATATAGGCCTTGCCGTTTTTGAATTCGCAGTTAATCGAGCCAGTGGGATCGCGGTATTTCCCCTCGGCACTGTTTCCGCACGCGGCGGAGAGTGTCGCACCCAATAAAACGAAAGCAAGGAGCACCTTGCGAAGGGATGGAACCCGATTCATGAGACCCTCCTTGAAAATCGGTAATAAGAAGCTACCGCTTCGCAGCAGCGGCAGTCCCCGATGCACCGCCGAGCAGAGCCGCAACGCTGGAACTCGGCGAAGCGGTAATGCTGTAACGCTTCAGCCCGGTGTTGTCTTGCGCGACCAGAACCAGCGTGCCGTCCGGGTGCATTTCAAACGTCTCTTTTCCGAAGGCTCCGACTCCCCCGCCGGTGGGATAGCCTTCAAGAACCGGCCGCCCGTCGGCGTACAGGCGGAATCCGCCCTGCGCGATGGATTGCGTGAAGTAAACGTGGTTGCTGTCCGGCGAGAAAGTCACGTTCCCAAAACTAGCCTGGCCGAGATGGATATACCTGCCGTCCAAGCAGAGTCCGACGTGATTGGCTGGAGCCGCGGGGTCGGCGGGGGCACAAATGAACGCCAGATGCTTGCTGTCCGGACTCCATAGCCCAGCTTGGGTTCCACCAGCAAAGTAATAAGCTAACTGCGGGACTCCATCCACGATCATCCGCTGCGACTGCTGGAAGGAGTAGTGCGAGCCGTCTGGGCTGAATCGAAACCAGGTCGTTTGACCAAGCCCTGTTCCCGGGGGACCCAAATCTAGGAGTTTTCCATCCAGCATGGGAGCGTGTGCCCCAAAAAGCGCAACGTGGTCGCCAGTCGGAGAGACGATTGTGCCGTAGAAGCCGGAAGCTTTTGTCTCTTCGTCTCCCACAACCAGGTATTGATTCGGGTCGTTGAATCCCATGTAGATTGTTTTTTCGGAAGGAGAGGTGAAGCCGACAAAGTCGTAGGTCTGGTGGCGGTTTTCCGCCCCGAGCAGTGTGGTGTCAGCACCAAGTCCACTCAGGCGCTGATATTCCAATCCCTTCTTGCCATCGGCAAAGACGTAACTCCTGCCGGTCAGGCCAGTACAAATGGCGGCATAGTGTTTGCCATCGGGGCTGATGTACACCTTTTGAATTCCGCCATTTGCTCCTCCGCCTCCACGCCTGACAATCTCGCTGCTTTCGACTTTCTTCCCGCCCACGACAAGAAACCAGGTTTCGGTGAGCGGCGCGGGCCTGCCGTGATTGGTGACGTAGACGATCGCCACGGTCATTTCCCCTACCGGTGGAACCACTAGCGTGATCATGTTCGCGCGCATCAGGGGCTTGCCATCCACAAAAAGCTCCTGATCATTGCCATAGGGTGGCGCCGGTACATTTGCTGTCGTATACAGGTGTTTGCTGTCCGCGCTCCACTGCGGATTGCCACCGGGGAATGGCACCGGCTTGCCGTCCACGATGAGCTTCATAATTGCTTGGTTGTTCGGTCCCGGCATCGGATCCTGAATGACCATGGCAAAGTGATCTCCGTCTGGGCTGAAGACGATGTTGCGGTTGTCGTAGCCACCAATCTTCAATTCCGTCTTGCCGTCCATGACGAATCGCGTGTATTGCAGGCCCTGACGCCAGCTTCCCTTATTCACGAACTCCGTGTAGAAGAAATGCTTGCTGTTGGGGGAGAAAAACATGCTGCAGTTGAACTGCCCTCCATCCATGTTTGTGCTGGTGGCCAACTCCTTGCCGTCCAGCATAATCGTCATGTGGTCAGTCGAAAGGCCGCAATACGAGAATCGATTGCCGTCGGGGCTGAATTCCACCGGCTGAACGCCGCCGTGTGGAAAGATAAAATTGTCAAATATAGGGCCGGGAACGCCGTCGTAAACGATGAGCGGACGGCTTCCCTTGTGAGAAACCGTGGCCGCGTGTCCGCCGTGCGGGCTGATCTGGAAGGAACTGCCCTGCTCATACGGGGCCAGTAGCGTGGCCTCAACTTTCGTTCCAGGCGGAGGCGTTACCAAGCCAGGCGTGCTGATGGGGCCCGCGAGGCCTTGTTGCTGCGGTGCGGCACCTCTCTGTTGCGCTTGGAGCTTCTGATTTGATGCTCCACAGAACAGGACGGCAATCAAGACACAGCGGATCAAGACTTTCATTTCACCCTCCAAATAGGATTCCAGGTTTGCGGTTGCGCAAGGCCCTGCATTTCGTTCGCAGTCCATGACAATTGCAGAAGCCCCTCTAGGACTTCTTAGGTCACTGCGGCTGCGTAGTCTTCTGCTGCGTTGTGGTTGCTGCGGTCGTTGACTTGGCCGCCGGTTTGGCAGGCGGCGCGGCAGATTTTTGCGCGTTGGCCGCAGGCGCTTTGGCTGCGGGGGTATTTGTGGCGGCAGCGGCTGGAGCGGCAGCCGGGGCCGCGCCAGTTGCCGGGGTGACAACAGTCACCGGGGGTTGCGCTGCCGCAGTTCCGGCGGGTTGCGCCACAACGTTCCCAGCCGCGGCAGTGGGGGCAGTGGTGCCTGCGGCGGGAACGCAGGGAGTGGTCGCGGCAGCATTCGACGGGGCGGCTTGAGCGGCATTCTTCTTGCCGAAGAGGGACTTTAGATTCGAGAGCGCGGTAGCGGCCGTGGAGGCCGTATTTGTCGCCGTGTTTGCAGCGTTCTGCGCTGCCGCGGAATTGGTTGCGCCTGCGACAGAGCTGATGGTCCCGGCGGGACCGCACGCAGGTGCGGCGCCGGCAGCCATCATGGGATTCGCGCCGCCAAAGAAGCCACTTCCGCCAGCAGGAATTCCCGGCACGTTGCCCTTCGCGCCATTGGTTAGCCCTTGGAATTGCAGCGGGAATTCGCTACCGAGGCTATGCTGATTGCCTTCCAACGTACTGATTTCGTTGACGCTCATATCCAGTTCAAAAGTGAAGCCATAGATGATCTGTGGGTTATTGGGCATCAATAGTTCGAAGCGGGAGTCGCCATAGCCGCCGGGCCGAATGGAAAACCGCGGGTCAAAATTTCCTCCATTCACCAGGCCCATCCCACGAACACCGTTTCCTCCGCCCACGCCGTAGCGATTTCCCTTATCGTCTAGCGCGATACCGGAGCCGTTGGTATAGCCCAGCACCAATGGATTCGGCGTTTTGTTTAAGAAACGCATCGTGACGTCAATGATCTTGGAGTATCCCGCGACGCTGGTGCGAAAATCCGTGATCACTGCGACGAAGTCCTGGGCCTCGTAGCAGAACGGCTGATTGGCGCAGACGGACTGTGCTTGAGCTGGGGCGCCTGCGGGCGCTTGGGCTGTGGGTGCAGCCTGGGCTGCGGGCGCGGCCTGCGCTGGAGCTTGTGCCGCTGGCAGCGGCTGCATTTGCCCTTGGGTTTGCCCATTCGTGGCCACGCTAAATGCGCCAAGAGCCACAAAAGCGGCTGTGAGAGTAACAACTCGAGTCATGGACCGGCTGGAATTCATGGTGCGTCCTCCTTCGTGGACTCCCGGCGAAATAAAGGCAACGCGCAAACGGGGCATTGCGAGAGGCGCAACTGAGGTGATAGAGTTTCGTCCACAAACAGGGCGAACTCGCCCACGTCCCGTCGGCGAATTGCTGGATTGCTGCTTCTCACTAGGCATTGCGCAATAAGGAACAAAAAACCGTCATGGCAGCAAGAAATGTTCGAGCCGAAGACGATGCGGATCCCCAAAAAGGGGAATCGGCTTCCGAGGAGAGGCGCGCCCTAGACCTTTTGTTTAGTTTGACTTACGAGGAATTGCGGCGACTGGCTTCCAGTGTGCGCCGCGGCGACCCGAGCGCCACCCTGAACCCCACGGCGCTGGTCAACGAGGCCTGGCTTAAGCTGGCAAAATCCCCTGAAGTAGGCACCACGTCGCCTCTGCACTTCAAGCGCATCGCTGCCCGCGCCATGCGTCAAGTTCTGGTGGAAGCGGCCCGTCGGCGGAATGCGGATAAGCGCGGCGGGGGCAGCGATCTCACGGTAAACTTTGACGAATCCTTTCAAAGAGCGCCTTCCAGTGGGGATGACTTGCTGCGCTTGGACCGCGCGCTGGATGAGCTTGCGCGTATGAATCCGCGACAAGCCTCTCTGGTGGAGAGCCGCTTCTTCGGCGGGCTCGACATTCCCGAGACGGCTAGCCTGCTGAACGTCTCAGAAGCCACGATTTTGCGCGACTGGCGTGCGGCCAAAGCCTGGCTCGCGCACGAACTCCGTGAGGCCTGCTGAGCATCTGGGCTTTGCGTCGCCCGGCGGGGAGCAACGATGGACAGCGCTCGCTGGCAGAAAATCCAAACGCTCTTCCATGAGGCTGCTGCCCTGCCCGCCGCGGAGCAGCGCGCCTTTCTGCAAATCCAGTGCGCGAACGATCCGGCTTTGATCAGTGAGGTGCAGATCCTTTTGGAAGAAGACGCCCGCGGCGATTCTCTGCTCGACCAAAACTTCGCTCACGTCGCGCATCGTATTCTCGATGATTCGGCTTCTGCTTCGCCTCAACCCAAGAGATTCGGGCCCTACCAAATCCAGAGGCCCCTGGGCGAAGGCGGAATGGGAATCGTCTACCTCGCGGGGCGCGAAGATCTTGGCACTCAAGTGGCGATTAAGCTGCTCCGCGATGCCTGGCTCTCTCCGGCGCGCCGCGACCGTTTCGCTATGGAACAGCGCACTCTTGCGCAGCTTAACCATCCCTCCATCGCCAGGTTGTACGATGCCGATACCTCGCCGGACGGAACGCCCTTCTTCGTCATGGAGTACGTCGAGGGCGTCCCCCTCACGGAATACTGCAAGGAACAGAATTGCTCATTGGAGCAGCGCCTGCGGCTATTCCGCGAAATTTGCGAAGCGGTGGTTTACGCGCATCAGCACGCGGTCATCCATCGGGATATCAAGCCTTCCAACATTCTCGTGAAAAGAGACGGAACTGTTCGGTTGCTCGATTTCGGAATTGCCAAACAGCTCGAAGACCTTGGGCAGGACGCTCAGCAAACGATGACCGGGCTCCGCCTGATGACTCCCGCCTACGCTTCCCCGGAACAAATTCGGGGAGAACAAGTCGGGATCCAAACGGATGTTTATTCGCTCGGAGTCATTCTTTACGAACTGCTGACCGGCCGGCTTCCGTTTGACCTTTCGAATCGCACTCCCTCGCAAGTGGAGAAAGTGATCACGGAGGGGGAGACAGAAAGCCCCTCAGCCATCGTTTGCAAAGGCCCGACGCTTCCGGAGCATGCGAGAAATAAGCTGACCGCCGGCCGCTCGGCTTGGGCGGACCTGGATGTCCTGTGCCTCACGGCCATGCACAAGGACACACGGCGAAGATACCAGTCCGCGGAAGCGCTGGTCCGGGATATCGACCATTTTTTAAAAAGAGAACCCCTCGAAGCGCGTGCCGACTCGGTCGGCTATCGGTTCCAGAAATTCGTAACACGGAATCGCCGCGCCGTGGCCGCAGCGACGCTTGTCACGACTACTGTCTTGGCGCTCGTGGTTTTCTTTACGGTGCGTTTAGCACGGGCCCGAAACGCCGCGCTGGCCGAATCTGCCCGCGCGCAACGCATTCAGAAATTTATGAGCAATTTGTTTCAAGGAGGCGACGCGGCCGCGGGGCCTGCGGACAATCTGCGAGTGGTGACGCTGCTCGATCGCGGCGTGCAAGAAGCGCAATCACTGAATGCGGAACCAGCGGTGCAGGCCGATCTTTACGAGACTCTAGGCACCCTTTATCAAAAGCTGGGGAAGTTCGATCGGGCGGATTCGCTGCTTCGCGGGTCCCTCGATGGGCGCAGGTCGCTCTTTGGCGCTGACAGCGCGGAGGCCGCCCAGAGCCTCGTTGCTTTGGGCCGCTTGCGTACCGATCAGGCGCACTTGGATGAAGCGGAGCAATTGATTCGGCAGGGCATAGAAATTCAAAAGCGGCGCTTGCCTCCCACGCATCCGGCGTTCGCGCGAAGCATGACGGCGCTGGGTGAAGTGAAGGCGCAACGCGGCTCTTACGATGCAGCGATCCAGACCCTGAACGAAGCTGTGCGCCTTGATTCCGCTCCCCGCGCCGCTCCAAGTGACTTGGCCGAAAGTCTTTCGGCGCTGGCGGCCGCGCACTATTCCGCGGGGCACTACGAGATTTCCGAGTCGCTGTACCGCCGCGTTCTTGAAATGGATCGCCAGCTTCACGGTCCGCGTCATCCGCTTGTCGCAAACGATCTCGGTGAACTCGGCTCAATCCGGCAGGATTTGGGTTATTACAGCGATGCCGAGCAGTTCGAACGGCAAGCCCTCGACATCACCGAATCCTATTACGGTGCGGATCATCCCAAAACGGCTATCAGTCTCACGATGCTGGGCAGAGCCTTCCTGTACGAAAAGAAATTTGACGACGCGGAAGCGACGCTTCAGCAGGCGCTGGCGATTCAAGAAAAAATCTTCGGGCCAAATCACCCGGATGTGGCCGACACACTCAATGAGCTGGGCAACGTTGCGTCCATGCGGGACGACTACGACAAGGCGGGCGCACGGTTTGCCCGCGTGGCGGAAATCTATCGCTCGATTTATGGCGACCATCATTATCTCGTGGCGATTGCTTTGTCCAACGTTGCTTACAACCATTTGAATCAGAAGGAATACGCGCGAGCTGAGCAGCTTTTCCGCGACGTCGTTCGCCGGTTCACCGAAACACTCTCGGCGGACAACGTGAATACCGGCATTGCGCGGATAAAGCTGGGGCGGTCCATCCTCCGGCAGAACCGCTTCAAGGACGCGGAAGTGGAAACGTTGGCCGGTTACCAGATTCTGGCAAAACAAACGAATCCGGCGATCAGTTTCCTGCGGGCGGCGCGAAAGGATCTCGTTGCCGAATATGATGGAATGAATGAGCCTCAACTTGCGGCAAAGTTCCGCGCGGAGCTGGCCGCCGAGCAAAACAAATCCGCTGCTGCCTCAGCTAAGCACTGAGATTTGGTGACTTAGACCGACAAAACCAGGGCTAATGGATTTTCGCGCCTCACGACAGCATAAAGAGGTACGGTGCTTGTCCGCAAAAACAGCAAGGCCGGAGTCCTGGTCTCCGGCCTCGTGAAATGCGCCCATTACCTTGCACCTCCTGAGCCAGTAGAGTGTACGCGGCCTGCGAAAGGGAAAACATTCAAGTCGGGGACTTCGAGAGGCAAAACTGGTCTAGTGGAAAAGCAGCTTCGTCAGCCATGCTATGATCAGACCCACGACTGCCCGAACAGCGCAAGGAAAAACAGTAGCTGTATGGGATGTTTACCATGGCGGATGGTGCTCCAACCCATTTTTCTTACTTGCGTGATGATCGTGAAGATCGCACCAAGAACGGGCCAGAATATCCAGCGGTTTTCCGAGATGAACGCACTGATTTCGCCCATTGGAATTCATCCACGATAACGCCGTGGCGGTGTTTGACGGGGGGACTGTATCACAGGTTTTACGAATTGTGCGTATCTCCGCAATCTCAGCTCCTGAAAGCTGAAGGGACATGTGCACGGAGCTCGAAGGGTGTGGTTTGCCCTGGGCTAAGCGGGCCTCAAAGATTCTGTCGAAGGCTACTATAATCATCGCGATGCTGATGTTGATTGCCCTGTCTAAATTGCCTGTCGAGCATCTATCGTATGTCGTGATTGCAGCAGCTCCGAGTTTTATGGTGCGCCTGGCGACGTGGGTCGGGTACGCCGCTGGTGTAATAACGCTGTTGCATTTGCCATCCCAAGTTTCACGCTGGCGTGCTGTAAGACGAATGTACGGCCGCATCCCGTGGAGTCTTGTACGGCAAATACGGGTGTATTCCCTCAAGAACAGGATGCTGCGGATTCAGTCGACTCTGTTGCGCCTGATGTTTCTCGTATTAGTTGTTCCCGTCATCGTGAACTTGATTGGGGCCCATGCTCTCGGGGTATTGCGTCCGTTTGATGACGTCGCACGGTCCCTGAGGATTCCTGCTTTACTCATCTTTTTTTGGCAGTCTGAACGAGTCGTCGCATACCTGGTGCCGCCGACGGGCCTGCTGTTAGGAACCGCTAAGAGCGTGAACATCCACTTGGTGGCAATTCTCAACGATCAGTTGCAGCCGTATCGTGTTGTGTCACTGCTTGATTTGGGGAAGGAACATATATTCCCGCCCTTCCTGAGCGCCGTCATGTTCAACAACCTCCGAACGGCAGATGGGCATGAGTGGCGAACGGTCGTGCATCATCTTATGGATGTTGCACCGTTGATCATCCTGGATACCGCCGTCCGCACGGAATATGTCGACGCAGAAATGCGCAGAATCGAAGAATTCGACTGCCAATATAAGGTAATTTCCTTTTCTACTGCCGCTTATGGAAAAGAAATCAACGCGCTTGAGTCCGGTATCAGCTCCGTTGTTGATGCTGCCAGGAAGTTGAGTGAAGAACTTGTACCCCAAATCTCGGCGCGTTTGAAAAGTCCCTTAGACATCGCCCGCCGATGGAGAGCCCAGCAAAATTACAACGCCATGCTGCAAAGCGTTCCGCGGCGATTCCGGTTCAATTCCGATATCAACGGCATGTTAATGAAGGCACATTTTATCCTCGCTTGGACAATGGAAAACTTCCTGCGAGACTGCAAACAAATCGCGCCGGGGGAGCAGCCAGCTTGCCTTTTCGAAGACATTCCTTCGCGCGTCACGCCGGCGGAAGAAGGGGCTTATCTTCGGCAATCCCGAGGTTTAGATGAAGTTCGGGGTATTGCTTTCAGCGCCCTGGATCTGGCTTCAGAAACGCCGGGCCCGCAGCAGTCCTTTAATATCGCCAATGCGCATAACAAGATTGGAAAATGCGCTCGGTTCAGCCGGGAATGGACAACTGCTCTCCACCATCTTGGGGAGGCCATTAATTCGTTTACCCAGATGTCGAAGAGAGCTGACATGCCAAATGAGAAGCGAAGTCAAATTAAGCGAGAATTAGCGGATGCCCATTTCCTGCGCGGCGAAGTGCACATGGCTCGCTACCGTCAAACCGCGTCAACCCCTGACCGCAATGCCGCAGAGGCAGACTTCCGTGCCTCCCTGTCGCTGGACGAGGAACTTGGGCAAGATTCCTCTGAGACAGCCAATCGTATCCGTAACTTGTATTTAGCTGGAGATGGGCGGACACCGGGAGAGTCCGGTGGCAGCCGATCTTAGCCTAAGCGGCCTGGGGTTTCACCTCCTCTCGGTGCAGGCTCTCTACTCCCTCTAAGAAGGCTAGGTAGGGCGTGCGGCCCTGCGTGCGATAGCCCTGGTGGGTGCGCTCGCGATTGTAGAATGCGTATTCATCGAGGTCGCGCTGCAACTGCTCCAGCGATTCATTAGAATGTCCTGCTTAGCTATAACCGGCTTGGCAGGACAAGTGCGACCATCCGATCCATCCGCAGGCTACGGGGATAGTGCCAGCACCCCGTCAGATCTTGAACCCCTGTTAAGAAGGGCTATGAGTTGAACCAGCGGGCGATCCCGCAAGCTCTGCGAAAAGTATTCGCAGATATTCACCAAAGGATCGCGCGAGCCAGAAGAAAAGTCGGGTGAATTGTTTGGGACGCGTTGGCCTGAAATCACAGAGACAAACTTAGTTTCTGTCCCAATTTGTCCCAACAGCAGGAAGGGCTTCCCGAGGCGATTCAGGAAGCCCTTGTAAATCAACAAGATTGGTTGCGGGGGTCAGATTTGAACTGACGACCTTCGGGTTATGAGCCCGACGAGCTACCAGGCTGCTCCACCCCGCAGAAACATCATAACACACAACTTAGTTTTTTTCGCAAACACCGGACTGCTGCATTTTTGTGCAAATTGTCCGAGAATTGTCCGACTTCTCGAAAAACCTAGCCCCAAAGAAAAAGGGCCGGGAAT
>Ga0187780_10000728_pt1 | contig 24363 bp, 25 predicted proteins | sample 1015_Q2_SP10_20__FD_132429 | JGI IMG/M metagenome (GOLD analysis project Ga0187780, IMG submission 132429) | Tropical peat soil microbial communities from peatlands in Department of Meta, Colombia - 1015_Q2_SP10_20_MG | ecosystem: Environmental > Terrestrial > Soil > Wetlands > Peat | place... | reverse complement strand
TGCCGCTGCACGTCTTTTAAAGCGTGGCCGGTATTTGTCCGATACCAGCGTCGATTGAGGTCTTCAGTAACAAGACCAAGTTGGACGACGAGATTGCCCGAAAAGTCCTGTGGTTCGATTTCGCCGCGCTTCTCCCGCCATAGCCGGATCAAGGCACTTTCGTCATCGCCCATGATGATGCGGGCATCGGAGCCGCCTATGAAATGGCGGCGTTCTTTCCACAACTCAGAAGTCATGACTTCTCCAAATCGATTTGGTGGGAGTAGATTCGAGCCATCGGCATTGATCTAAACTATACGATATTGTATAAATGATATCAAGCCCTAACACTAAGAAAATCTCGAGTGCTCAGATGCGGGCAGCACGCGCAATGCTCCGTTGGAACGCCCTTGATTTAGCGCGTCTATCAAAAGTCGGGGTGGCGACCATCCGCCGGGTAGAGGTGCTCGAGGGAGAAATTCCAATTACGGCTGCGAATGAGGCCGCCATTCGGCAAGCGTTTGAATCGGCGGGCGTCGAGTTCATCGACGAAAACGGCACTAGAGGCGAAGGGGTCCGCTTTCGCAAGCCACGACGAGTACCCCGGAAATAAGCCCTTCCGACCGCGAATTACCAACTATCCCTAGACCACCGTCGCCGAATGCTCGAAAGGCCGTTCCGGCCGCGAATTATGGAAACATCGAAATGCTGTTTGATCGAGGTCATCGACGAGAACGGCGGAGGGCCTCGCCGTGCGACTGCGAAAACGGCATCAGAAGAAGGCTTTAGTTCGCCGGCACAATAGATGACGGTGCTTTTGTCCATCTAAGCCGGCCGAGGCAGTCCCAACCGCCCATCAAGAGAACGGCGGCGACCCTTGCGTCGACGCTGGTACTGGTCGCGTGCGACCGAGCTTCGCTTTTTGGGCCTCAAGCCTTTTTCTGTGCAGGTTTCGGGCTACAACTAAATATACGGTACAAAAGTCTAAGCAATCTATGGTTGCTCAGCGTTCCAGTCTTGAAAACTTTGATTCCATTTCAAAATTCTAGTGATCGATCATGCATTTAGGTATTTGATTTTTTCGCGGTTTTTAGTCCGCCGTTCCGCAATGCCGGGCGGATGCCACACCCACGTCATGGCCGCGAAGGCGATGTAAAGCACGATGGCGCCCATCGGCATGAACCCGTAAGCATAAGCGATGTCGGTGATGGTCTGGCCGGCGATGTCGTTGGAGGTGCCGGCGCGTAGTAAAAAGCTTGCGGCAAGCACCCAGGCGCCAAGCTTCCGCATGCGCGGATCGGCGATGGTGGCTGCGGTGACGAAAATGACTGGAGGCAACACAAATATATAGTGATAACGGCTGGTCATCGGCGACAGAGCGAGCGTCGCGATCAAGACGACCGCGCCGTCGATGGCGACATATTCCTTCTGCCGCGGCGAAGCGATCAACAGCACCGCCAGCACCAAAGCAAATGCGCCATCGACGATGATGAGGATCATGGTGGGACTAAGCCCGAAGACCGGCCCCGGCGCGAAGCGATTGACCAGCCCGCGCAGCGATTGATTGAAGAGATTGTGACCGTTCCAAATTTCCCAGAAGACGAGTTTTGTGGAAGTTCCCGGCACCATCGCCGGGCTTACCACCTGTCTCACCCAGTCGGTGAGATAGCCGATATGGGTGCCGCGTAACGCCCCGATTATGTCGGGAAGGAAACTCACCGCCAGAAACGCGACAACAAACGCGAGAGCAGCCACGAAACGTCGCTTGAGCACCAGATAAGGCAAAAAGATCAAAGGCGACGCGCGCGTTGCGGCCGCGACCGCCAGCCAGGCGCCGCCGATAGCCTCGCGGCCGATAAACAGCGCCCACATCGCAAAGGTTATCATCGCCAGAGCGAGCGGGTCATGCGAGGCGTAGGCGAGCACGTCGATGATATGTTTGGCGCATGTCACGAGCGCGATCGCGCGCAGCCAAAACAAATTCTGCCCGCGCGTCGCGCCTGGATAAAGCCGCTCCGCCATGGCCTCCGTCAGCCGCACCGTGACGACAAGGGAGCCGACGCAGATAGCATACCAGACGAGTCTTCCCAGCACGACGGGCAGGAAAGAAAGAGGAATAACGAACACGGCCAAGGCGGGCTGATAGGGAAACGCCGGCAAGCAAGCCAGAAGCGGTTCGCCGCGCAGGATGCAGCGGCCCGCGTCGGCGTAGAAGGGCGCAGTGTCGGAGCCCCGGCCGAACATCGGATAGTAAGCCGCGGCCAGAATGATCAAAATGATCCAACCGCGATGACGCTTGAACCACTCGGTCCACGACGGCAAGGCGCGGCGTATTTGATTCTGGGCTTGCCCAGGTGAAACGGAACCGTTGGAATAGGCGGAAATCTGCGTCATCCCGGGCCTCGGCCGTTGTCGTCTCACTCAAACCTTTGGGTCACAGCCTTATGGGTCACGGCCGGATTCGCAGCAACGCCGGGGCTATTAACGCCGTTCACTTATACAGCAGAGGCGGCATTGGGCGGCCACGCGGCGCAGCGAGATCGCGGTCGATTTCCACCAGGTGTTACTTTGGAGCCACAGGGATAAGACTCACTACGCTGTAAGAGAACGCGTGGATGCGTATTCTGCGGTGCTCGCAAGTCCTTTGCCAACAGTGACGGTCTTGCGAAGTTAGCAACGCATCCAACGTCAAGCGAGCGTTTAATTGTCCGGCATCGATTCCCGGTAGCGTGTACGTACAAGCTCGATCTTGTGTTGCGTGATAAGCTTGTCTGGCAAGTCGTCATGACGCGGTTGGAATTAAAGGCCGGATCGAAGATTTTAGGTCGGTCAGCAGAAGGCGGAGATCGAGTTCCCGGAACTCCAGATAAATCCGCCGTAGCCAGTGGCGCAGCTCGATGTCGACGTCCCTATCGACATCGGCAAGCCGTGAATCTGCAAACGAGAACGGCGGCGTCTCAACGTATTTGCGTACTGCTGACGCCAGCAGTGGAAGCCGCATGACGGCAGCGCCGGGCGTCAGCCCGTATATCTCCCGCTGTTGCGCGGCCCCGAAGATTTCATTGTGCACGGGTGCCAGCACCGCCTGGGGTAACAGAGCGCGCAGGCTGTGAAAGGCGTCTATCGAAGCGAGGTCCGGTCGAAGCAAAAAGAGAATCGCAAACCCAATTCTCCGGCCACGTGCTTCTCCGGCAAAGCCGAACTGATAAACCAGCGTAAAAAAAGATTCGAACGATTCGTGACCAAGATCGACGATCTTGGTGATGCCGTCGTCAGCAATGAGGCGGTCGAACAGCGCCATCTGCCCTTTGAGGTTGTCGATCGCGGACCGAGTCACGTGCTCAGGTAGGAATTGCGCTAGCGCACCCTTGCCAGCATTGAGATCGAAAGCCGTCACCGAGCGGCCTTCCTGCAAATGGAAGTCGGTGAGCAGCCGCGCCAGGAGGGTCTTGCCCACGCGCGGGCGCGGCGATGCGACGATGAGGACGGAATTGCGGAACAGCGTCAATTCACCAGCCCCGCATTGGCACCACTGGAGAAAGGCGCTAGCCCGCGACCTGGCGAAGATTCCTTTCTGACTTCGGTGAGACTAGGTCGATCAGCTTTACCCGATCATATTCGCGCCAAACTTGGCCGAGCCAATGGCGCACATAGCCGCGCAGCACGAAGGAATAGTTGGCTACCTCGCCTTTGGCATTCTTGTTGGCGACGAATGAGGCATAAGGAACGCCGAGCACCTCCACCTGCTCGCAGGCCAGCTCGTTGAGCTTTGGAATGGTGATTTCCTGGGCGTCCTTGATCTTCTTGAAATATGATTGGTAGGTCGCCGGATCCCACTCGAAGAACGGGGCGTCGTTGATGTGATTCTTGACCAAGAAGTGGCTGGCGTCTCCAACGAAGGAGGAGGTCTCGGCGATTTCCTGAAGCGAAGCGATCGAGGGACCAAGGATGTGGAACACGGCGAAGGTAATCTGCCCGGTCTTCCCCAGTTCGATGAAGCCAATATCCCTCAATGCCTCCAGCGTGGAAGATAACAGGCCCGCCCGCACGTCGATCACCGTTACCTTGGCGTCGGCACTGTTCAGCGTGTCGAAAATCTTCATCTGATCCGAGGCCGAGGTCACGTCCACTATTTCAGTTACGTCGGGATGGAAGCGCTGAAGCGTGCCGCGCGGCGATTCTGTATCGAAGGCTCGGGTCGACAGCTGACGAGCTTCGAAATAGTCAAGCAAAGTACGGGCGACGGTGGTCTTGCCGACGCCACCCTTGTCGGCACCGATGAGAAAGACAGCTGGTTTGGCCATGGTACCCCCCTTTTGGATAAAAGTTACTGACAGGATTGGACGTGAATTTCATACCAAGCTCTTAGGCCTATGCAACTGGCCAGGGCGAGTCGTCATAAACCGTGCACGACGTCCGGCAGCTTTGCGATTGCAGCCGCTATCCGTCGCGCTTCGCCGCGGCTGAGTAGCTTTACGATTGCTCGTCGTCCGCGGTCATCCTCTTAATAGATGTAGGCTAGTTCCTGACCATCTCGCGCTTTGACGACAAAGCAGTTGTCGACATCCTCCACCGACCAAGGTTGCCGAAAACATCGGGGTTTAGGCGTCGCACCATCATATGCGCAACTTGCGCGATGATCGACGACGAACGTGAATGGCTTGGCTGTCATCATTTTGCAAAGACGGCAAAAAGGCTAGCTGAGACAAAAATGGCGACCAAAAACAGCAAGCATACGTTGCCTATCCACGTCGGCTCACAGCTGGGTCATGAATCCGCTTGGGGTCCGTCGACAACCCCCGAGCTAAATCGATCCGCCACACCCGACACCAACATTAAAACTGAGTCACGGCCGAATTGTGCAGGCCAGATGTTCAATTGATGATTACGCATCGCACGCCGCAGAGCTGACAACCACGCGGTCGGTCAGCCCTCTATCGGGTTAATCGAACATTGGAATTGAGCGAGAACGGGCTGGGTCTACGGACGGATAAACGCCGCCAGCTTGAGCGATATTGACTGCAGCATGGCGCGCTACTTGTCGTCAGTGAATAAACATTTGAGTGTGGCAGAAATGTTACTGGCTGGATCCTCTAGCCAGCGCGCATGTCCTCTCCGAGCAATGCTCGCGCGAATTTACTGGATGGGTTGACCGGGCTTAATCTTGCGCGCACGCTGCTCGAACTTCGACGTTTGACTGATGGAGGCAACGCATCGCGTCGCAGCAATCTCCTCCTGCGACTGGGGCTCGCCGGCAGGCTGTGGCTTCCCGCGATTTCTTTGTCAAAACACTGACTGCTCGTGCACCTCATGCGGCAAAGCCGCGACGTTGACTGGAGCAACGCGTTGGTTAGGGAACAACATCGCGGAACGTTATGCAGCGCAAAGTGATTATCTCATGTGCGGTGACCGGCTCGGCCGACACGCCTGGCCGCAATCCGGCAGTGCCGGTGACGCCCGAGCAGATTGCCAGTTCAGCGATTGATGCGGCGAAGGCGGGCGCCGCCATCGTGCACATCCATGTGCGCGATTCAAAAACCACCAAGCCGAGCATGGACACCGCACTTTATCGCGAGGTGGTCGAACGGATCAGAGCAGACGGAACTGATGTCCTGATCAACCTGACGACGGGACCCGGCGCCCGTTTCACGCACGATGATATTGATCCTTCGAAACCAGGCCCCGACAGCGTGCTCAAATCTCCCGAAGACCGCGTGCGTCACGTGGTAGAACTCAAGCCCGACATTTGCAGCCTCGACATGGGTAGCCTCAACATGGGCAACCGCGTCTTCGTCAACACGCCCAGGCACCTGCAGGCGATGGCAGTGGCGATCAAGGACGCCGGAGTTATGCCCGAACTTGAAGTGTTCGAGACTGGCCATCTGCTGCTTGCCAAGAGTTTTATCGACAATGGTTACGTCAAGCCGCCCGGGATGTTTCAGATCTGTCTGGGCATCTCCTGGGGTCAGCCGGCAACTCCTGAGGCCATGGCCTACATGCGAAGCCTGCTGCCGCCAGATTCCCCTTGGTTCGCTTTCGGCATTTCGCTGCATCAATTTCCCATGGTGGCGCAGACCATTCTGCTCGGCGGACATCCGCGCGTCGGCCTCGAGGACAACATCTATCTGGAAAAAGGGAAACTTGCGCCAAGCAATGCGGCGCTGGTCGAGAAGGCGACAAAGATCATTGAGATGCTGGGCGATCACGTCGCGACGCCAAACGATGCACGGCAGATCCTTGGATTGCGTGCAATCAGCATTTGATGCTTGCGAATATCGATCGACGAAACAACGTACAATATCTTGTCTAGGGGTGTTGCCGGCGTGCTGACCTGCCGTCAGCGGGTCAGGCGACGTTAACTGCCCTTGCAGCTGCGGCCCGTTGCGCAAATAGCTGAATCACTTCATGGGCTGGTCGGGCGCGGCTAAAAAGATAGCCTTGCATCTCCGTGTATCCCGCCTTTTGAAGGGTGTCCAATTGCTGCTGCGTTTCGACGCCTTCCGCAGTCGAGATCATATTTAGGCATTTAGCCAATCCAGCAACTGCGCTTACGATGGCGCGCGGCTCCGCTCCCTTGGAGAGGTCTTGAATAAAAGAACGATCGACCTTGATTTTATCGAACGGAAAACTGCGAAGGTAACTCAGCGACGAGTACCCAGTTCCGAAATCGTCCATTGCAATCTGTACACCAAGTTTTCGAAATTCATGCAAGATTGCCAGAGTAGCGAAGGTGTTCTGCATGAGCATCGTTTCTGTTATCTCCAGCTGCAATCTCTGGGCCGGCATGGCGCAATCAGCTAGCGCCGTCATAACCATGTTCACCAGATTTTTGCTTTTCAGCTGGGCTGGCGAAAGATTAACAGCGACTTTGATGTGATCTGGCCAGTTCCGAGTTTCGGCGCACGCGGTGCGTACAACCCATTCGCCAATCGGCACGATGAGGCCGGTTTCCTCAGCGATCGGAATGAAATCGGCGGGCGAGATCAGCCCGCGCGTCGGATGATTCCAGCGGAGTAAGGCTTCCAACGCGGTGATTTCATTGGTTTCAAGATTCACAAGCGGTTGATAATGAAGTTCGAATTGATTTTTGTCGAGCGCCAGACGTAGATCCATCTCCAAGTCGCGTCTTTCTCTCATGCGCTTATCCATTTCCGACTCAAAAAAGCGATACATTCCGCGCCCGTCAGTCTTAGCGCCGTACAATGCCATATCGGCATTTTTCAAAAGCCGGTCTGGCTCCATGCCATCAATTGGTGCAATGGAAATGCCAATGCTGATATCCGAAACAATCTGGTGGCCGTCGATCTGGTACGGCTTGATGATCGAATCTCGGACGCGCCGCGCGACTATTTCCGCGTCTGAAGATTTGTTCAGTTGAGTCATTATGATTGCAAATTCGTCGCCACCCAAACGCGCAATCGTGTCGACCTCTCTGACGCAATCGCGTAACCGCCCGGCCACGAGTTTAAGCAGCTCGTCGCCGATGGGGTGCCCAAGCGTATCATTGACGCTCTTGAAGTGATCAAGGTCAAGGCACAGCACCGCCAAGCCTTCACCTCTTTTTACACGTTTGAGTTCGTGTTCGAGTCGCTCGCGCAGTAGGATTCGATTGGGCAGATCAGTTAAGGCATCGTGCCGAGCCATATGCGCGATCCGCTCCTCGGAGCGTTGCCGCTCCGTGATATCCTCGTGCGTATCGAGCCATCCGCCATCATCGAGTGGCTTGCTGATGATTGAGAAAACGCGGCCATCGCCCAAGGTCATGACGCGACCGAAAGTTTTGCGTTCAGCGACGTTCTGTCTCAGCGTCGCGACGTAATCTTCAGGATTGCTGGAAAAGCATCCCAACTCGACCCGGTGATGGATAAGATCCACAAGGTGGCATCCCGGTCGCACGATGTCAGACGACAGTCCATACATTTCCATGTATCGTTGATTGCAGAACACCAGCCGTTCGTCTGGATCGAACATTAACACGCCTTGCGACATGTTATTTAAAATCATACAAAGCAGATTGCTGTCCACCGAAACCTGCTGTTTCGCCCGGTAAGTCGCAGCAACATCGCAATATGGGAGAAGGTCCACGGTTGAGAGCGCTCCGTCCAATCGCATATTCATTCTCCCGACGAGTCTGTTGCAGCGGCTTCATGCGATCTGTAGAGTTTATTTATTGGCATCCTTTCAAGTGATCGTGACTGTTTTTAATTAAGTTGCGGGTGATTAAGGTCTGCGCGCGGATGAAGTGTGTCCGTAGCTTGTTTGTCGTCATTCAAAATAGGTCGGCGTAATTTTATTCAGATGCTAACTGACCAACGAGGAATCCTCGACAGGGGTGCCTAACACCTTTAGCATTGCTCTAAGTCACTTGGCCCAATGATGATTGCGCCAACTGCTTGATCAATTCGCTCCAGCGAGCGAGACCTTGTCGCCGGGTGAAATGCTCTTCGAGCATTTGGCGGGCGCGCAAGCCGCATGTACTTATAGTCTGCGGTTGCGCGGCCCAACGTTGCAACATCTCAGCGAGCCTATTGACATCGCCTGGCGCGACGGCAGCGCCGCAGTCATGGTGCCGCACCAACGTCGCGAGTTCTCCATCTCGGTCGCCAATGACGACAATTGGCTTGCCGGCCGCTGCGATGCCGTAGAATTTGCTCGGTACAATCAAGCCTTCAAGTTTTGGACTTAACGACAGCCAATGTACATCGGGGACGTTTAACGAGTACGGCAGCATTGCCTGCTCTTGATAGGGCATGAAGCGGAACGAATTATCGAGGCCGCGGGTTTTGACCGCACTTCGTAGCTCATCAAAACGAGTTCCGCCTCCAATCATTGCAAAGGCGATCCGCGCGTCGCTGCGAAGCCGCTCGGCAGCCGCGAGTACTGTACTGTATTCGTGGGCACGGCCCAGATTGCCTGAATAGCCAAAAACAAATTTGCCGAGTAGGCTCCAACGCTCCCGCAAAGGATTGTTCTGCTGTGCTATGGGCTTGATGGCCTCATCATTGCACCAATTGGGAATGACGTGCACACGCGCTGCTGGCGCCCCGAGCGTTTGGACTTTCTGGGCCATGAGCTCGCCAACGACGACTGTCGCTTCGGCCTGGCGGAGGCCCCGATTGCGCAAGCCTGCCAGTGCCTTGCCGACGGGACCGCGTATCAAGGGCACGCCCAAAACGGCGGCGATTTCCGGGTAAATATCTTGCAGCCAATTGACCAAGCGGGCACCCCGCCGTCGCGCTACCGCGCCGGCGACAACAGACAGAAGCGGCGGATCGGTTTTGGCGATGATGAGGTCATTTGGCCCAGTGAGCTCGGTAAGCGACCGGCGCACGGAGCGATAGAACGAGAGATAATCGAAAGCACGGCCGAGGAGGGCGCTGCGTCCGAATTGCGTGGAGGCGACACGATGCACGTGTACGGCATTGACGGTTTCGTAGCCGGCCAAGGCTGCACGGGAATCATCATAGATCTGCCGTGAGGTAATAACGTGTATTGCATGCCCCTCGTTGGCTAAGTGAAACGCCAGATCGGACAGAATTTGGCTGGTGGCGGAATGATCCGGATAGAAAAATCTATTGATGAAAATCAATCGCACCATACAAGTCCACCACCGTCAGTGTAGGCGCAAGAGCGTACGCTTCACGGCGTGACATTGGCGCCAGCGGGTGTCTTGGCAGCATTTGGTGGGCACAGTTCGAGGCCTGGCGTTGGCTTAACTCTCGCTCCGGTGCTAATCGGAGGCTTGTTCAAATGCAACTGTTTAAAGAGACGGGTCGCGCTACACAAACTCCACGCCAATTTGTCTTGGTTTTCGCCAGGTAACGCGGCAGGGCCGATTGAAAGGATTGGCTGCGATAACAAGGATAAATTCGTCCGGGATGCCAATGATACTATTTATCTCCAGCACTGCGCCGGTCGGCGAAAAATTTCTGACGACAGTTGATACTGTTGTGCCGGTGCTGCACTTAATCTGTCCCAACTTGAAAGAGCGATGAGGTGTGGTCGGAAACTGAAGCAATACCATGAGAATGGCCCATCGCCCAACAAGGCAAGTTTTTGTACAATGTGAGAGGTTTTACGTCGGTTAGGCAATTCGCTCAAAATTTAATTAGAGCTAATCTTGAATTGCGCCAATAAACAAATTGAGTCGCCAAGGTCAGATGATGAGGCATGGTCGACCGCGTGCGCCTGCGAAGGCAGGCCGCGGGCCCTTTTGGCGTTTCAACCGGGCCAACTAAGCGGTAACGACGTCGACTGCGCGCCGTCATCGAGGGCGCCTTCCATCAGTTCCAGCAGTGGGCTCGCTGAGTTTGCATCGGCTGGTGGGTTTTTATTTTAGGCAGCTTTAATTTAAGCAACGGTTTAGCAACAAATTAGCGGGCTACAATGAATCGCATTTTATTACGGTAGGCCATGACAAAGCGATTACCGGCACCCTGTCCGAACTGTCGCGCTGAGATGATCTACGTCACCGCGCTGCTGCATCCGAAAGCGTCTGGGATGTGGAAAACGACGTTCCTTTGTCGCAACTGCAATCGGACCTGGAGTTATATGCTTTCTACGGTCATGACCGCTGTTTACGCGGCTGCCCATGCCGACGCGCTGAGTTTCCGCGCCGTTGACCGCGATCCGTCGACGAATCAGCCGACGGTCTCTGACGACAGTCGCTCAATATCGATTTGATTGGCCGGATGGTTGCTGCACACCGGCCCCAATCTAGGGGTTGCCGGGCTTCTATCCTTGTAGCAGTCATGCAGCGCGTTGCCGGGTCGGTAGGACATTACACCAAGCAGGACAAGCGCGCTGATTGCCGATAATGGTGATGGTACTGCTTCAGTCGTCATTAGCGAAGTGTATACGCGGCTCGATAGTTCGCCCGGATGGCGCTAATGCAGGATTAAAAATTTGGCCCCATATGTTAGCGCAATGCAGAAGCTAATTCACATTATCGGAGGCGTGGCGATTGCCGTTGTGATTGATTACTTCGCGTTTGGCGGATATTGCTATGGCGTTTGTTCCGAAGTGCTTTCTCAAGTTTCCCACCAAGCGCTGTCTGGATTGCAGGAATTCAAAGGGTTTCTTTAAACTGATAATTGGGACTTCGCGTGATGTGGGGTAAAGCAGACATTCCTCTCGTCGGCCCGCGAGCGCGCCCGCCTTACCTCCTTCAAATTTTGTGTGGGAATCCGGCAGCTCGCGTTCGTAGCTAGAAGTGCACTTAATAGTGGTCACTGACGACTAAGCGCGCGTCATTCGACAGACCAGGGCGGCCGGGAAGCGGGCGCGCGGGGAGAGCTTTCGCTCATTGCTCCTCGACGTTTTCAATTTTCCTTATGCATTGTGGCCAAGACAACGTAATCCACGTCGGCTTCGATCTAGTGCAATCGGGACGTCGCTCATAGCTGGTCACTGATCTGCGCGACAGCCTGATCCGCATGCGCAATGACAGTCACAAGCGCCATGCCAGTGGTCGGTCCTCACGTTTTTGAGTTTTTTCGATCAGCCGCACCCTCCAACCGGCAAGAAAAGGCCACCAAGCTGGCTGGGGCCTAAAAGCACTCCAATCCGAACAACAGATGGCAATTAGCGGCATTGATCTGCGTCAAGACCGCATGAACGCGAAGCAGCTAGTCCGGTTTGTTCGCCTTAGGCTGGGGTACGGGATCATTTTTTCGCGGGAGATTTTGCAATGCGTGCAACCCACTTGATGCTTGCAGTCGCGTTGGTGGCAGGATTGGCGGGGTGTGGAAAAGGCCCACAAGGCGCTACAGGTCCTGCGGGACTTGCCGGGCCGAAGGGCGATGTAGGTCCAGCCGGACCTGCGGGGCCAAAGGGCGATGTAGGTCTCGTCGGACCGGCGGGGCCGAAGGGCGATTCGGGACCGGCGGGTCCGCCCGGACCTGGCGGCGTGCGAATCGTTCGATCTGACTGCTCCTCCGGCCCCTGCACAGTCGAGTGCCACGAGAATGAAGTGCTGGTTACGGCTTACTGCGGGCCTACCAGAAGCCCAGCGTTGTTCTCAAAAGAAAGAAGCGCCTCGTGCGGTCCTCCCGATACGCCGTTGATCGCGGTCTGTGTTGCAGGCACCCAATAGCGGCGTTGCATCTTTCCGTTAACCGGTGGACGGCAACCCCCTGGAGCGCCCAGCGTTGGAGCAGGGCGGCGGTTCTGCCGCGGCACCGCAAGTAAACCTAAGACTGTCGGATCGAGTTGGTCGCGCCAGTCACGCAGCAGCATCCTGCTGGGTCCATGGACGCTGGGGGGGTTCAGGATTGAAGGCATGGCCCCGCGCTTGCGCCAGTCTCGGGGCAGCATTGGGGGGCCCTAAGCGCTATTTCGACCAAACCGCAACCGTGGTTGCAATGGTTGTGGCGATTTTTTGAACCGACCACTTATTTTCTCCGCTAGGAACAATGGTAAAGCAATTGGGCTTTGCGTGACTCCAGGTGGTGCAAAAGCCTTTCGCTGTGAGCCTCCATGTGCCGGTGCTCTTGGTGCCGGATTGCGCAAAAGGTTCACGGGTCATCTTTCCGTTCGGCGTAAAGGTCATTTTGAATCTAGTGCCGGAAGGCGTTATGGCGGTGAAGGGTTGGCCGGTGAAGAAGGTCGCTTGAATCTCGCTCGGCGCCATGGGCTCCGCGGCTAAAGCGGCGCTGCATCCGAACAATACTGCTGCAAAAGCGAACGGAGCGACGCGCAGCACGGCAGAGTTCTCCTCCGAACGGTTGACGATGGATCCAGGCTATCGCCCTCGCGATCTACCGCAAGCGCTTTGAAGGGTGGCCTCGACGCGCCTATAATTTGGGCGCCAGGCGACATTGCGGGGAAACCCATGGACGAGCGCATTGAAGCCTTTTTGGCTGACGTTCTAGCGCTCGAGGGCGAAGCGGCGAGCGCCATCCGTGATGGGGTGCGCGTCGCGCTTGCCGACTACGAGCAAGTGTTCCGGGCGCAGGAAGTGAATAAACGCATGAAGGAAAGGGCAGCTCAGGCGTGCCACACGTTATGCCGTGCTCGCGTGGTCGAGGAGATGCGGTTGCGCAAGGGAACGACGACCGCGCAGCACCTCCAGCTGGTCCTCAGTGTTATTGACCATGTACGTTTCCCATAATGGGGCAGCATCATGCCGAGGCCTTGCGGCCGCATGCACCAGTTGAATGATAATCGGCATGTCGGACCAGCGTCTGAGGCGCTGCGACGTCCTAGCGATTTTGGGCTTCCGTCGAATTATTCCGGACGGCTGCCCGCAAAGGTGCCTTAATTGATAGCATACTCGCCCGTGGCGAGAGGAGTCGGGACCATTCGATCCTGGGGCGCCAAGCCAGATCTAGGCCGCATCGCGGTTCTCGGTGACGAGAACGAGCGTGTGATGAGGATTTGCGGGCGTTGCGCCAGCATTGGTCTGCTTACTTGGGCGATTGTCACATTCACCAGCGTCGGTGCGTTTTCCAGCCCAGGCCATAAGCACGCTGTCTCGCACGGAAGCAAAGGCACCCAAATAGAGCATGGCAAGGCCACTAAAGCAGAGCATGGTCAGGCCACTAAAGGAGAGCACCGCAACCACCGGCCGGCAATTGAGGCCAAACGGGTAGAGCGCGCTCCCGGACCAAGAACCATCCTACTAAAAGATACTGCAGGCGATTGGACGCCAGCATCGCAACTGCCGCCGGATCTTGCCGCGGTGAAGCGGGCGATCGGACTCGTGCAGCAACACAAGTTTAGTGACGCGACGACGCTTGCGGCGTCGATCAACGATTCGGCAGCGCATAAGCTTATCGAGTGGGTCCTTCTGCGCGATACCGACAGCCCAGCCGACTTCGATCGTTACGACAGCTTCATCCGCAGCAACCCCGATTGGGCGAGCATAGCGCTGCTGCGGCGGCGGGCGGAAGCAAGGTTGTGGCAGGAGCAGCGCGACGCAGCGACTGTGCGCCGCTTTGTCGGCGGGCAGCCTGCTAGTGCGCTTGGTCGGCTTACCATGGCCCGCGTGTTGTTGCGTGAGGGTGACCAGGCAGGCGCGGCACGTGAAGTGCGTGCGGTATGGCAGTCGGCGGAGTTATCGGCGGAGTTAGAAGCCGCAGTCGCTGCTATGTTCGGCAACGAGTTGACAGTCGCTGACGACATTGCGCGCATGGATCAGCGCATCGGCGCCAAGGATCTTGACGCCGCCATGCGTGCTGCCAAGCGTCTCGGCTCCGCTCAAGTCGCGATCGTAAAGGCTTGCGAGGCTGCTGAGGCGAACTCCACCAAGAGCGCAGCGCTGCTCGGAGCCGTGCCAAAGGAAGCACAAACTGATTCGGGTTATGCCTTGTGTCGTCTTCACTGGCTACTGGCGCACGACGACATAGCCGCTGCGGTCAAACTGCTGGCCGAAGCTTCTGCCGATGATTTGCATCGCCAGGATACGGATGAATGGTGGCGCGAGTGTCGCATGTTGGCGCGCCGGCTCCTCGATCTTGGTGACCCAAAGACGGCCTACCAAGTTGTGCGCGCGGCCGCGGCTCCCGCCAATCCTTATTACCGTGCGGAATTCCATTTCATGCCCGGCTGGATCGCGCTGCGTTTTCTGTCCGACCCAATCACCGCGCTTCGCCATTTCGCGAAGGTCGATGAGGGCTCGAGCGATCCCATCGTGTTGGCGCGTGCGGCCTATTGGCGTGGTCGGGCGTTCGAGACAGCAGCTCGGTTCGATGAAATGCACGCGCAATATGAAACAGCTGCCCGCTATCCGACGGCTTATTACGGCCAACTGGCGCGAGCCCGACTTGGTCTGAAAGAGATTGCCTTGCCGCCGCCGCAGGCCAAGGTCGAAGGCACCGCAGGTGATGTGCTGCGCGCGGCCGATATGCTTTATGCAATTGGCGAATTGGACCTGGTTTTGACGTTCGTCAGTGATTTCGCTGAGACGAGTAACGATGTCGACACACTGAGGGCGCTCGGTGAGCTCACGACGCACTACAACGATGCCGAGGCGATGCTGGTCATGGGAAAGACGGCCCTCGCAAGAGGCCTGCCGATGGAACGGTATGCCTTCCCCGAAATCGGCGTGCCGGCTTACAGCCCGATCGCGCCGCCGATCGATCAGTGCATGGTCTATTCGATTGCGCGTACCGAGAGCGCCTTCGACCAGCGTGACGCTTCGCCGGCCAATGCGGTTGGACTATTACAGGTGACTCCGGAGGCCGGTCGCGACACCGCCAAACGGTTCGGCGTTGTCTATGACTGGAAACGTCTTGTGTCCGATCCGGTCTACAATACGCAAATGGGCGTTGCCGAGATCAGTGGTCTATTTAAGGAGTACGCTGGTTCATATATCTTGACTTTCGCGGGCTACAATGCCGGTCGGGGTCGCGTCCGGCAATGGGTTGCCGAGCACGGCGACCCGCGGGATCCTAGGGTCGATGCAGTCGATTGGGTCGAGCGCATTCCGATTGCCGAGACGCGCAATTATGTTCAGCGTGTTATGGAGAATCTGCAGGTTTATGGCGCGCGCTTCGGCGCCAGCGTAGCGACCGTCGAACCCAACCTGCACCGCAATGCAACCAACGAGTGGCGCGCCAATCCAACATTCGTGGATGCGATTCACCGGTAACTATTTTGTCCCACCGCAACTGTGCTCGAGCAGTGTTGGTTAAAAACCCCTATTGCAAATCAACATCGAATACACCCACACTTATCCCAACCTAAGTACAATTCCGGAACTGTTTATAAATGAGCATGATTTGACAAAGTTGATTTGTGCGTAACCAGGATCAAGACATGTGCCTAGTAGCTTCCCTGAGGCCATTCCGCAGTCTGGTAGTTGCTCCTTTTTTGGCGGTGATACTCGCTTTTCCTGTAGGCGCGCAGACCGGCTCTGACTCCAAGACGCCAAGCGCCGGCACTGCTGACGCCTGGGTGCAATCTGAGTCAACGGGTGGGCCCGCCAGCTCCAATCCAGCAACCCCAAAAAACGGCTCTAATCCCGCTATCCCGAGCACAAACACCAATTCCACGGCCACGAAGACTGAAACCAAGCCTGGCGGCGCACAGCCTGAACCCAATCCTGGAACCAAAAAGGCTGGCTCAGTCGTCCTTATCAACATCGACAAATCCAAACAGGAAATGACGGTTTTCTTAAATGGGATAGAAAAATATGACTGGCCGGTATCAACCGGTCGAGCAGGATATTCAACTCCATCAGGAACTTATACTGCCACCTCTATGAACGAAATCTGGTATAGCAAACAGTGGGACAACTCCCCCATGCCGCATTCGATTTTCTTTATGAAGGATGGTCATGCCATCCACGGCAGCTATGAGGTGAAGAACCTCGGCAAACCCGCGTCGCATGGCTGCGTGCGCATCTCGCCTGAGAATGCCGCGACGCTTTATGCGCTGGTTGAGGAGAACGGCCTGGAAAATACGCAGGTCGTGCTGACCGGCGTTACTCCCGGCGGCGAGTTTAAGTTGGCGAGGGGTCAGGGAAGACCGGTTACTCCGGGCAACGAGTTCGTGTGGAGTCAGGCAGCTCCCGGCTGGGGCTCCTTCGGGCCGTCATTTGACGCTTCCTCTTATAACGGACCTCAAGGTTACTACCGTCGGCCGTCGGCCTACTCACGCTGGTGAGTCGGCGCGTGCCCTGCGCCTTCGATTTTTGATCCAAGGGCCGCGGTTATAACGCCGGTGGCGTTGATGTCGATCAATGCGCCATACGCAAACTTTTGGTTTGGTTCAGGCGCTGCGCGAATGCAGTTTGAGTGACAGCAACTCACCGCCGAGTCTCCGCTCCGGCAGTTTTGTCATTGCCCAAACGTTGATCTATCATTAGCCGTGCGGCAATGGTGATTACCTCCTCGCGTCACAGTCGGTTCGAGGCCACTTCACCCATTTTTCTTCAGCCAATCCAATCCAACAACGCGAACATGTACTTTCATGAGCTTGTTCACCTTATTCAACGGCGCTTGCTCGGACCAGGGCGCTTTTTATTTTCGTATGCGAATGGCTTGGCATGCTTCGGCTATCAGCAGAGTCCGTTGCAAGTCATGGCTTACGACGCTGAAACAGCATTCGCTAGCTCTACGGCAAGCTTCAACGTAGAAAAATCGGTCGCGCAGAAACTTAATTCGTAAAGCCGGAAACCCCTCCTACGAGTTTGGTCCGTTTGCAGCGAAACCGCAGACCAACAGGTGCCAACGGCAATTGGGCGATTCACCGCAACGCACAAACCACTGTTGTGTTACCAAATTGGAGATGCATGAGTTGACCATCGGGGTTGAGTGAAAAAATGCGGGTCTTTCTGACCGGTGCAAATGGCTTTATCGGCGGCGCAGTTGCCGCCGTGCTGATCGCAGCTGGTCATACCGTTCGCGGTTTGGTCCGCAACGAGGCAAAGGCTGATCTGGTTGCAGCGCATGGTGTCGAAGCGGTCATTGGCTCGCTTGATGACGCGGCACTGCTCCGAGCTGAAGCAAGGACCGCAGATGCTGTGATCAATGCTGCCTCAAGCGATCACCGCGGCGCCGTCGAGGTCTTGATCGCCGCCATGTCCGGCTCCGGTAAAGCCTTCATTCATTCAAGTGGGAGCAGCATTGTCGCCGATCTCGCCATGGGCGAACCATCCGATCGCATCTTTGATGAGACGACGTCGGTTGAGCCGCTGCCCGAAAGGGCCGCGCGGGTAGCGATTGACCAGCTTGTGCTTGCGGCCCCCGGTATCCGGTCGGTGGTGCTCTGCAATTCGATGATCTACGGCCATGCGTTGGGACCGCCGGCACAGAGCGTTCAGATTCCTGCACTAGTGCGGCAAGCCAAAGCATCAGGCGTAATGCGCTATATCGGTCGCGGATTGAATCGATGGTCCAACGTGCATATTGCCGACGTTGCCGCAATCTATGCTTTGGCGCTTGCCAAGGCACCTGCTGGCACATTTGCGTATGTCGAGAGTGGTGAGGCGACGCTCGGTGAAATTGCCAAAACCATCGCAGCCCGGCTTGATTTCGGCGCCGCGCAATCTTGGTCCGCCGAGGAAGCTATTGCGGCCTGGGGATGGAATTTAGCGGTGCTCTCCCTCGGCTCCAACAGTCGCGTCCGTGGCAAAGCCGCGGCCGAACTTGGCTGGTCACCCACTCGGCGATCAGTCACGCGTTGGATTACCAACGAAATGTAAAACCCATGGAGCGGCGACAATTCACACTTTTGGGCACAGCGGTAGCGACATGACCGTTCGCAGCCGGCGCGCAGCCGCCATCAAGTATTAGATCGACTAACGCAACGCCAAGGAAATTGGCAACATGTTCGGTTGCGCCAATGGCTTCGGATCATCCCTGCTGGAATGAGTGGCCGGGGCCACACGGTAGGCAGCCCAATGCAACCCTTTATTTGGTTTGTGGCCGTTTTGTGCGGACCCAGTGCAAAGATTAGGGAAATTCGCGACGCGCTTATACTTATGGACAATGCGTCTATCCCACCATGTGATGGACCCGCGACCTCGGCCTCGAAATGATTAATCAGAAAAAAAATAGGGGAAGGCAGTCGGAACATGATCACCACTTGCGCAATCTCGGACACCAGAGTCGCACTGGACGCTATCGTTGCACGTCTCAACGTTGAGCGCTTTTGCAAGATGTTTTCTTATGAGTCTGATGAAACAAAGCGGCATACGCTGGTGCGTCTCATCGCTGAAGAAAAGGCCAAGCTCAATACGCTGGTCAGCTCGTCCGTGATGCAATGATATCCACTTAGTTAAAAAGTTGCGCACCGGTCGTCGGCCCTCAACCACGCCGGTCTGCCGGCCCCGGACGCGCCCCATCCCCCCGACACCCGGCGTCCGGGGCCCTCTTCGCCTAAGCTAAGCAGTTTTTGCTCCCAAGCCTCTGCAGTCGCGCGGCAGTGGAAAACTTCCGTCGCAACGCTACCGGACGTTGAGAATGACGGCTAGGCATTTTATCGTCACCCGTCTCGTTTGGAGAAAAGGATGACGCTCGAAGAAGGCGACGTTGTTAAGTTGAAATCCGCCAATATAAAAATGATCGTAGCAAAAGCCGAACAAATAGGTGACCAGAGTGTGGTTAGTTGTGTGTGGTTCGACGAAGATCATAATCTACAACGGGCGGCGTTTCCCGCCGATGTTTTGGAATCCCTAAAAGAAAAATAGCCGTGGTTGGCTATAGGGAAAATAAGCCGAAAGCCGGGGTCTGCGATCTACGACAGACGAACCAATTCCGCCAACAGCGCATTCGGTCGGCAACACGGGGAGAGAGGCAAGGTCTTGCAAACTTGCAAGGCCTCCGCGAGCCGGTTACGCTTCAATTTATGCGGAGAGTCGTCACCACTGCCGCGCTTGTCGCTGTGACTGTGGCGGCATGTGCTCGCTCCCAACCCGCCGCGCTCGATGCCTCACCGCCGCCCGCACCTGACGCTCCGCCATCAGCTGGTTCGATACCGCAAGCGCCCGCCGCTATTGCGCAAGCGCCGATGTCACAGCAGGTGTGCTCACAACAGCTAGCAGCCGAAATCGTGCGGGCGCAACGCACATTGCAAGCATCGAATGATCCTTGCGTCGTCTATTGGCGTTCGTTCGACGTACGGCAATACCCGGAGCGGGCATTTTATTTGGAGTGTGACGGATTGAAGGCTTATCCCGACCCGCAGCAGCCAGGTCACCCTGTGTCGCTCGCAGAGTGTGATCGCAAACTTCGAGAACGCCAAGCGCAGATGGGCGTTCCGGTTGGCGGCATGACCGATGAACAGAAAGCGACATATCGCGCCACATGGGGCGGCGGTTAGTTGATGCTAACGGTGGACGGCGGACATGCTTGGAACGAGCTACGAATCTCGTCCTCTAATCCCGTGAATCAACGCATGCGCATTAACGTTGGGCCTCATGCGGATCTCAGCGCAGCACCCCAGAGTCTTTATCGGGGCGAGCGTCGGATCGACATCATAGCAATCATAGATCAGTGGTACGGACCCGACTATCGGTACGTCAAAGTTCGAGGGCAGGACAATAGCATCTATATTCTACGCTGCGATGAAATCTGCGATCGGTGGGAGCTAATCATGTTCTCGGCGCGCGCGACGCAGCGCTGACAGTGCAGGCAGCATGACCTGGCTCGTTCAGCCCTGTCTCGTCAATGAGCCATTTTCCGATCCAGGATTGTTCATCGACTTCCGATTTGGTCGTCGCGCCCTGCTGTTCGACCTCGGTGACCTAACGCCGCTGTCTTCTCGTCAGCTGCTGCGCGTTACACATGCGTTTGTATCACATACGCACATGGACCACTTTGCCGGCTTCGATCGGCTGCTCCGGGTGTGTTTGCATCGGACAACGCCGCTACACCTGATCGGCCCAGTCGGATTCGCTGACCGTGTCGAACATAAAATTAGGGCCTACACGTTTAATCTTTTGGATGAAAAGTCTGCTGATTTCGTCATTGTCGCCGCTGAGTTTAGCGGCGCAGGCCTCGTTCGAGTCTGCGAATTCCGCGCCCGCGAAGCTTTCCGCCGGCGCGAAATGTCACCGCTGCACCTCTGTCCTGGCCTACTCCTTGACGAAGACGAATTTCGCGTATGCGGCACGGTGCTTGATCACGGTATTCCGTGTCTGGCTTTCGCTTTCGAGGAGAAACTGCGCGTCAATGTGTGGCGCGAAGGACTGAGGCGGCTTGGACTTCCCGTTGGGCCCTGGCTTCGCCAGGCCAAGCGTGCAGTGCGTCAAGGTGCGCCGGACTATAGCCAGGTTTCCGTCAGCGACGGTGTAGCCGTTTCGTTGGGTGACCTCAAACAGCATGTCTTGCGCACAGCGCGCGGGCAAAAAATCGCTTACGTGGTCGATCTTGCCTACAGTGAACAGAATATCAAAAATGTCGTCGCACTAGCACGCGACGCCGACCAGCTTTTCGTCGAGGCGCCATTCCTCGACGTCGACGCTAATATCGCTACCGAAAGATGGCATTTAACGGCGCGCCAGGCGGGCGACATCGGCAAACGCGCGCATGTCGCCCGCCTCATTCCGTTTCACTTCTCGGCGCGCTATCGCGATCGAGCGGACGAACTGACGCGTGAAGTCCAAGACGCCTTCCGCGTGCCGGAGCCGGGTCGGTCAATCGTAAGATAAATGCAGCGAGTGAGCATCAAGGGGCAGGTTATTCGTTACTCAACTCTGCGTCTCGCGCTAAGCGCAACGCGCTCAGGCGATGCATGTTAGTGACGACGGCGGCTTGCGCGCCGCCTCCATCTTCAAGGCAGCGCTGATTTCCCTTTCTCGTCTCTGCGCGCGCTCAAAAACCGTTTCTGCGAGCGCGCGTTGGTTGTCGTCAGTCATAGAGATCCTTCTGTCGCAATAGAGTCTTGATCTAACCGCGAGGTGGGGAGCGAAAAGACGATTATTTCAAGTCTTAAGAGTTCCTTACGGCGATGCGGCTATTTTCCTCTTGATGCGGGAAATGAGCAGTGCTGCACATGGCTCATTCCATCAGCAACCGGTTTTGATTTACGTCAACGCAATTCCGTTTTTATCGGTTTAAAAGAAGCCTAGGTTTCAACCAGCTGCTAGGAGGAAGTGTCATGGCCGAAAATGTGACCAAAATGCCCGCCAAGCGAGAAACAACGGAGCCTTCGCTCACGACCGGGTGGCCACCGTTTGAAAGCCTTCGCCAGGAAATCGATCGGTTGTTCGATGATTTTGGTCTGAGCTTTCGCTGGCCGTTCGGTCGGTCGCGTTTTACCGCGGAGCCGCTCTTCGGGCGCAGAACGGTGTTGGCAAAAATGCCGGCGGTCGATGTCGTCGAGACTGAGAAGGCCTATGAAATTACGGCCGACCTGCCCGGCATGGACGAGAAAGACATCGAAGTCAAAGTGGCCGACGGCGTCATGACCATAAAGGGTGAAAAGCAGGAAGAAAAGGAGGAGAGGACGAAGAACTATTACCTGCAGGAACGTAGCTTTGGCTCGTTCCAACGCAGCTTCGAACTGCCGGAGAGCGTTGACCCCGACAAGATTGAAGCGAAGTTCAAGAAGGGTGTGCTTACCATAACGCTGCTCAAGAGGCCTGAGGCTCAAAAAGCCGCGAAGAAAATCGAGGTCAAGACCACGTGAAAGGTGGCTTGAACGTCTACAGCTGCGAATAACTAAACCCCGGAATTTCCGGGGTTTTCTGTCTCCCCTCAAAACAGAGAAGGAAGCTAGCAGGGACCTCAGCGCGCCGCCGTCCGTCGCGAAATGCGAAATCCTATCCCAATGTGATCATTGAGGATCATTTCGGGCCGATCGCTTCAGTTGCTAGTGGCTGATGGGCAACACAAGGCGCAAAAACACCAGGAACCGCCTTGCGCACCTATCGAATCAGTCAGGAAATATCGAATTATTCTGAAATCGAGGATGGGCACGGAACTTTACCTGACGATGCCAAACCCTGCCAAACAATTGCAGGCCCATACCTGGGCGGCAGGCTATGCCGACGGTTATATCGACGGTTTGGAAGAAGCATGGGCACGCATAAACGCCGAGATCGAACGCGTATGGCTGACGCAAGGAAAGAAAGCTGAGTGTCGCGATGGACTTCTCCTCGCATGCAAGCTCATTGCGTTGCCAAGGGAATAGGGCGTTCGTCATACCGCCGTCGTGCGGCGGTGGCGCGCAGCTTGGGTTGTCGCTAGCGCAAGAGTCTCCGTTGCTTTCTTTATCCCAAAGTAAATCTCATCCTCTTTAAAATGACAAACAGACGAGATCGATCGCCTTCCTGACCACGATATCCGTTGAATATTGTGCGCTTGGGCTAGCCCTGGTCACGCTCCGCAGCAGTTGTCGCCACGGCAGCCTTCGCGTCAGAGCAATGGTCAAGGCGTAAGGTCAGGCAGCAAGCAGATCCGCCACTGTGCAGAAAGGCATGAAGCGGAGACTCGGCGACGAGGTAGCCGCGTTCCTGCAATTTTGAGCGCAGCGTTGAACTACAGCTTGAAAGTACAATCGTGCGATCAACACAGACTGCATTCGCAGCAAAAGCGAGCGCGTCGGTTTCCTCGAGCACAATGCGCTCGGGTGGCGCGACAAGGCTATGAATCTTTGCCAAAGCGGTTGAAGTGAAGGCGCCTGGATAATAGATGACGCTGCCGCGTGGCAACGCACAGAAGGCTGTGTCGAGGTGATAAAAACTCGCGTGCGCCAGCGGCAGAGTGAGGCAGGGTACACCAAATTGCTTCTCAACGACGTGGGCGGCGGAAGGATCCGAGCGAAAACCACAACCCATCCAGAACAAGTAACGCTGCGGGTCCCAAATGCAGTCGCCGGCGCCTTCAAGGATGATCCCAGGCGGCAGCTGCACAATCTCATCGATCACGCTCCGCTCTGCGAGTGCGCCAAAAGTGGCCGCGAATACCGCCTGCTCGTCTCGCCGTTCCGGATAACGGAAACTCGAAACCAGGACCTTGCGATCGAGCACGACCGCAGCATTTGCAGTAAAAACGAGATCGGGCAATCCAGCTATCGGTTGTAGAGTCTCGATCGCGGCGCGGGCGGCCAGCAACACCGATCGCAAGCCCGCCCACTGCCGCTGGGCCTCCAGTTGCAGGGTAGTGCCGCGGTCAGCCCAGGCTTGCGGATCCATCCAAGGATTGATGCTGTAATTGACGGCGAAATGGTGCGGCGGGCACATCAGAAAGCGAGGCTCTGATTGCTCTGCGTTGGACGTCGCGCGTAGGTTCATCTGTGGCCTGTGAAGCGATTTCCCAGAAAGATTGCAGGACATTGACGTGTGAACCCGGCGCGCACGTGACGCCACGTCGCCGATCGGCTGCATGAAGTCGCATGAGGCGGCGACATTTTCATGACGTGGTGATTTCGCGTCGCCGTTAGAAAATTATCTTCCATGTCAATTTCAAAATTCGTCTGCAGCAGTAGAAAACGGCACGCTCCGATGCTAGGAACGTTGACACTGACTTTTCGACAGGAAGGCGCTTAAATAAGGCAACGCCGAACACCGTTCTAACTGACTTGGATTTGCGAAAGCGGGCAGACTCGTCGACGGTGGCGCGATATGTGAGCGCCGCCACCGGCCGGACACGCCGGGCACCGTCGTCAAGCGTCGACACACCTCACCATCCCAGACAGGAGCCAGCACGCGGCCGTGCAGGACGCCGATCTGCTCGCTAAGCGCCCGCTGGATAATGAGCAACGGTTCGGCCTAAGGCTGCTCAATCGGGAACATTCTCGACAAGCTCCCTAATCCGTGGCTCGGGGCGCGCCAGCCGTGAAGCGCGAGGCTGAAGAGAATTGGGGCCACATTAGCGAGGCAGAGAATTGCTCAGGCTTCGTCAGCGTGGCGCGGCTTCTCGCCAATATAAGGCGGTTCGCCGAGCTTTGCCGCCTGGTCTCGATATTCAACGGCCAAACGCCACGCTTCGCGCG
>Ga0187780_10000726_pt1 | contig 24375 bp, 22 predicted proteins | sample 1015_Q2_SP10_20__FD_132429 | JGI IMG/M metagenome (GOLD analysis project Ga0187780, IMG submission 132429) | Tropical peat soil microbial communities from peatlands in Department of Meta, Colombia - 1015_Q2_SP10_20_MG | ecosystem: Environmental > Terrestrial > Soil > Wetlands > Peat | place... | reverse complement strand
TTTCTCGGATGCCGCGCAACTGATCGGCGGCGGCTGGCTGGCCTTCTGGATGACATTGGCCGCTACCGTCATGAACGCTTCCATCCTCAACGCCACCGTCCTCACCAGCACGCGCATGCCCTTCGCCATGGCTGAAGACGGCTATCTGCCTCCCGTGCTCAGCGCCAGGCATCCCCGTTTTGGAACCCCCTGGATCGCAATTCTTCTCTCGTGTGGCATCTATGGACTGCTGGCCTTTCACACTCTCACTCAACTCATCACGGTGTACATGTGGTTGCGCATTGCTACCACAGTAATGACCGTGCTTGCCGCCTGGAAGCTGCGCCGCACCTTGCCCGATCAGCCGCGCCCCTTCCGTATTCCATGGGGTCACGCGGGTCTGCTCTATGTCGTAGGCGCACCGTTAATCATGGCAGGTGTCGCCCTTCTCGGGAGCGACCGCTTCGCCTTGCGCTGGGGGCCAGTGGCAATCCTGATCGGCCCTGTTGCATACGTGTTCATGCGCCACATGCGCGCCGCCTACGAGCGAAAGCTCAAGTCCTCGACACAATCGAGCTAAGGAATTCCACTGTCATCCTGACGAAGCGGGGACTTCGCGCAGCCAAGTCTCCCGAGGAACGGATCTATGTATTTCCGGCATCAGCTCACCCAATCCAAAAACTTGTAGTACGCCCCGGCCAGTGGCAACGCCCAGGTATGCCCGCTGCGCAGACCTATCGGAGGACTAGGAAAAGGAATGCCATCAAAAGGAATCTCATTCGGCTCACCGCAAATCACGCCGGCCAGCATCGTTCCCAAGTACGTTCCAATAGCCACCCCGTGTCCCGCATATCCAACGGAATAATGCATGCCCTCGATCCGTCCGGTATGCGGCATCACGTCAAATGCAAAATCCAGAGTTCCACCCCACACAAATTCCACTTTGGCGTCCCGCAACTGCGGATAAACCCCGATCATGCCCTGGCGCAGAATTTCAGCGCTCGTGCGCACCGTGTTTTCTGTTTCAGGGAAAAATGCCGCGCGCCCCCCGAACAGCATCCGGCGATCGGGAGTGAGCCGGTAATAATAAAGGAAGTGCTTCGAGTCATAGATCATGCGGTTCTTCGGACTCAACTCCCGTGCCAGATCCTCGCCCAGTACCTCCGTTGCGATGATGTACGAACCAATCGGAATAATTTTCTTCCGCAGTTCGGGAGCCGCATCCGTCGTGTAAGCTCCGCTGGCCAACAGGACGTCTCGCGCCAGAATGCTGCCTTTCACCGTTTGCACACGGAATCTCTTTGCGCCATTACTGCTCTCCTGTTGCACGCTTTCCACCCACATGTGGTCAAACAGAGAAGCCCCGGCCCGCCTCGCAGCGCCGGCAAGACCCGCGACATAACGCGCCGGATTCACCCCTGCGCTGATTTCATCCACCAGGCCGCCGTAGTAAATATCCGATCCGATCTCCTCGCCAAGATCGGCTTTCTTCACAATGCGCAGCCTGTGATTGAATTCTCTTTCAATCAACTCCGCCGCCTTGGCGTAACCGTCAAAATGCGCCTGCTTGCACGCAACTTCCAGATGCCCGCAGCGCGAAAAATTGCATTCGATCTGCTCGTCGCGCACGATCTGCTCGACGCAATCAATCGAGGCGATCGAAGCCGCATACATGCGCTGAACTTTTTCTCGTCCATAACGCGATATCAAAGTCGGCACCGGCAGCTTCATCCCCGTCAACACCATGCCGCCGTTCCTCGAACTCGCGCCCCAGCCCAGCGTCTCCGCCTCCAAAACGGCAACTCTGGCCCCGCGCTTCGCTAGCACCCTCGCTGCCGACAGCCCAGTCACGCCGCTTCCGACGATGGCGACATCTACGCTTTCCGGCAACGGCCCACTTTCGCCCGCCGGCACATTCACCGTTTCCAGCCAGTAGTTCTTTTCTTTGATCGCCATCTGCGCCATACCAAAACGCCCAATCTTAGCATCGACTGATTTATAGTTTCTTCGCCTCAGAGGATCTCCATGAACTCCCATCCCCGAACCCTACTGCTCATTCTGGTCGTCCTTCTTCCGGTTCCGCTCGTGCTTCGTGCCGCGGAAGCACAAGCCGGCAAGCCCCAACCGAAAGTCATTCCGCTGCAGTCGCAGGGAAACCAGGTCGCCCCAGTGCTCACTGGTCCACCCGAAACCGTTACCATGAAATCAGGCTATGTCGTCCTCGCGCCCGGCAAATCGGTGGGCAAACATAGCACGCAGCAGAATGAGGAACTGCTGGTCATCTTTGAAGGTCAGGGTGAAATGACGTTCAGCGATGGCTCCAGGCTTCCCGTCAAAGCCGACACTGCTCTCTATTGCCCACCCGAGACCGAACACAACGTCACCAACACCGGCTCTGGCCCGCTGCGCTACGTCTATGTAGTCGCAAACGCGAAATAGAAATCGCCGTTCCCTGGTCTCATCCGCACCCACAACGGTGATCTGCATCATTGCCCATCCTGCCAGTTGGTTCGACAATCGACTCGGAAGTCGCCCAGGAGGCTTTCATGATCATCGCATCCGATTTGCGAGCGGGCATGGTGTTGCGGATTGAAGGCGACATCTACAAAGTGCTTGAGGTCGAATCCAAGGCCGGTGCCGCCAAGATGGGCGGAGTAGTCAAAACCAAACTCAGCAATGTCCGCAGTGGCCGTCTTTGGGAACCGCATTTCCGGCCGCTGGAGCGCCTCGAGGATATCGAACTCGAGCGCCACATGATGGAATTTCTTTTTGCGGAAGGCCAGAGCTGCACTTTCATGAACCCGGAAACCTACGAGCAGATTGAGATCCCCGGCAGCATTCTGGGTCTCGGAGTAAAATTCCTCGCCTCCGGCATGGAACTTCCCGTCGAATTCTTCAACGGCGAGCCCATCAGCGTCGTGTTTCCCGAGATCACCGATGCCCGCGTCATGAGCACCGCACCACCATCGCACTCACCCCAGGACAGTGCCTGGAAAGAAGCTCTTCTGGAGAACGGGGTTTCCATCCGCGTTCCGTTATTTATTGGCGCCGGCGAACTTGTTCGGGTCGAGGTCAAAACCGGCCGCTACATCGAACGCACCCACGCCGCGCACAAGCGCTCCGCGTAGAACGCTTGTCCCTTGAAACGTGATGCCAAGGGATAATTGCCTCCAGCTCTTGACTTCGCCTTATATTCGCCTACAATTGAGCCATGGCAATCACCAAGCGACAGCGGCAGCTCTACGATTTCATCTCCGACTTCGTCCGGAGAAACGGTTACTCTCCCTCCTACGACGAAATTCGCCTCGGCATGCGATTGAATTCTCTCGCTACCGTTCACAAGCACATCACCAACCTTGAAAAAAAAGGACTCCTCACCCGCGACTACAACCGCAGCCGCTCCATCGACCTCCTTCCTCCCAGAGGCCGCTTGAAACAGGCCATGAGTGTGAACACCACCATGGTGTTGCCCCTGCTCGGGCGCATCGCCGCCGGTCACCCCATCGAGGCCGTCGAGAATCCAGAAACCATTTCTCTCGCCGACTTCGTGCGCTCCAAGGAAGTCTTCGTGCTCGAGGTGCGCGGCGATTCCATGCAGGACGAGCACATTCTCAGCGGCGACTACGTTCTCGTCGAAAAAGCCAAAACCGCCCACAATGGTGATATCGTGGTAGCGCTGGTCGATGGCTCCGATGCGACGCTAAAGCGTTTTTACCGGGAGGGCGACAACATCCGTCTGCAGCCATCGAACGTGAGCATGCAGCCCATCATCGTTCCTGCCGCTAACGTGGATGTTCAGGGTCGGGTGATCGGTGTTCTGCGAAAATACTGATTGTCCGCGGGCCCAAATGTTTCGGAACACCAGATCCCTGATCCTTCTTGTCTGCCTTCTCCCCGCCTGCTCTGCGCTTCTATCGCCGCAAGTTGATCCTCTTCACACCCGCATGCCCCGGTTCATGCTGCTGGTCCATCAGCAGTTCAGACCCGGCAAGGGCAAAGCCAGGCAAAGCCTGGAAGCGCAGATGGCGCGGGACTTTGACCGCTACGACGTGCAGTTGCCATGGATTGAAACTGAGGCGTTGACCGGCGCGCCGGGCGCACTCTTCATCGATCCCTTCGATTCTTATGACGACCTGGACCGCGCAGGCGCAACTTTTGCCTCGGCCTACGCTAGACATCCCGAACTGGCGCACCTGCAGCAGGAAATCGATGACCTGATCTCGGACTCGAAGACGCTCATCGCCGTCCGCCGCGACGACCTCGGCTATCGCTCCGATACTATCGATCTCTCAAAAGCGCGTTATTTCCGCGTCGACGTCCTGCACGTTTATCCGGGCCACGAAGCCGACTTCACCCAGGCGGCCAAAATTGCCGCTGGCGCCGACCAGCGTGTTAACGCACCGCTTCCCTGGGTTGTCTATGAAGTCGATGCCGGATCCACCCGCCCCTTATACCTCGCCTTTACTACCATGCATGCTCTCAAAGAGGCGGATGAAATCCTTAATGCGCAAAAGAGAATCCAGCAAACTGATTCTGCCACCAGCGGCTTGCTGCGTGACATCGCCCGCGATACCTACTCCAGCACCGAAACCAATTTCTATGCCGTGAATCCAGCCATGTCCCATGTTTCTCAGCAATTCGCCGCCGGCGATCCACAATTTTGGATCGTTAAGAGCGCCCCGCCCGCCAAGCCTGCCGGCGAGAAGAAATAAAAAAGCCCGGCGCGAACGCCGGGCTTCTGCTCACCACTCCAATTTATCCGATGTGCTTATCCAGCGCCTTCTGGATCGTCTCCTTGGGCACATACCCCACGATCTGCTCTTTTACTTGTCCACCCTTGAACACCAGCAGAGTCGGGATGCCGCGCACTCCATACCGCATCGGCGTGGCGCTGTTTCGGTCCACATCCATCTTTCCGATCTTTACCTTGCCCTGATACTGCTGCGCCAGCTCCTCGACGATCGGCGCGATCGCGCGGCAGGGGCCGCACCACGTCGCCCAAAAATCCACCAACACCGGCGTCTCAGACTTGAGCACGTCCTGATCGAAATTTGCATCCGTTACTTCAACAATCCCATTTCCACCCATCAAACCCTCCCCTTGGCGTGCCGGCTCGTGTGCGCGCCGAGCGAAACCCTATCAATGCCAATGAATTCTAGCACCACCATTAGATGCAACGCAGTGCGCAAAGTCGCAACGCCCGCGCGGGGTGTCCCATGTCTCGCGTTCTTTGCGAGACGATAACCGAGAAGGGAACACTCAGCCGTGGGATGCGTATCTGTGCCGCTGATACCACCCATAGCTCAAGTCCCCCCACTTCGGATTCATCGTGGCAATCAGGACAAGCTTCTTCTCACGTCTCCAGGCTTTGATTTCCTCCTCTCTCGCGATCGCGGCTTGAATACTTGCGTAGCGCTCGAAGTACACAAGCGATGTGACGTTGTAGCGGGTCGCGAAGCCTCCATTTGTATGCGCCTTGTGCAGATAAACTCGCCGCTCCAGATTGCCGGTGACCCCGACGTAGATCACTCCCCGTTGACCAGCCATAATGTACACGTAGTAGCAGCTTGGCATACTCTGATCTTGCGCGAAGCGTACGAGCGGCCGCTGTGTCCCACGTCACAGCAGTTTAATGTCATCCCGGATCCGCCTTTCACGTTGCCCCAGGTTCGCGAGGTCGTTTTCCGGACCGGTGGCCCAGGTTCCGCGAGCGCTTTTGTGAGCTAACCTGGGTTCACACCGGTGGCCCGCTTATTCGCGTTCTTTGCGAGACGTGGGATTCCGTCTGAAACACCACCTGTCATCCTGAGGCGGTGGGTTCGTCCGCCAACGGACGAATCCCAACGAAGGATCCATGAATTTAGGGGGATATCAACTTCGTCACCAACCCCAATTTCCCCTCCGACATCGGAAATTTTCCGCACACCAGTTCCCCCCGTTCCCGTTCCGGGAAAGCCTTGTCAAGCCCCCAAATCCCTCGAATCTCCCTCAACTGCTTCATTCTATTCCGAAAAAATTTCTCCAAACCCTGTCATAGAAGCTATACCAAATTTGCTATTCTATACTTAGAAGCAAACTAATCAGGCGCGGCCTATGGCCGCGCCTTTTTCATTTCCAAAGGAATTCTGACTATGCCAACCGCAGTAGACATACTCATTCATCGCAACACCAAGCGCACCGGAGAGCTCTCCGAAGCGGCATTTCTATTAAAGGCCGAAAGCCTCGGCTTCCACGTCTCCCGCCCCTGGGGAGACAGTGAGCGCTACGATTTCATCCTCGATACCGGCTCCCGCCTCTGGCGCGTGCAGCTCAAATGCACCGAAGTCGTCCGCGCCCGCGGCTACGACATTCAGCCCATCTACGCCATCTATGGACAGGGCAAGGTCGTCTACACCGCCGACGACATCGACGTTCTGGTCGCCCACATCATCCCCAAAGACACCTGGTACGTGCTCCCCATCGAAGCGTTCGCACCCTGCAAAAGCCTCCGCCTCTATCCCGATATCGAATGTAAGCGTGCCCGCTGGGAGCGCTTCCGCGAAGCCTGGCACCTCCTGCGAACCTAGGAATCGGCACCTCAACCTTCGGGTGCCCCACCCTTCTCGCGTTTTTTGCGAGAGGGTGGGATTCCTCCTGAAACACCACCCCTGTCATCCTGAGGCGGCGGATTCGTCCGCCAAGCGGACGAATCGCAACGAAGCCATATGCCTCCCAGTTCATTTTCTGTCATCCTGAGCGCAGCAGAGCGATTCGCCTTGCGAATCGATCCGCGGAGTCAAAGGATCTCTGCATTTTGTGTAGCATCCCGCTATCTAACGAGGAATTCTTATGGAGAGTGGAAGTGGAGCAGCTTCCGATATTACGCATTTCGAGGAAGAGGAGTGGTGCATGTCGAGTCGGAGCGGACCGCCCGAGAGATCGGGAAATTCAAACCAACGGCGGGCGACACAGAATGTTTTTGACCAGGTTAGCATCCAAAACCGGCACGTGATTTTTGGAAAGGATGGCCGGCTCTACGGTACGACCTACTATGGTGGCAGTGGGCTGTATTTTGGCACTGTATTTCGGCTGACTGTGCCGTAGATGCTCGGGTGGTCCGCTCCTTGCGCTTTCCGCAAGGGGCGGGCATGAGAGCCTCCAGACCACCTTTCAAATCAATAACTTAGAACCGTACAATGCCGGATTTGCCCGCTGAACCCTGATTTTCCACCTTTTATTGCGATGTCCGTGTGCCCATCTGACCGTATCGATAAGATAACTTCAGCGGATTTTAGGGGAACGCCCACAAGCTTTCTCCCGGTGTGAAGGTCACAAGTTACCGTTTTATTGCGGGACGCTGGCCGCGTCTTCAACGGCAATCACAGGAAACAGGGATTAAATCCCAGGCAGTGGAAAGCGAGAGGAAATGCACAAGCCTATCAAGTATGTAGAGAAAGCAGTGACCATCGCCGCAACCGGTGCGTGGTATGTCTTCGATCGCCTCAATCGCATGAGCCCCAATCCATCGCCCACGCCCAAATGGTCAGAGAAGCCACTGCTGAAATCCTACGAGAAATCCAAACCGCCACTCGGCTGGCCGCGTAGCACCGACTCTCTTTGCCCGCGTTGCATCCCGGAAATCCGTCAGCGCATTCTCGATGGCGAACTGCCATACGAAATTCTGCTCAACGAGAAAGTCGGCGAGGTCAAGGCGCAGATTGTCGAACGCGACGGCAAAATCCTCATGGTGAAGGATTGCCCCAAGCACGGTCACTTCGAAGATGTAATGTCGATTGACACCGAGTTCACCAACCATTTGGAAGCCGTTTTTCCCGGCCGCGATATTCGCGCGCACAACGACGAGAAACTGCACAATCACGGCACCAGCACCATTAAGTACGGCCGCGGCTCCGTCCTTACCATCGACCTCACCAACCGCTGCAACATGATGTGCGACCCCTGCTTCATGGACGCCAACCAGGTCGGCTTTGTGCATGAGCTGACGTGGGAAGAAATCAAGCAGATGCTCGACAACGCCATCACCATCAAGCCGCGGCGGCAGATGAGCGTTCAGTTCTCCGGGGGCGAGCCCACGTTGTCTCCCTATTTCCTGGACGCGGTTCGTTACGCGCGCAAAGTCGGATACAACAGCGTGCAGGCCGCGACCAATGGGATCGAGTTTGCCAAGAGTCTTGAATTTGCCCAGCAGGCGGCGGAAGCGGGATTGCGCTATGCCTACTTGCAGTTCGACGGAATCGGCAATGCCGCCAATGCCCATCGCAAAGTCGGGAACCTCTTCGATGTGAAGTTGAAAGCCATCGACAATCTGCACAAAGCCGGCGTCGAAATCGTTCCCGTGATCACCATTGTCAACGGAATTAACAACGAGCAGGTCGGACGCATCATCCAGTTCGCGCTCGACAATCCCAAAAAGATCGGCTTCCTGTCGTTCCAGCCGGTGTCATTCACCGGCCGTGACGAAGCCATCACCGACGAACGCCGCGTCGCCCAGCGCTACACGCTCGCTCACCTCGCTCATGATGTGAAAAACCAGACCGGCCTCGGCGAACCGGCCCGCGACTGGTTCCCCATTTCATTCATGGGGACTTTCTCCGACTGGGCCGACATCATGCACGCCTCGGACTCCAACAACAACTGGGGCCAGCTCTCCTGCGGCTGCCATCCGAATTGCGGGACGGGAATGGCGGTAATGATTGATAAGGAAACGAAAGAATGCGTACCGGTGACCGCCTTCCTACATGGAGACCAACTCGCGAAGGACATCGCGAAGGTGAATGACGGAGCGCGAGGGAAATTCCTGAGCATTGTGGGAATGGCGCTATGCCTGATGAAGAACTACGATCCGTTCAAAGCGCCGACGCACTTCAAGCTGATGGACCTGCTGCAAAAGTTTGATAAGAACTACAACGCCACCGGACGCAACTACGGAAAAGTCGGTCCGGAGAGAACGATTGACGACGTGATGAAGCGGCGCCAGGACCGGTGGAATTTTCTGTTCATCGCGGGAATGTGGTTTCAGGATTTGTTCAACTACGATTTCCGCCGCACCGAGCAGTGCATCATTCCCTATGCGACACAAGAGGGAGAGATTTCCTTCTGTGCATACAACACGGGCGTGGGCTGGCGCAACATCATCGAAAAGATGCACATGACGGCCACGCTGACAAAGTGGTACGAGGAGCATGGACGGCACGAGATCTTTGCCGGCGGCAAGAACGTGAAGATGGAGTCGACCGAGCACTCGTTGATGCTGCGAGATGGAATTGTGACCGAAGAAGAGCAGCACGATCTGGACAGGCTGGGCATCGCGAAGAACGCGCGCGAGGAGAAGATGCGGGCGCGCGATGCAAAATTGAAAACCCCCACCCTTTCTTCCGCAAAGGACGCTCAAGAAAAGGATGGGGCAGCCGAAGCGCGCGGGCCAAAGAAAGACGATGCGGCCTACAATGCCCGCATGGCGGCGCTTTACCGCGAAGTCGTGCTGAAAGAGAAACAACCGGTTTCGGAGAACGGGTTCATTCCGCTAGGCGCGCTCACGAAGCCGAACGCGCCGAAGCCGGAGGTGGAAGTCGGTGAGGCGGTAGCCGGAGATTAGGGAACCAGTAGTCAGGAGTCAGCAGTTGGAAGAAGGGCCGCCGCGAGGCGGCCCTTTTTGTGTCTACAAGGGTGTCGAAGCCTCATCGCGTCTATGATCGCGTTTGCTCCAAGACCAGAGTTTTCTCCAATCGGAACTTCAGAACGCTTTCGGCAGGAACCTGAACCTCCTTGCCGCGGGTGAAGACCTGAGTTATCAATCCGCCGCCGGCTCCCGCGAGAGCACCAACGCCGGCTCCTTTGCCGCCGCCGAAAATCCCGCCCACCAAAGCGCCGAGAGCGGTACCGCCGCCCACGGTCTCGGCGGTGCGACGATTTGCCCCCACGCCCTTGCGGTTGGTTTCCTTGACGTCGGCAAAAATTTTTCGCAGCTCGCCTTGGATACTTGCCTTCCAGGTGGTCAATGAGCGTTAGAACGACGAGCTTCCGGCCCGGCGACCGCTTGGCTTTCCACATGGGTTCCTAATTGCTTCCCGAAGCACTTTTTGGTGATGCGCTATTCGGTGTTTGCTTCTTGCCGAGTGTCTTGGCGGGGGATGGAACCGGGGGCACGACAGAAGTTGGGGGTTGCCCTTTGGCAAGATCCGTAAGATGAATGATTGTGGCGGCAGCCGTATACCTCACCTCACGTTTCGAGTCATCGAGGCCGTGTTGGAGATCCGGCAGGAATGACGGATCTCCCCGCTTGGCGATGGCTTCCAGGGTAGCAACACGCAACACCCAGTTCTCATCGTGAGTGGCGGTCAATAAAAGTTTCTTTGTGCGGGCATCCGGATCTGTCGCAAGCGCAGAGATCAGGGCAGCTTTGGCAGCTGTGCCGTCCTTGCGATCCTTCATGATCGTCTGCAAAGCTTCCCACCCGATACCGGCAAATGGGACATAGCCAATTCCTTCCTCAAATCCCATCTCGGCCACTTGTTTGGGATCGTGGAGAACCGTCATCTCTTGCGCGATTACTCCAGAATCGTTCTTGCGCTCACCCGTATAAATCTCGTAATAGGCGTCGTAGCATGCAGGATCATTCAATTGACGCAAAGCGTGGGCTGCGGCCATGACAACCTTTAATTCCTTGTCCTTCAGCGCCTGTTTCAAAGCTGCATCGGCGCCCGATGCGTGCATCTGGCCAAGCGCAATTGCAGCTGCTGCTCGGACCAAGGGATCGGAATCGTCGAGGGCCTTCTCGGCGAGACCGACGGCGTGAAGGTCGTCGGGGATGAGGCCAAGAACTCGCACCGCTCCCAGCCTTTCGCTGGAGCTCTTGTCTGCCGACCCAGTTTCGAGTAGGGACCAGCCACGCGTCGGAGCTGTTTGTGCGTAACAGCGAGCGACTAAGACGGCGAGGAGGCCGAAAGCTAAGAAGCTGTGGATCGGCAGAATGGTCATGGCTTTCTTGAAAGACAGTGAGTTCACTTGCGCTCCTTCAAACCCCAGTCAGCGTTCTTCCTGCTTTGATTGCACGGTGCAGGCCGGAAGCTACTTCGTTGATAGGGCTCCACTTGGGGAAGGTACGAATCTACCATTTCCCCGGAAATTTACCAGACTTCGGGAGCCGATTCCTGGAAATACAACGCGAGCATCTGCATTCCAAAGTCGCGCTGTGTTGCTCAAAGTTTAGTCGTCGGGCGCACCGCGTGGGCAAAAAAGTGGCGCACCGAAGTGCGCCACGGAAGTAGGAGTAGCATCTCCATTTCATTGAGTTACGGTTTCGATCAGGAGGGCGCTCAGCTATCGCTGAGATGTTGTCTGGATAGGACTAGTTCAGGTAAGAACGGTCCAGAGCGGAGGCGCAGGGGCAGCCGAGAAGGCGTAAGGTGCGCTCAACATCTGTGCGTAGCAACTCAATGGCACGGGCAACACCGGCTTCTCCCCCTGCCGCGAGTCCGTATGCGTAAGCTCGTCCGCAGAGCACGGCACGGGCGCCAAGGCAAAGTGCTTTGACAATATCACTGCCGCGGCGAATGCCTCCATCCATCAAGACTTCAATCTGACCATTCACGGCGGAAACGATTTCAGGGAGGACTTTGAGAGTTGCTGGAACACCATCCAACTGGCGGCCACCGTGATTGGATACGACGAGGGCATGCGCTCCTTCATCGACCGCACGGCGCGCATCCTCAGCGGTGAGTACACCCTTGACCACGATCGGGCCGCCCCAGTGCTGGCGAATCCAGCTCAGGTCCGCCCAGGTGACAGCGGCGCTGGCGAGTGCAGCACTGACGTCGACTAATGGCATGGGCCCGGCATTGGGAATTACGACGTTAGCCAAGGGACGGATGCCACCATCCAGCAGAAAGTGGAAGAGCCACGAGGGACGGGCGAGAACCTGAGGCAGGAAGGGAAGCTTTTCCAGCGGGCCGCCGCTGATCAATTCCTTCATGCCATTACGGAAATCCCGCTCGCGAAAGCCTGAGACCGCGGTATCGATGGTGAGTACCAACGCAGAAAAACCGGCGTTCCGCGCCCTGTCGATGACGACTTCGGCTGCAGCTCGTCCGCCCATGAGGTAGAGCTGATAGAACACCGGTCCGGAAGAGGCGGCTTTCACATCCTCGAGGCGATGGCCGGAAAGGGTTGTGAGAATGTAGGCGGTGCCTGCCTTGCCCGCAGCGTGAGCTGCTGCCACTTCGCCACGCGGATGCATGAGCCGGCTGTAGCCGACGGGGGCAAGCAGAAAAGGCAGCGAGAGATCAAAACCGAGCACCCGGGTGTGTAGATCGCATTGCGGGAAGGCGACTGCGTGCCGTGGGCGAAATGTGAAATCTTCGAATGCGCGACAGTTCTCGCGCAAGGTGACTTCGCCGTCGGCACCGCCATCGACGTAGTCGAAAACAGCCTTGGGCACGCGACGCTGCGCTACGGTGCGCAGATCCTGAATGCTAAAGACGTGACGAAGGGACGACGGTGAATTCTTAGTCACGCAGAATTCCACATGGGCCCACGAACTAAGCCAGCAGGCCCTATCGATTCAAAGGTTTTATAAGGTAGCACGAATTGCCAGCCCGATGAAAATCCTTCTTGCCATATATATAATCGCGTGCCGGGATTAACCGAGCAACGAACATGGATTTCGCACTCAGCGACAAAGTGAAGGATCTGCAATCGGCGCTGCGGGCCTTCATGGATGAGCACATCTATCCCAACGAGCGGCGCTTCGATGAGGAGATTGAGCGCAACCGCTGGTTGCCAACGCGAGTGATTGAGGAACTCAAGCCAAAAGCCCGCGCTGCCGGTCTTTGGAATTTGTTCCTGCCGGACAAAGAGTATGGTGCTGGACTGACGAATCTCGAGTATGCCCCTCTATGCGAAATCATGGGGCGAAGCTTAATGGCTCCTGAGGCATTCAACTGCTCTGCGCCCGATACCGGCAACATGGAGGTGCTGGCGCGTTATGGTACCGCGGCGCAGAAAGAACGCTGGTTGAAGCCTTTGCTGGCGGGTGAAATCCGGTCCTGCTTCGCGATGACTGAACCCGCGGTAGCCTCATCGGATGCAACCAACATTGAGGCGAGCATTGTTCGAGACGGTGATCATTATGTGATCAACGGACGCAAGTGGTGGGCGTCCGGCGCTGGCGATCCGCGCTGCCAGCTTGCAATCTTTATGGGGAAGACCGACACTTCGGCCCCGCGGCACCGGCAGCAGTCAATGGTGCTTGTGCCAATGGATGCTGGAGGCGTGAAAGTAGAACGGACGCTGACGGTGTTCGGTTACGATCACGCGCCACATGGGCATGCCGAAATCAGGTTCAACAACGTTCGCGTGCCGGTTTCGAATATGCTGCTCGGGGAAGGGCGCGGCTTTGAAATTGCCCAGGGACGACTCGGGCCGGGGCGAATTCATCACTGTATGCGTTGTATTGGGGTGGCCGAACGCGCACTCGAAACGATGTGTAAACGTGTGCAAGCGCGGGTGGCGTTTGGTAAGCCCTTGGCGGAGCAGGGCACGATCAGAGCCGACATTGCGCGATCACGCATGGAGATTGAGCAGGCTCGCCTTTTGACCCTGAAAGCAGCCTACATGATGGACACGGTAGGAAATAAGGAGGCGAGAGCCGAAATTGCAATGATTAAAGTAGTAGCGCCGAATGTCGCCCTGCGCGTGCTGGACCGGGCAATCCAAGCGCATGGCGGCGCGGGGGTTTCGCAGGATACGTTCTTGGCGGCGGCCTGGGCGAATGTGCGAACTCTGCGGCTGGCCGATGGCCCGGACGAAGTTCACACGGAATCGATTGCCAAGCTGGAGCTCAAGAAATGGAACCAGGCCCAGGTTACGAGGCGTTGATCTAATGAGAGTCCTGTGCCGGTGATCCTCGAAGCCCCACAATCTCTGAAAGACTTTATCGGTCGCGAGATTGCGGTCACGAAGTGGTTTCCGGTTACCCAGGAGCGCATCGAGCGATTTGCCGAGGTCAGCGACGACCGGCAGTGGATCCATGTTGACCGCGAACGTGCCCAGCGTGACTCGCCGTACGGCACAACGATCGCTCACGGTTTTCTGACGCTGTCGTTGCTAACCCGGTTCATTGGTGAGGCGATTCAGATTCGGGGTGGTGCGCGGATGATAGTCAACTACGGCTTCAATCGCGTTCGCTTTACTGCTCCGGTTCGTGCCAACACTAATGTACGTGCGCGCTTCACGGTCAGGTCGGTGAAAGAGCTGCCTGGCGCGCTGGAAGCAACCTTTGATGTGAAGGTAGAAAGCGAGAAGGACGAGAAACCGTGCTGCGTGGCCGAGTGGGTGCTTCGGTATTATTCGTGAGGCTGAGTGAAAGCTTTTTCAGCGGTGAGTTCGGAGCCCGGGAACACCCAGGTGCGGTACCGCATTAAATGTAAATAATCGTATCTGGCCTTCCCGCAACCGCATGACCGAATAGGACGCGTTATACAAAACCCCGGCGAGCCGCATCAGGCGATCGTCAGTAATCTCCAGTGACAATCCAGCCCAGACCGCGATGGGTGTGGCCGAGGTCACGGCAAGAATCTTTTGGCGTTCTTGCGAATCAACAATCTTCGCTTGACACGCTGCAACTCGCTCGCGAAACTGCTGCCAGGTTTCGCCGCTGTACTGATATCGCCCGGCGATCCAGGCGTCCACGAGTTTGGTGTCGCATGGCAGCCACTTGCGGTGAACCCTCGCCGCGTGCCGGCCGGCGTTGGATCGAGCCTGGTCCCGCATCTGTTCGTATTCGCGGCGAAATTCGGGATCTGCTTCAGACAACTGAGGGGCAATCTCCTCGTAGATCAGTCCAAGATCAAATTCATCCCAGCCGGGATCGACAGTAAGAACAGGGAACGGGATGCCAATTTCGGCGTAAACGCGGCTTACTTCCGCCGCGGTCTGTTGCTGCCGCGTCATTGCTCCGCAACAGGCGAAAGCAAACCGGACTCCCTGCGAAACAAAGTGCTCGCCCAATGATCTGGCTTGCTGCTTTCCCAGTGGGGAAAGTGAGTCGTAAGCTTGGCGTGTACCCGCTTGCCCATGGCGCACAAGATAGACGGTGCTCAACTGAGTTTCCTGACAAGCGAAGCCGCCAATTCAACCAGCCGCCGGACGTTCTCCCCGAAGTCCTGAAAGCGAGCGTCCTGCGTCTGCCCGCGCCTGAAGCGGTAATAGATCTGCTGCAAGATTACGGCAAGCTTGAAGATGCCTAACACTTCGTAGTAACCGATGTTGGTAAGATCGCGGCCAGTCCTTTCCGCATAGCGCTGCACAAACTCGTCTCGCGTGTACCAGCCCGGCTGCGCCGTGACCAAGGGGGTTGCGCGCGTACGTACTTGTGGCGCTACCGCCCAGGCCCAATAGCACAGAGTTAATCCGACATCGGCCAGCGGATCGCCAACCGTTGCCATCTCCCAATCGAGAACCGCTGTGATGAGGTTGGCGGATCCCGGAAGGAGCATCACGTTATCGAGCTTGTAATCGTTATGAACAAGGGCAGGTGTCGGAGAAGGTGGCAGACGCGCGGCAAGCCATCGAATCACATCATCCATTTGAGGCGAATCGCCGGTTTTGGCGCGATTCCAACGATCTGCCCAGCCTTGTACCTGACGCTCAAGAAATCCCTCTGGTTTGCCCAAAGCAAGCAGGGCAGTCTTTACCACGTCGATTGCATGCAGCCGCACGAGGCAGTCGACAAACTGCTCGCTTATCAGCTGAGGGTAATTCGGAACGGTGGCCAGACTTGGCGGGACGTGATGGCGCAAAATGAGCCCGTGGCGACGCTCCATAATAAAAAAGATGGCCCCGATTACCGCGGGATCTTCGCACAGATGGAAAACTGCGGGAGCTTCGGGAAAATGTGGATGCACCAACTGGAGCACTCGAGATTCACGTTTCATGTCGTGGGCTTTCGGTGCTACCGGCCCAAGCGGAGCGCGCCTGAGCACATACTCGCTGCCGTTTATCTTCAGCAGGTAAGTAAGATTCGAGTGTCCGCTGGGGAATTGTTCAACGCTGATGCCGCGATCGGCGCCGTCGATCTTGTCCCGCAGCCAATCGGCCAGGGCTACGACATTCAGTTCCTCGCCCGGACGAACCGCAGCGCTATCGCAATCGAGCAATCGTAGACCTTTCCAGCCCAATCATAACGAAACAACCCAGTTACAAAATTCCGTGACCGACGAATCATACAAGGTGGGTGTATGGCTCACGCCGTGACTACCATGCTGACTGACCTCCATCTACCACCAGAATGTGGCCGGTGACATAATTAGAGGCGTCCGACGCAAGAAACACAGCCGCTCCCTTGAGATCGTGATCGCTCCCGAAACGGTGTAATGGAATGTGGGAGAGGAACAAGTCTCTGTGATGTTCCAAAACCTGGTTAGACATGTGCGTGGGAAACCAGCCGGGAGCAATTGCGTTTACGTGAATGTTATGCACCGCCCACTTGCAGGCCAGATCTTTGGTGAGGCTGATGACCCCGCCCTTGCTGGCGTGATAACCAATGACGGACAACTCGGGTGGAGCACCACCTAATCCGGCAATCGATGCAATATTAATGATCTTTCCCCGGCCCTGCTTGATCATGACCTTGCCAACTGCCTGGGCGCAGAGAAATGTCCCAGTCAGATTGGTCTCGATTACCTTGTTCCAATCCTCAAGCCGCGTCTGCTCCACCGGAGCGGCCCAGGACACGCCTGCGTTATTGATGAGTACATCGATGCGCCCAAAATGAGAAAGAGCCGCGTCCACCAGATCCTGAATGCTGGCTTCGCTTTTTACATCACACGCAAGGCCGAGGGTTTTGACACCTAATTGCTGCAATTCCTCAGCGGCTTCCTGGCAGCGATCTTTCTTGCGCGCGCAGAGCACAACATTAGCTCCCATTTCCGCCAAGCCTTCGGCCATTTGACGACCGAGCCCGATGGAGCCTCCGGTGACGATTGCGACGCGACCACTGAGATCGAAAAGTTGTTTGACGTTCATGGTGAATGCGTAGTGTTTGCTGCTTGGTTCAGCAATTTTTCTTGACCATCTTTATAGAAGTTATTTCCCATTGCGCGCAAGAGAATATAGCTGTTTGCATTGACTTGCGAATGTAGCTCACGTAACATTTCGCGCGAGCGGTCATGGCCTGAGGCGGATTTTGGCTGGGGTGGCGGGTTACGGTACTCGGGAAAAAATCCTGGCTTTCGGGCAGTTTAGCTCCCTCGTGAACAATAATCAGAGTTTTTATTTGGGAGCGGGTCGCGGCCATGGGCTGCGTGAAAGCAACCACTCGGAAGTGAGCATAAAACGTGAAAAGGATCTCTGAGAACTCTCTGGAAAACCGAGGTGTGGGTCGCCGTAACTTCCTGAGCGCAACCCTCGGCACGTGTGTCCTTACACCTCTGGTTCCCTGGTCCATGCAATTTGCCACCGGCAAAACCGGGTCGCTAACGAAAGAGCAGCGCGACGGTATGACCCCATCACAGATTATTGACGAGTTGAAGAGGGGTAACGAACGTTTCCGCAGCGGGAAGATGGCCCCTCGAGATTATTTGGCGGAGAAGCGGACAAGCGCGTCAGGCCAATACCCGGCGGCAGTAATCCTCGGATGTGTCGATTCTCGCGTGCCCATCGAGATCGTTTTCGACGCAGGTATCGGCGATACATTCATCGGCAGGATCGCAGGCAATGTTGTGAATGATGACGTGCTCGGGAGCATGGAGTTTGCTTGTGCGGTGTCCGGCGCCAAGGTGGTGGTGGTTTTGGGACACACGGCCTGCGGAGCGGTGAAAGGAGCAATCGATGATGTCGTACTGGGCAATCTGACGGGATTGCTGGCACGAATCAAACCTGCCATACCTGCGACGAAATTTGATGGCGAGAAATCGAGCAAGAATGCCGCTTATGTGGACGCCGTTGCGCGAACGAATGTGGTCCTGGGGCTTGCCGAGATCCGCCGCCGCAGCCCGATTCTGGAAGAGCTGGAAAGGAAGGGCACTATAACGATTGCCGGGGCCATGTACAACCTGGCAACCGGAGCTGTGGAGTTTGTCGGTTAACAATAGTTCTTACCTCCTACCTGCATGTTGTTCGCAAGTCTGCCGATGAAGCGCTAGGCGGCCGGCTTGATATTCTGGTTCACGCAGAAGAAGTTTGCCGGGTCGTACTTCCTCTTAATTGAGGCCAAGCGGGCGTAATTATCACGGAAAGAAGCCTGGACCCGTTCCTGTCCTTCATCCATCATGAAATTCACGTAAGCGCCGCCCGCCGCGTAAGGATGCAGGGCATCGTAGTAATTTTTGCACCACTCTGTGATCGTCCGCGCGTTAGCAGGATCGGGGTCCACGCCGACGATGACCTCAGCAAACAACGCCTCGCGGAAGCTGTACGCGGTATCGTTCCTGCCGACACGTTGCGCAGCACCATTGACGGGGTAAAGGTGCATGGTCGAAAGCATCGTGGGCAGCTTCGAGCCGTGTTCTACGTGTTTCGCGATGGCCGCATCGGTCAATTCCGTGAAATTATCCGCACGCCAATACCACTGCATGCCGGGAACAAACAGTCCGTCGAAAGTGGTTTGCACAATGGGGAAGGGGGCCGGGCCAACTACGTCCAGTAACGGTTTCCCGATGCTGCGCATGGGCCGGGTGGCTTTTTCCGTTTGTTCGGGAGTCGCGGTACAACACCAGACGATGGCGCAGACTTTCTTCATATGAAGACTTTCGGGGAACATGGGGGCGGGCGGAATCACGAGAAAGGCAAAGAATCCGTTTACTTCCTCGGGCGCCGTCAGAATGAATTTACGGTAGAACTTGAGCACGTCAGCTGCCTGCTCGAGCGGCCAGAAGGTGGGGCCGAACTGGACGGTGCTGACGGGATGCAAACGAAACTCGAACGAGGTCACAACGCCGAAATTTCCGCCGCCACCTCGCACGGCCCAGAACAGGTCGCTGTTCTCACTCTCGTTCGCGGTAACGAATCTTCCATCAGCGAGAACCATGTCTACTGAGAGCAGATTGTCGATGGTGAGCCCGTAACGGCGGGTGAGGTAGCCGATGCCTCCGCCGAGGGTCAGGCCGGAAACGCCAGTGGTAGAGATGAAGCCGCTGGGGGTAGCCATGCCAAAGGCATGGGTGGCGTGATCGACATCGCCCCACACAGATCCGGCGGCGACGCGCACCGTGCGTGCCGCGGGATCCACGCGAGTCCCCCTCATTCGCAAAAGGTCGATAACAAGACCGTCATCGCAGGTCCCGAGGCCGGCGCCGTTGTGGCCACCGCCGCGAATGGCTGTCAACATTGCGGTCTCACGTCCGTAGCGAACAGCAGCGATCACGTCGGCCACGTCCACACAACGCACAATGAGTTGCGGCCGCTTGTCAATCATCCCGTTGTAGACCTTTCTGGCCGTGTCATAAGTGGCGTCCTTGGGCTCGATGATTTCCCCTCTGATCGCGCTCTTTAATTGGTCGATGGCTGCTGGCATGAGTTTCTCCTGTTTTGCAATATTGAATGAAGCCGCCTGAAGTCAAACAGTTTGGACTGCCCAGGAGGCCTGATTTCGTGGCGCGGTATCAAAACCCAAAACAAAGTTGACCCTCATCTAAGTGCCTTGATGACTCGAATAAAGTGCCGCCTGCTGGTGCTACGATCCGTCCTCGTTCCGACGCTTGCCCAGAAGTCTTCTGTGGCATCCGACCAGCCGCAAGGTGGAAACGGCACTCGGCTGATTTCCGGGGTTAGCGCACCCAGTTTCAGCCTGCCGGCACTAGCGGAATCGAGAAACCCACAACACGTCCGGCATTCTCCGGAATTTAGTTTGTGCAGTGGAAACACAAGCTCACTTCGCAAAACAGAGTTTGATGGTCGAACAGAACGGATCAACGAACCGCCTTTGGCTCTGTTGAGAGGCACTTTCTAGATCAGAAAAGTACAGAGCAGTTGCTGGGAAGAATGGAAAGAACCGGCCGGGAGTTCAGATACAAAGTTGTCGCTCCGAGAAGAATCCGACTTGCTTGCAAGAGATAACATTGGCAGAATGCCTGGCTGCTGAGCCGGAGGGACTAACTTCATCCCCTCCAACGAGGGCAGCGACACATTCACCACAGCGTCTGCCTCATCGTAAGGAGTGCAAGGATCATCCACTGGCGGGACGGAGGTCGCAAAAGCCACCGTTCCGCAGAGCAAGACTAAAATCCAGTAAATCCGCTTCATTGGAAACCCACAAATCTGCCGGAAACCTTAATTCGCGGCAAGCACGGTGTCAAGTAGGATGTAAGAAGAAATGACAAGACTTTATAATCCGGCGCTAACGTGGTATCAAGTTCCGTGCAATTTTGGGGGGAGTTCGGCGTTTATGGTTCACGTGATTGCAAAACCGAAAGGAGATCGATCATGAGGCTGTCGCGATCGGTGCTGGCAGCAGTTGTAGTTTCTCTCATGTCAATTCCTCTTCTTGGGCAAGGCGCTTCGCCCAAAGCGGAGGAACGGATTCAGAAAGAAGTACGGCATGAACTTGTGATGTTGCCGTATCTGACCGTCTTCGACAATTTAGCGTACAAAGTGAACGGCTACGATGTGACTTTGATGGGGCAAGTTGTTAACCCTGCGCTGAAGAAGGACGCCGAGAATTCCGTGAAGCGGATCGAAGGAGTGGAGAAGGTAGATAACCAAATCGAAGTGCTTCCGACCTCACCAATGGATGATGGACTACGTCGAAGGCTCTACCGCGCCATTTACGGCTATGCGCCGCTGCAGCGTTATGCCATGCCGGTCATCAAGCCCATCCGCATAATTGTGAAAAACGGTCACGCAACCCTGGAGGGAGTGGTTGATAGCGAGAGCGACAAAAACATGGCCGGAATCCGAGCAAATAGCGTTCCCGGGATATTCTCGGTCACTAACAATCTGGCAGTTGCGAAGCCCTAAAAGGCGGAATCTCGCGCCGCAGAGAAGACGATCGTAGCGCCGGCCGGCCCTCTAAGCCGTGGCTCCAAATCTGACTGAGACCAGTTTGGAAACCCCGGGCTCTTGCATAGTGACGCCATAAAGCACGGGAGCAATGCTCATGGTTTTCTTGCTGTGAGTGATGAGCACGAACTGGGTTTGCATGCTCATTTCCTTGACCAGTTCGGTGAAGCGGCCGATATTAGCTTCGTCCAGAGGGGCGTCCACCTCATCCAGAATGCAGAAAGGGCTGGGTTGATATTGGAAGATGCCGACCAGGAGGGCGAGTGCGGTCAAGGCTTTCTCGCCGCCGGAGAGCAGCAGAACATTCTGCAATTTTTTCCCCGGAGGGGATGCGACCACGTCGATCCCGCTCTCTGCGCTGTTCTCCTCATCGGTCAGACGCATGAAGGCGTGTCCGCCGCCAAACAATTTCTTGAAAGTGGTTTGAAAGTTCTCATTGATTTTGTGGAATGCTTCTTCGAACTTCTGCCGCGAAACCGTGTCAATCTCCTTGATGGTGGCCAGCGTATTGTCGATGGAATCGAGCAGGTCCTTTCGCTGGGTGTCAAGGAACGCGTGGCGCTCAGCCGTCTCCTTGTATTCTTCGAGCGCCATCATATTTACCGGACCCATCCCATCGAGGCGCGCGCGCATCTCGCGATACGACTGATCTTCGGCTGCCAGGTGCTCTCCTCTGAGAATGGAAAGGCTGCTTTCAGCTTCGAGTTCATGGCGCTGGATTCCCAACTCGTTCAGGCAGGTTTCAGCCATGTGTTGCGCGTCCGACTGCAACCTGGCAGCAGTCGCGGCCAATTCGCCGCGACGGTCGCGAGCCTGGTCGAGGAGTTGGCGTGTGCTTCGTAGCGCATTCTCGATTTCGGCGAGGCGGGCCCGAACCTGGTCTGACTCGAACTGAAGCAAGCCTTCACGGGCTTCACCCGCATTATGTTCAGCTTCAAGATCGCTCAGCAAAACCGCAAGCTGCTCGTTCTCAGTTTCACGCTGCAGCTTTTCCTCAGCGGAAGATCCGATTTGAACTTTCAGGGAAGTTGCGCGTTCCAGCATCTCGGCCACGATAGCTTCAATTCTGTGCAGTCCGGCGGCAGCGGAGCGGTGGCGCTCTTCTAAAGCAGCCACGCACGCCAACTGTTGTGATGCGCGTTCGGCGGCTGAATCGCGGGCAGCCCGCAATGTAACCAGCTCGGCGGCAGCCAGCGAGGCCGAGGCTTCGAGTTGCTCGCGTTTTGTCTGCACCTCGGCGAGTTCGGCCCGCCGGGAAGCAGCCAGATTCTCCTGCTCGACACGGTCAGCCCGCAAACGACCAAGCTCCTGCTCACACGTATGCAGACGCTCGATAACTCGATTCATCTCGGATTCGAGCTGCTGCAGCATGTGACCGGAAGCCATTGCCTTGTTTTCTGCCTGTCGCTTTTCAGCTTCGAGCCGGTCGAGCAGCGAAGTAAGCTCCTTGATCTCCCGGGCGAGGGTGAGCACACGCAGCTCTTCATCGCGTAACGCCGATTCCAGTTCTCCAAGGGTCCGCATAACGTCTCTCAATTCCCGCTTCATGGAGAGCGGACCCTGGGCGCGCTGCTTTCCACCAGTGACAGTCACATTGTGAAAGCACTCGCCGGATTGCGAGAGGAAAAACGCGTGTGGGTTTTCCAGCGCCAGTTCGCGGGCTGCATTCTGCCCGGGAACGATGTATCCGTCCCGCAACTTGGGCAGGATAACTTCCAACGACCTGCCGAAACCATTGAGAACGCGAATCGCGTTTTTGAGTGGCACGATCGAATGACCCGGGCTGGAAGCGCCGTTTTCATCAACGGAAAACGAGAACTTCGCCTGCGAATCTTCCGGATGAACCAGAAAGGTGGCCCGGCCATCCACGTCGGTGCGCAACAAGCGCAAACCTTCGTCTGCCGCCTCCCACGACTTCACGACGATATAATTCAGTTCATCGCGAAGGAAATCTTCGACAACGGCTTCGTAGCGCGGATCAACTTCAACGAAATCTGCGAGCACACCCGCGGGGGCATGGCCGCCATTCAAGGCGCCGGATTGAAAGAGGCGGCGCACGGATTCGGTGGAATATCCGTGCTCAGCAATCACCGCCTGGAGCGAGGACTTCTTGCCGATGCCGGAAGCGTATTCGGCACGCAAGCTGTCGAGACGGTTCTTGCCTTCCGATTCCTGTCGCCGCTTGGATTCCAGCAGAAGCCGTGTCTGTGCGATCTCTTGCGACAGGGCGGCGACCCGTTGAGAGACGGTTTCGAATTCCAATGCGCGCTGACCCCGTTCTCCGCCAAAAGCATCGGCTTGCGATCGGGCCGTCGCGACCTCGGTATACAGGCGTTGCCCTTCGCGATCGATTGCGGCAATGCGTTCCTCGGCCTGGGTCAACAGGTTTCGCAAATTGGAGGCAGAATTCACCGACTCGAGGATGGCTTGGCGCGAGGCTTCCTGCCGCCGCTCCAGTTCGACAAGCGTATTTGCAGCTGTTGTCAACTCCCGCTCGCAGGCGTCACGTTCTGTTTGTGCGGCGGACAAATCTGCGACTGCCGAATCCAAAACGTGTTGATAGGCAGTGCGTTCTGCCTCAAGCGCAGTCAAGCGGGCATGGGACTGAGTCAGCTCAGCTTCTGCAGTTGACGAGCGCCGGACCAACTCTGAGCAGCGTTCTTCATTGTTGCGTCGTTTGGCGCGGGTGCGGTCGGCTTCCAACTTGATTTGGCTGAGCCGTTCGCGGTTCTCGCGAATTTCGCTCTCGATTGCGTATCGGCGCTGCGTGCGCTCCGATTGTTCGGCTTCCAACTGCTCTACTGTCTCGTCGTGACGGTGCATTTCGCCGGCAACCATATTGATCTGGTCATCAATCTGGGCCGACTCCCGATCCAACTGCGCAAACTTGCTGGCCAATACAATTTTGAGCTTGCCACGCATTTCATCGCGCAGGCGAGCATAGCGCTCAGCTTTCGAGGCCTGGCGTTTGAGCGAATTCATCTGGCGCGTGACTTCGTCGAAAATGTCGTTCACCCGCGCCAGGTTCTGTTTAGCATCCTCCAGGCGCGCCTCGGCCAGTCGCTTCCTGGTTTTGAATTTGGTGATACCCGCTGCCTCTTCGATAATGGCGCGGCGATCCGTGGGCCGACTGCTGAGAATTTGCCCGATACGTCCTTGTTCAATGAGGGCATAAGATTCGGGGCCGAGCCCGGTGCCCATGAACAATTCCTGAATATCGCGCAGGCGGCAGAGCTTGCCATTCAGAAGATATTCGCTATCACCCGAGCGGAACAGGCGGCGAGTGACAACGATTTCTCCTGCACGAAATTGCTGCTGAAATTTCCGCCGCCGAATCTTGAGCACGACTTGCGGACCAGCGCCGTTTGCAGGGGGCGTTGACTGCAGAGGAGGATTGGGGTT
>Ga0187780_10000724_pt1 | contig 24413 bp, 24 predicted proteins | sample 1015_Q2_SP10_20__FD_132429 | JGI IMG/M metagenome (GOLD analysis project Ga0187780, IMG submission 132429) | Tropical peat soil microbial communities from peatlands in Department of Meta, Colombia - 1015_Q2_SP10_20_MG | ecosystem: Environmental > Terrestrial > Soil > Wetlands > Peat | place... | reverse complement strand
CGCTGGACCGGGCGATCGAGCGGGCGCAGAAGCTGCAGCGCGCTCGAGAGAGCAGCCAGCACGGATTGTTCGGCGCCGGGGCGGAAACGCTGGCGCCCCCGCCGGAGGTCCTGCCGGACATAGAGGAGTGGCCCGAGCACGAGTTACTAGCCGCCGAACACGCCACGCTTGGGTTCTTCATCTCCGGGCACCCGCTCGATAAGTACGCGGGCCGGTTGCGCGAACTACAGGCGATCGAACTGGCGTCCATCGAAGACCGCCGTAACGGCGAGGAGATCGTGGCCGCGGGCATCATCGTACAGATGCGGCCCATGCGGTCGAAGCGCGGATCGCGCTGGGCCATTTTGACTTTGCAGGACCGCACCGGAGTGGCCGAGGCGCTGGTGTTTCCCGAGGCTTTCCAGAAACTCGAGCCGATTTTGAAGGCGGCCACGCCGCTTCTGGTGAAGGGGCGCGTGGCAGCGGAAGACGTAGGGACACGGATCATCGTGTCCGATGCGCGCCTGCTCGACCAGGCGGCTAACCATGTTACGAACCGGCCGCCGAGCCAACTGCGCGTGCGGATGGACCTCGCGGCGATTGATCCGGAGGCGCTGGACCGCCTGCAAGAACTGTTCTCCAGCCGGCCGGGCCGTTGCCGGGTGACCTTCGAACTGGTGAAGGATGATGGGTCCGAAGCCACCATCGAAGCCTCCAGCGCGGTCCAAGCGGACCGCGAACTCCTGGAGCGGGTGAAAGAAATATGCGGAAGCGGCGCGGTGGCGGTGGTCCAGTGACCGACCGCACCGAACGGCGCAGGCTGGCGCGCGAACGGCTCCGCCGCATGCGCGAACGCGTCCGAGCGCGCCAACAGGAGCAGTCCAGCGATTCCACCTCGAAGCAAGCCAGCCAGATGTCTCCCGCGGAACGCAGGGACCGGGAGCAGCTCCGCCAGATCGAAATTGCCGCGCTGGAGCGGGACGTGGCCGCCCTGACCAACCTGACGGAGCCTTCCGACGCGGCCGCACCCGACATCGAGCGCTTGCGACGCGAGGTGCAGGAGCTGAAGCACCAGTTCTACTCGAACATGGGCGCCTGGCAACGTGTCCAACTCGCCCGCCATCCGCAGCGTCCGTACACGGAAGATTTCATCCGGCATCTCTTCGAGAACTTTAGCGAGATTCACGGAGACCGAAGCTTCGCTGATGACCCGGCGCTGCTTACCGGCATGGCATGGTTCCGCGGCCAGCCGGTGATGATCGTGGGAAGCCAGAAAGGACGCGATACGCGTCAGCGGCTGGCGCGCAATTTCGGCCAGGCCAAGCCGGAGGGCTACCGCAAGGCGCTGAGGGCCATGCAACTCGCGGCGAAATTCGGCCGGGCGGTGGTAGTGTTTGTGGACACGCCTGGTGCGTATCCGGGCGTGGACGCTGAAGAACGCGGCCAGGCCGAAGCCATTGCGCACAACCTGCGGGAGATGTCGCGCCTAAGCGTGCCCATCGTGGTCACCATCACGGGCGAGGGCGGCTCAGGGGGGGCGCTCGCCGTGGCCGTGGGCGACCGCGTGTTCATGCTGGAAAATTCGGTCTACTCGGTTATTTCTCCGGAGGGCTGCGCGTCCATCATGTGGCGGGACGCGGCACAGGCGGAGACAGCGGCCGCGGCCCTGAAGATCACGGCTCAGGACATGCTGGAGATGAAGCTCATTGACGAGATCGTACCCGAGCCGGAAGGCGGCGCTCACGGCGACCATGCAGCCGCCGCCCGGCTGCTCGAACCAGTCCTCGCCCGCGCCCTTGAGGGACTGGGGCGGCTTTCCCCGCAGGAAATCCTCAGCCAGCGCTACGAAAAGTTTCGCCGCATGGGGCGATTTTTCGGTTAGTGCAAACAGCATTCCCGCTGCCGTTGAGGCATTGGGCACGCCGCGGCTTGGTGGCGGTTGCTCACCGGTTCGACATGCATTAGCTTCTGCGCAAGGAGAATCGGGTCCCTTGGCGGATACAAAGACGTCAGTCCAATCCGAAGTGTTCCGGCCCTACGAGCGCCTCGTCGAAATCACCATTCTTGGAAAGCCATTTCTCGTGCCCGACCGCAATTCCGTGCTGCGCGCGTTTCAGTTCATCAGCCCGGAAACGATTCCCTACGGGCGTTTCTGCTGGAACCAGGAATGCCAGTATTGCCGGGTGATGTGCCAGCTGCCCGACGACGACCAGCCCCGCACGATCTTGAGCTGCAAGTTTCTCGTTTCCGAAGGCATGAGTGTCACCGAGCTGTCCCCCGAACTGTACGGCTGCCTGCGCGCCAAGCTGGGCCCGGTCCCCAACCCGCTTCCGGCCGGACAACCGAAGCACAGCTCCAAGCCCAACGGCTCCCGCGAGCTATAAACCACCCGTTGTCGCTCATACGACGTCGCGGCATTGTTTCGACTGCCGGCACCTTGCCCTGTATTAGGATTGGGCAATTACTGCTTCGTTTACAATCACACGTTCCGTATCACGATTGGCCAAGCACCGGATGAGCGAATTTCGCATCTTGATTGCTGATGACTCGGCGGTCCACCGCAGACTCCTCGAGCGGACCCTGGCGCGAAAATCCTACTCCATTCACGTGGCGAGCGACGGTCGAGAGGCTCTGGAGATTTTCGACCGCGAACGTCCCGACCTGGTCATCACCGACTGCGTGATGCCCGAGCCTACGGGCATTGAGCTGTGCCGCCACATCCGGGCCGCCCAATCGCCCTACACCTACATCATCATGCTCACCAGTGTCAGAGATAAGGAAAACGTCGTAACAGGATTGGCGGCCGGCACCGACGATTACCTCACGAAGCCATTTCACGACGGGGAGCTCCTGGCGCGCGTCGAGGTAGGCCGCAGATGGATTGATTTGCAACGGCAACTCGAGTCCAAGAACCGCCTGCTCGAAGAACTGGCGCTGACCGATGCATTGACTGGGTTGCCGAACCGCCGGGCGATTGAAGGATGGGCAGAACACCAGCTTGCGGCCGCGGCGCGCCACGGTTTCTCGTTCTGGGTCGCGCTGATTGATCTGGACCATTTCAAGAAGGTAAATGACAAACATGGGCACGAGGCGGGAGATACGGTGCTCAAGAAGTTTGGGGAGATTCTGAAGGAGAACACGCGGTCCGCCGATATTTCCGGACGCATTGGGGGCGAGGAATTCTTGCACGTGGTGACGCACGCGGACGATGCCAGCGTGGCGCTGGTGCTGGAGCGCACACGCGCCCAGTTCGCTGCGCAACAGTTTACCTTCGGCGGCTCGGAAGTGGCAGTGACGGCCAGTTTCGGAGTCGCAGGTTTCTCCGGGACGACGGCTCCATTATTAGGCGATTTGGTGAGCCGCGCCGACAGCGCTCTTTACAGAGCCAAACGCCTGGGACGTAACCGCATCGAGATTGAGCCCTGGCTGCACACCTGAAGCAACTGCCCGGCGACTATTCGGCTCGCGCGTGCTTCCTAGGCAGGTTCCAACTCGCCCAGAAAACTCGTACCGTGGGGTATCGAGCCGCCGAAATTCTCGGCGACTGTCTGGCCCATGTCCGCGAGGGTGGAGCGAGTTCCGAGATCGCGGCCCGCGGCGGCCGCCGGGCCGTAGGCGAGGATGGGCACGTACTCGCGGGAATGGTCCGTGGACGGACACTGCAGATCCGGATCGCAGCCGTGATCTGCGGTAATCAAGAGAAGGTCGCCCGCGCCCAGCAAATTGAGGAAGGGGCCGAGCAGGGCGTCGAATTCCTCGAGTGAACGGGCAAAGCCCTCTACGTCTTTTCGGTGGCCGTAGAGCATGTCGAAATCCACGAGGTTGGCGAAGATGAGGCCCCGCGGATGGCGTGTCAGAGATTCCGTGAGCTTGGTCATGCCGTCGGCATTGTTTTTCGTGATCACGTAATTCCCCACTCCGCGGCCATGATAGATGTCGTGAATCTTGCCGACCCCCAGGACAGGGACGCCGCGCTCGGCGAGCAAGTCAAGGAGCATCGGCCGCGGCGGCTCCACGGCATAATCGTGGCGTCGCTCGGTGCGCCGGAAATTACCGGGCGTCCCGACGAACGGCCGGGCGATGACGCGGCCCACGCGGTGCGGGCCGTCGAGCAACGCGCGTGCCGTCTCGCACATGCGGTATAGCTCGGCGATGGGAATTACGTCCTCGTGCGCGGCAATCTGGAAGACGCTGTCCCCTGAGGTGTACACGATGGGGAAACCCGTGCGGACGTGCTCTTCGCCAAGCTCCTTGATAATTTCCGTTCCCGAGGCGGGTTTATTGCCGAGCGTGCGGCGGCCGATGCGGCGCTCGAATTGCTCGATGAGGGGCTTGGGAAAGCCATTCGGATAAACCGGAAAGGGCCGATCGAGCCAGATGCCGGCCATTTCCCAGTGGCCCGTGGTGGTATCCTTGCCGGGCGAGACGGTGGAGCCCTTGCCATAGCAGCCGGCGGGCTTGGCTGGCGGCGTCAGATGGGCGAGCAGCTTGATGTTCGCCAGCCCCAATCGCACTAGCTGCGGAATCGCCAGCGGACGCCAGCGTGCAATGTGGCCGAGCGTGTCTCGTCCAGCATCGCCGTAAGCGGCGGCATCAGGCAGTTCACCGATCCCGACGCTGTCCAGCACGAGCCAGATGACGCGTTCGAATCGGCTTTTCTCCATTTTCAAGGTCTCATCCCGACGGCCGGGCTTGCTACTGATGGAAACGCCTCGTCCCCCTACAGCTTATCTCATAAATGAACCGCCGCTTTCTTTGGTGTCACCCTTGCGGCGGCGTATAATTTTATATTTGTACACATGCCAGCGAAGCCCACTGAGAGAACCTTGCGCGCCCCGGTGACGCTGACCGGCCTGCCGGCCTCGCCTGCGTTCGGCGATGGCGCGGAAGAGATTCGCGTTCGCGGAGCGCGCGTTCACAACCTCAAGAACATAGATTTTGCCATCCCGCACAACGCCATCACGGTGGTGACCGGCGTTTCCGGCTCGGGCAAATCGAGCCTCGCCTTCGACACGCTTTACGCCGAAGGGCAACGGCGTTACATCGAATCGCTCTCGGCCTACGCGCGGCAGTTTTTGGAACGCATCGAGAAGCCGGATGTGGATGAAATCACCGGCATCGCTCCGGCTATCTCCATTCGCCAGAAAAACACCACGCGCAATCCGCGCTCGACGGTGGCGACCGCCACGGAGATTTACGATTACCTTCGGCTGCTCTATGCGCGTGTAGGACACACGTTTTGCTCCCGCTGCGGAGAGGAAGTGCGCAAGGATACGCTCGACGAGATCGCCGCGCGGGTACTGGCGCTTCCCGAAGGCCGCCGGTTCTACGTTTTGTACCAAGTGAGATTTGGCGCCGAACCCGCGGCAGGCGCTGCGCCGGGTACTACCGTAGCGCGGCCTCGCAAGCAGGCGCGTCCCGCCGCCGACACGATTCGCCAAACGCTTCTGAATCTCCGCAAGCGCGGCTTTAATCGCCTATACCAGGCAGGACGGGTGTTCGAATTTTCCACGCCCGAGGAACTGCTGGACATGGACTTCACCAAGCCCGTGCACGTGCTCGTGGACCGTTTGGTGTTGTCGCCCGAGATTCGTTCGCGGCTGATGGATTCGGTCGAAATTTGCTACCGGGAAGGCCACGGCGAAGCCATCCTGGAATTCGTCTCCGATGCCGTAGAGGGAGCGGCGAGCGCTGCTTCTGAGCGGCTCGTTTTCAACGAGCGATTCGATTGCAAGAAATGCGGCGCGTCGTACCAGGAGCCCGAGCCGCGGCTGTTTTCGTTCAACAATCCCTACGGTGCGTGCCCGCGCTGTCAGGGCTTCGGCAACACGATTGACTTTGACCTCGACCGCGTAATTCCCGATAGGGCGAAATCGCTGGCCGAGGGCGCCATTGAGCCCTGGACCAAACCGCGCTACCGCGGGCTGGCTGCCGAGATGCGGCGATACGCGAGGGCCCAATGCATCCCTCTCGACGCGCCGTTTCGCGATCTGACGGCGGCGCAGCGCGACGCCATCCTGGAAGGCGACCCGCGCGAGGGATTTCCGGGCGTGAAGGGTTTCTTCGGCTGGCTGGAGCGCAAGAAATACAAGCTGCACGTGCGAGTTTTTCTGAGCCGGTATCGGGGCTACGCCACCTGCCCGGATTGCCACGGCACGCGCCTCCGCGCCGAGGCCCGCGCCGTGAAGATTGCGGGCCGTTCGGTAACGGAAGTCTGCCAGATGACGGTCAAGCAGGCGCGTCCCTTTTTCGACGGCTTGCAATTGAGCCCCGCTGAAAAAGTCATCGCGGAGAAGGTGCTTGAGGAGATTCAGCAGCGGCTCCAGTTTCTGGATGAGGTGGGACTCGATTACGTCACGCTGGACCGGCTGACTTCGACGCTTTCAGGGGGCGAGGCGCAGCGCATCCAACTGGCCACGTCGCTGGGCTCTCGGCTGGTGGGCGCGCTCTACGTTCTCGACGAGCCCTCCATCGGCCTCCACCCGCGTGACACTAACCGCCTGATCGAGATTCTCAAAGACCTGCGCGACCTGGGCAACACGCTCGTGGTCGTTGAGCACGATCCCGAGACGATTCTCGCCGCGGACTACGTTCTGGACCTCGGGCCGGGCGCGGGAGAACATGGCGGCAAGCTGGTTTTTGCCGGCTCCCGCGAGGCGCTGCTGGCCGACGCTCACTCGCTCACCGGCCGCTACCTGCGCGGCGATCTGCGCATCGCCGTCCCGTCGCGTCGCCGAAAACCACAGCGCAAATTTCTGCGCATTTCGGGGGCCCGCAGCCACAATCTGCAAGGCATCGACGTCATGATTCCCCTGGGCATGCTGGTGGCTATCACGGGCGTCTCCGGTTCGGGCAAATCCACGCTGGTCTACGACGTGCTCTACCGCGCGCTCACAGCCAAGCGCACCGGCGGAAACATCCACGAGTGCTGCGACCGCCTGGAGGGCGATGGCTATCTTGAAGGCTTCGAGATGGTGGACCAGTCGCCGATCGGACGCACCCCCCGCTCGAATCCGGCTACCTATCTGAAGGCTTTTGACCCCATCCGCGAGGTCTTTGCCGCCACACCACAAGCACGGAAGCAGGGATTCACGCCCGGCTACTTCTCTTTCAATATTCCCGGTGGGCGATGCGAGGCCTGCCAGGGAGAGGGCATCGTCACGGTCGAGATGCGCTTTCTGGCCGACGTGGAGCTGGTGTGCGAGGAGTGCCGCGGCACTCGGTACAAGAGCGGCGTGCTCGAGGTGCGCCACAAGGACAAGAATATCCACGATGTGCTGCAGATGACCGTCCGCGAGGCTCTCGCTTTCTTTGCACCGTACCCGAAAGTCACCTCGCGCCTGCGGGTCCTCGATGAGGTCGGCCTGGGCTACCTGCGCCTGGGACAGTCCGGCTCCACGCTTTCCGGGGGCGAGGCGCAGCGTCTGAAACTGGCCGCGCATCTTACGCGGGAGGAGAACGACGGAGTTCTGTACATTTTCGATGAACCGACCACCGGCCTGCACTTCGAAGACATTCAGAAGCTGCTGGCTTCGTTTCGAAAACTGATCGAAGGCGGGGCCTCTGTGCTTATCATCGAGCACAACCTGGACGTCATCAAATCCGCCGATTGGGTGATTGATCTTGGCCCCGAGGGCGGCGATGCCGGCGGGCGCGTGGTCGCCGTGGGGACCCCGGAACAGGTGGCGCGGAATTCGCACTCGCACACCGGGAAGTTCCTGGCGCGCGTGCTTGGCTCCCGCAATGGCCGCCCCGCTGGCCGTCCGACTTTGGTGGAAGCGAGCAGTGGGGGCAAAGATCTTTCGAGCACCTGACCACGAAGGACGCAGTAGAGGCATGAGACCGGTAGCAAAGCTGATCGCCTGCGGCGCGCTCGCGATACTGCTGGGCGCGTTCCAGAGCGCCCGTGCGCAAACAAGCGGCGCGTCCAAGAAGCGTGTCACGGCCGATCCCGCCGCCGAGGCTCTGAACCGCCTTCTCGCCGAGGCGCAAGAGGCAGCGGACCGTAAGGATTACGCCACGGCTGCGAAAGACTATCGGGCGTACCTGGAAAAAAAGCCGGATGACGCGCTCGTGCATTTCAATCTCGGCTACGTGTATACCGCGCTCGAAAGCCCCGCCGATGCGAGAACCGAATATGAAAAGGCCATCTCGCTCGATCCGAAAATGACTCCCGCGTACGTGAACCTAGGGCTTGCGTTGCTGGCTAGCGACCCGGCGGCCGCGGTCGCGCCGCTCCAGAATGCCGTGGAACTCAGCCCCGAGGAGGTCCGCCCGAGGCTTTTCCTGGGGAAGGCTCTGGAGCGCAGCGGAAAGCCCGCTCAGGCGATCGAGGTTTACCAGGACGCAAAGAAACTTGCCCCTGAGGACGTAGATGTCCAGCTCGCACTCGGACGGGCGCTTTTGAACGCGAGCCGGGCGGCAGAGGCAGAGGCGGAGTTCCGCGCGGCGCTAGCAATGCATTCTGATCAGCCGCGCGTGGCGCAAGCGCACCTGGGACTGGCCCGCGCCCTCCTAGCGCAGAACACGCCCGGCAAAATGCCGGATGCCGCGGCCGAACTCGCAGCCTATCTGGAAGCGCAGCCCGGCGACGCAGCTGCGCGCGTGGACCGCGCTGCCGTGCTCGAGGGCCTGAAGAAATATGACGACGCGCTCGCGGAACTGGATCGCGCCGCCGCCGGTCCCGAGGATCTCCGCGCTTTGAAATTGCGCGGCAAGATATGTTTCGAGCAAAAGCGCTATCCTGACGCCGTGGCCGCGATTCAGAAAGCATCGGCACTGGCCCCGCGCGATCCGGACATTCCAGCGCTGCTCGGCCATCTGTATCTTTTGGAGAAGGATTACCCCTCCGCAGTGCGGGCTCTGGTGTCCGCGCACAATGTGCAACCCGAGGCGACCGACGTGCTGGGCGATCTTGTGTCCGCCGAATACTTCGCCAAGAACTACCCTGCTACGCTGGCGGCCCTGGACGATCTGGCCAAGCTGCAAGAGCTTTCGCCGGCGCGCTGGTTTATCCGCGCGGCCTGCTACGATAAATTAGACCAGCCGGCGGAGGCACTGGAGGCCTACCGCAAATTTTTGCAGTTGAACACCGATGAGAACAACGACATGTACTTCGAAGCCAGCGCGCGCGTGCGGGTGCTGACCGTTGAGCTGCAAAACAAGAAAAAGCGATAGCGCCGCGCAGTGGACGCGTAGCCTCGGGGCGCCAGTGCTGGCTGTGTTGCTCCTGTTGGCCAGCGCTGCGGCGCAAGAACGGACGGCGGACCTGCGTTCGCTGTTTGCCGAGCGACACAATCCAGTGGATAAGGCCAAACTCATGACGCAACTGGGCGAGGCGGAGTTCCGCGATATTCGCGAAGCGGTCGCGGCCGGGCGGCTCGGCGACGCCCTGAAGTCTCTCCAGGAGTACCGCGCCGAAGTTAAGCTATGCTCTCACGGGCTCGATGCGACGGGTGTGGACGCCGAAAAGCATCCCGCGGGTTTCAAACAGCTGGAGATTTCGCTGCGGCAATCGCTCCGGCGGCTCAACGAACTCTTGGCGGGCATGACGCTGGACGATCAGGCTCCCTTCCTCGAAGTGCGCAAAGACCTCGAGGACCTGAACCAGCACCTCATCAGCCAGCTTTTCCCGCGCCAGCCGACGGAACACCCGCCCAAGAAACAGGAGAACTAGAGATCCGGATGCCACGCCACTTATTTTCGGCCGGCGCCTTCGCCGCGGCACTATTGGCCGGGCTTGCCGCCGCCCCTCGCGGCGTGGCGCTGCCACAGCAGAAGGACTACCTGAGCGAGGAGGAAGCCGACAAAATCCGCGACGCGGACACTCCCGCGGCGCGCATCAAGCTATACGTCGCCTACGCCGAAGACCGGCTCAAGAAATTCGACTACGAACTTCACCGCCCCACCACGGAGCGCCGCCGCGGCGAAATTCTCAACGGCCTGCTAAACGCCTACGTCGGCTGCCTCGACGACGGCGCCGACCAGATTGCACTGGCCCGCGAAAAGCAGGCGGACATCCGCGAAGCCCTGAAACTTTTGCGCACAAAGGCGCAGGGATTTCTGGATTCGCTCGAAAAATATCATCAGAATGGGCCTGAGCTCGAAACGTACCGCGACACGCTCGAGGACGCCATCGAGGGCACCAAGGACGCACTGGCAGACGCAGACGAGGCCGAGAAGGAAATGCCGTCTCCACCCATTCGGAGAAAACCGTGAAGCCGGCAGCGGAGTGCGTAGAGCTGGTTCCCGGCGGCGCGCGGATTTTCCAGCGCATCTACACGCGGCTCGGATGCCAGGGGCGCCCGCCGCACTTTGTCGTTGAGTATCACCCCTATGCGGACCTGACGCACACGATCAGGCTGCGTGAGGACACGGCTTACGTGCGGCTTTCCGACGTGCTCCGGCGCGCGCCGCAGGGCGTGGTCGAAGCAGCGGCCGCCATCCTGCTGGCGCGACTCTACCGGCGGCGTCCGCCCGCGGACCTCCTGGAAGCCTACCGTTGCTTTTCATACGCCCGCCCCACGCGCCGGCGCCTGCTGCGGCTCCGCCAGGCGCGAGCGCGCCGGACCGAACATTGCCCCGCGGGCGCTCATCACAATCTTGACGTTCTTTTCGAGCGGCTGAACCGCCGCTATTTCAAAAACGCGCTGGTGCGCCCGCGCCTGGGATGGAGCGCGCGGGCCTGGCGCTCGCAGTTGGGCTGCTTTGATCCCGCGCTCGGCCAGATTGTCATCAACCGGCAATTGGATGGCGGCGACGTTCCCGAATACGTCGTGGCCTACGTGCTTTACCACGAAATGCTCCACCAGAAGCATCCCTTCCGATTCGCACGTTGCCGGCGCCAGTCGCACTCCCGCGAGTTTCGCTGCGAGGAAAGGCTGTTTGCCGATTACCATCGCGCCATGAGCTTTCTCCGGCGTTTTCCCGCACGCTGACGCCAGCCCCCGGTCTCGGCAACCGACCCGATTCGCGTCTCGTTCGCCCGCTTGCCGCGCCAGGCAGAACAGCACCCGCATAGAGCGACTCTTAATTCGGCGAGTGCGTTTGGCTAGCCGCAGGTGGACTGCCGGGCGCGGTGTTCGGGGGCGAAGGGGGCGTCGCGGAAGGGGGCGCGTTCAGGATGAAATTGCTTGAGCGGATGACCAGACGCAGGTGTACTTCGCCGAATTCCGGATCGCGCACGTCATCCTCCGACCGCGTATAGGTGGGCAACCAGTACTTTTCCTGAAAATTTTGCCGGAAGGTTTCGAACAGGCTGAAAGGCAGCTTCGTCCCTTCGGCTTCCGTTTCGATCCTGAATTTGCCATAGCTTTCCACGATGGCTAAGTCGTGATCGTCCACAAACACGACCCCTTGAAACAAAGGCCGCGTGCGGCTCACCTGTTTGGGCTTCACCTGAAAGATGTACGTTTGCAGTTCATCGAGCTGCTGCTGGCCGGCATAGCGCAGGTCGTAGTTGCCGAGCTCGCTTGTCGTCAGGAAGAACAGCGGCATGGTCACCATGGCCCGCACGTCTTCCAGCGAGTATTTGACGAATTTCAGCGTGGACCGCGGCGGCCGGAGGACGCGCCAGAAACGCCCGCCGTCCGAACGAGTGTATTCCTCGCCCGTCACCGTGAACGTTCCGCCGCCGTCAACAAGTTCGTCCAGGCGGATGGTCTGGGTGAAGGTGTAGCTTTCGTACAGCTTCTTCAGCAGGTCTTCGTTGGCCGCGAACCTGCGGATGATTTCCTGCTCCGGGATGGGCGGAGGTCCAGGGTGAGGCACGGAGGGAAGGCGCTTGACCTCGAATTTGGGCGGAGGCGCAATAGGCCCTTGCTCGTCTTGCGCTGCGATCAGCCGCGCGTGGGGCACAAGAATCAGCGCGCAGAAAAGAAAGATGAATGCGACTCGATGCATGGCGATGTCGGCCGGATAAGTTGGATGCCCGGTGCCGCTGGAACGTTGAATGCCCTCGAAAGCCCAGCTCACAAATTATCATGGCATTGTGGCTTGGTGATGCCTAAGATTGCGGATAGAATTCGTTGCGTGCGGGCCATGGGCTGAACCGCTGTGCAGGAAGAGCAAAGGGCGAAACGCTATTACGTCACCGGCATCGTGCAAGGGGTGGGCTACCGCTTCTTCGCCCACCGGACGGCTCTCCGCCTCGATCTGGCCGGGTACGTCAAAAACCTGCGTGACGGCCGCGTGGAAGTGTACGCCATCGGTCCACCGGGCGCCCTCACCACGCTGCGCGTGGAACTCGAGCGCGGTCCCCGCGGGGCTTCCGTATCCGAGGTGCGCGAGTTGGAAGCCGCGGTCGAAAACAGGTTCGCCGAAGGCTTCACCATCGAGTACGACGTGTAGAGTGACGCGCCAGCCGGGTGCCCCGGCGCGCCGGAGACGATTCTGGACCAAAGAGGAGACGATGGAAAATCTGAAAAAGCTGATTCGCGAGATTCCCGATTATCCCAAGCCGGGAGTTTTGTTTTACGACATCACCACGCTACTCAAGGACCGGGCCGGCTTTCACGCTCTGGTGGACAAGCTGTGCGAGCACTACAGCGGGAAGCACGTGGATGTCGTGGCGGGCATCGAGGCGCGCGGCTTTATCTTCGCCCCTGCGCTCGCCTATCGTCTCCGCACGGGGTTTATCCCGATGCGCAAGCCCAAAAAGCTCCCCTGGAAGACCGCGTCGGTGAGCTATCAGCTCGAGTACGGGACCGATCAGCTAGAAATCCATGAGGATGCCGTGCATCCGGGCCAGCGCGTGCTGGTTTGCGACGACCTGCTCGCTACCGGCGGAACCGCGCAGGCGGCTGTCAGCTTAGTGCGCAAGCTGGGCGGCGAGGTGGTGGGCGCCGCGTTCGCCGTGGAACTGAATTTTTTGAAGGGACGGGCGAAACTGCCCGGCGTGGATGTGTTCTCGCTGCTTTCTTACGATTCCTGAGAAGTTGGCAAGCTAGCATTTCGCGTCGCTGACCAGCCGCAATACCTCCGGAACCTGGCGGGCAACGCCTCGCCTTCGAGGCGTGACTTGGCTTGCGGAGTTGTCTAGCGCTGCGTGGACTGGGCGCGGGCCATCTGCTCCTGGCGCTGGCGGGTAAGGTGCGGGACGACGCCAAGCATGCGCTCGATGGTCATCAGCTGTCCGCGATGATGCATTTCGTGCTCTTTGGGCGAAAGCAGCATCTCGAAGCGGGTCCTGCTGGCGGGCTCGGCGCCGGGCGGCATGCCCACGCGCTCGGCCAAGAATGATTCGTTCAGGCCTTCCAGGTAGGACGCGAATTTCTCACCTTCGGATCGCAGCAGCGCGATGATTTCGGCCTTGCTGCGCGCCTTCGCTTCTTCGGCGGTGATCTTCTGGAATATTTCGGGGAAATTCACCTTCGTCAGGCTGTCGAAGCGATTGCCGTGGATATGAAGGGGGATCTGGGTGGTCACGGCGATGTGCACGAGGGTCTGCGCGACGCTTCTCGCGTCGGGCGCGGGCCTGAAATCGTACTTGTTTTCGGGAATGTCTTCAGCAACCTGAATCGTATTCTTGCGCACGGTGCGGAATGCTTCCGCCAGTTCTTTCCCGCCGTAGTAGCTCATCATTCTCATGTCCTCCTGAAGGATGGGTGTGGAGTCGCAGCCGAGGTACGCGCGGCGCGACGGCTAGCTATTCGTGAAACCAAGGGAGCGCCGGAAGCTGCCGCGATCGGAATCAATCTTCTTCTGGAGCTGGAAAACGGCGTAGAGGAGCGCCTCGGGGCGCGGCGGGCAGCCGGGCACGTAGACATCAATGGGGATGACCTGATTGACTCCCTGCACGATGGCGTAGTTGTTGAAGACGCCGCCGGAAGTGGCGCAAGCGCCCATCGAGATGGCCCACTTGGGCTCGGGCATCTGCGCGTAAAGCTGCTTGATGACGGGCGCCATCTTCTGCGATACGCGCCCGGCGATGATCATGACGTCGGACTGCCGCGGGGACCCACGAAACACCTCAGCGCCGAAGCGGGAGATGTCGTAACGGGAAGCGGCCATGGACATCATCTCGATGGCGCAGCAGGCTAAGCCAAACGACATCGGCCAGATGGAACTGCGGCGTCCCCAGTTGACCAGCTTGTCCAGCGTGCTGAAGAGAATGCCCTGGTCCCTCAGAAACTGCTCGTCTTCGCCCGGCTTTTCCAGCGTCACGCCCCGCGAAATTTCCTGCGCCATGGTTCACCCCGGTTGCGAACAGGCCGATGAGACACGCTGCCATGCCACACGCGCCCGCATTGCTATTTTGCGTCTTCCTGCGAGATTTTGCAAACGTCCTGAGAAATCGGCCTAACGGACTTCCACGGTCAGGCTCGAGGATTTCGACTCGCCATTGGCGCCCGTCACAGTCAGCGTATAGGTGGTAGTTTTCGGAGGCGAAGCGGTGACGCAGCGGCCATATGACGGCCAGACGGAGCCGGCGGGCGGGTCGAGCGCCACGGACTTGGCGTTCGATACAGCGTAGCAGAGGTCGGTAGTCTCCCCGCGATGAATCAAACCCGGCCTGGCGTAGAAGACGAGAATGTCCAAGCGGTTTCCGCCCATGGCCTCGAATGTCGCCGAGGCCTGCGCGCGTTCCTGGGCACGCTTTTGCTCGGCCGCTCGCTCCTCAATCGTGCTGTTCGCCTGCCAGCGATACAGGAATACCCAGCCCACGTAGCCGAACGTCAGCGCAAACACGACTACCGAACTGATGACGTAGTTGCGCCTTCCGGAGCGCCGCGGAGGTTTCAGGTTCGGGTCGGTCAACATAGCCGGGCTAACGTGCAGACAAGACCTTCATTGAGGCGACGGCTGACCCGGCGCCGGTGGTTGCACGATTGCGCCACCGAGAGGGGCAGTGCTGCCCGGCTGACCGATGCCAATTCCGCCCGGGCCGATGGGCAAGCCGGGCTGGCCCGTCTGCGGCGCCTGGGGCCCGAGCCCCTGCTGAACCGCGCGCGCCTGCTCCTCGACGGGGTTCCAGATGAACTCCCACTCGAGGTATTTCTTCCCGCCGTGATAAACCTTCACCGAAGCCGCGTCCATTTTGCTGCCGACGCCGGTCAGGAACGCGCCGATCACCGGGCCATCCACGGGGCCAGTGGGCTTCAGCTGCGCGAGCGCAGCGGCAGCCTGCCCGATAGCCGTAGACTGCGCGGAGGATGGGTTTTGTGCCGCGGTCGTGGAGGCAGTGGAAGTGTCAGAGGACGTGCCTTGCGTGCCCTGCGAGGGTGCGCCGATACCCGTCTGAAAAGCCCCAAGGCCCTGGCTGCTGCTGGCCGGCATAGCCAAAGCTCCCGCGGAAACCGAAATACTGGGCAGGGTTACGCCCGGGCCGGTGGGAATCTGTCCTCCGTTCAAATCCAGCAGGGCCATCTGCTGAAGCGTGGCGTAACGCACGCTCCCGATGATCTGGCCGGCGGGGTTGACGTAAATCATTCGCCATTCGCCATCCGGTCGGTTCATGGGGTCCTTGTAAGCGACAGGACGCAGAAAGTGAAGCTCGGGCAGACCCTTCTGCAAATCTTCGAGCGTCTGCGGGTAGTGCCCCGTCTTCTGGTAATAGAGCCGGATGGCGCGCACATACTGCTGGCCCCGCCAAATCGTTTCCGCCTCGCGTTGGCGACGGCCTTCGGTGGCCAGGTTCCGCATGACCAAGTCGGCCCCTATGATCATCAGGATGACCATGAAGAGCGCCATCATCAGGGCATAGCCGGATTCACTCCGGCGCAGCCGTCTCCGGCTAGGAGATTGGCGCATTGTGCGGCGCACTTTCATCGCGCCGCACCACTCAAAAAGAGAGACAGGTTCACGGCATCGCCCATGGCCTTGTAACCCTCGCCGCTCGGGTGCAGATGGTCGCCGCTGTCATAGGCGGGCAGGAGCCGGCCCGGGTGAGCCGGGTCGCGCACCGCTTGCTCGAAGTCCACCACGTCGTCAAAAGCGCCGCTGGTCCGGATCCACGCGTTCACGGCCTGCCGTTTCGCTTCGCCCTCAGCCGATTGATAGCGCGCGCCTTCGAACGGCGTCAGCGTGCCGCCAAAGATTTTCAGGCCGTGCTCGTGGGCCCGCTCGATAATTTGCCGCAATCCAGCGATGATTTGGTCCGCTGTAACTGCTTCCGCCGCCGTATCCCGGCCAGGAATTTTCGCTTCGCTGAAACCGATGTCGTTGATGCCTTCGAGAATAATCACAAAGGCCGCGCCGGGTTGCGCGAGCGCGTCGGCATCGAAACGGGCCAGCGCATTCTGGCCTATGAAATCGTGCCAGATTCGATTTCCGCTGATTCCTTCATTGGCGACGCTGAATTTGCGGCCGCGGAGCGTGCCCGCGGCGAGCCGCCGGGCCAGTTCGCTTGGCCAGTCGCTGTTGGAATCCGGCTTCGCGGCGGCTCCATCGGTGATGGAATCGCCGAAGGCTATAATCGTCTGCGCCCCGTCGGGCGCCAGCACGTCCACGCCGCTCAGCCAGTACCACGACGTCTTGGTGGCCGCGCCGGCCATGTCGGCGCTGGCCGTGAGATCGCCCGGGCCGGACACATACGTCGGGTGATGCCCGGTCAAATGCCAAGTGGCCGGGCCTGTGCTGCCGGGGACAAACACACTGATAACCAGATCGCTCAATGCTGGAACGTCAAGGTCCACGGGGTCGCTGAGGGCCAGCGCCCCGGCCGGAATCGTCACGGAGGCGTTGCCGCTGAACATGAGCGGGCGATCCGAATTCGCCTGAATGGCGGCTCCCTCGCCGCGGCGCGCGATGTGCGCAGCCCCGATGGTCAAGGGAGCTGCGCCGTATGCATTGGACAACCGCACGCGTACCCTGGCGCCACCGATGCTGGTGTGCACGATCATTCGCACGGTCTGGTTATTGAAGCCCTCATTAGAACCAAGACCTGCCGCCGCAGGCTCCGGCGAGGCGGTCCATGTGGCCACCCAATGCTCGCCCCGGCGCGGCGCCGCAGCGGCCGGCGAAATAGCGGCCAGCGCCGCCAAAGCGACCACCCCGCGAGACCAAGTTCGCCGACGCATTACGGCGGTCATTTCCGTGGGTACTCCTTCCTTCCCAAGTTCGCGACAACCCTCTCGGCGCTAGTTCAGGGCCTGGGCCTGCTCAGGCGGCTGCACCATCTGCAAGGTGGCGTGCCGCCCCGTGGACATTTCCTCGACGTCCGCCGAGTCGTTGCCGATATGCACCAAGCGGAAGCGACCCAGAAAGCTATCGCCCTCCCTCACAATCAGCACGTCCTCGCCACTGGCGAAAAAGGCCGCGCGCCTGCGGTCGCGCCGCTCGGAGCTGTAGCCGAAAAACTGCACGGGAACCTGAAGCGGCGGAGGCACAGGCAGCCCCGTCGGGACGGGAGGTGCGGCCCCAACTGGCCGGGCAGGTTGCGGCGTAGGAGGGGGCGGAGCCGCCACGAAGATATTGCGGTGCGAACCGGAGTATTCGAGCTTTTGGATCTTTTCCAGGAGCTGCAGGCGCAACTGCGGCTCCCGGACCTCCAGCGGCCTGAAGTTGGCCTCCGAGGCGAGAACACCCGAAATGCCGGGAACCGAGCTCTGCAGCCGAAAATAGGCGATCACGGCCAGCGCCACGAGCAGCCCGGCGAGAACATAGATTTCCACGCGCCGCTTCACGGTTCAAGTCCTGAAATAGGTGTGTAACTGCAGCTCCAGCCGGATGCTGCCCTCCGACGAGGCGAGCTCCAGGCTGTCCACCAGATAAAAATTCTTCGAGCGCTCTAGCCCGTTGATGAACTGAATGATCTGGGCATAGTCGGCATTTACGCTGGTGCGAACCTCAATTTGCGAGACGCCCCGCTCCGGGATATCCTTCCGCTTGAAGCCGAACCCCGACGTCTTCACTCCCGATTTCGCGGCAATGGCGCTCAGATCAGCCTCAATCTGCGAGTAGCCCGTCGCGGCATCCAGAAACGAGGCGCGGTAAAATGCGTCGCAGTCCTTCCCCACCTGAGGAAGCGAGGCGCGGATTCTATCCCCACGCGCAACATCGGCGCTGAGGAGCCGGGCCTGCATGGCCAGGCGGTCACGCTCGGCTCGCAGCGCCTCAGGCTTCTCCCGCGCGGTGTTCAGGAAGAAGAAGGCCAGGGCCAGGTCCACCACGGCGAGCAAAGCCAAGGCAATTCCCAGCCACTTCTTCCACGCCTGCCACGCTCGGAACGGAATCATCATGTCGTCGAATACCAGACCGTCAAATGCAGGATAACTTTGTCGGAGGAGCCGGTCTGTTGCAACTGCCGTTCCTCCGTCACGACCAGGCCCGAAAACATTTTCGCCTTCTCCATGGCTTCCAGGAAGCGAACTTTGCTCTCGTCGCCTGTGGCCCCTACATCCATGGTGAGTTCGGCGCGGCCGTCGGCCAGGCGCGGCGAAATACTCACGACTCGCACTCCCGGCGGCAACGTCTTCTCAAGGTCCATGAAAATCTTGGTCCAGGGAAAGCTGCGGGCGTCGATCAGAGAATTGAGAAACGAAGAACGCTCCAGGATTCGTTGCGTAGCGGGTCCCCGGAAGTACGCATCCAGTTCCTGTTGCCTGCGGCTGTCGGTGCGGATTTGCGCCTGCCAGCCCGCGATCTCCGCGCGCAGTTCTCGATTCGCATACCAGGAGCGGTAGGCGCCAAACGAAAGCAGGGCCAGCGCGGCGATACCCAGCGTGCCCGACACGCCCGCAAAAACCAAAAAGGGCCGCTGGTTGGCCAGCGGCGCAGTGGCAAGATTGAGGCTTAGTTTCATGGCAGAACCGATGCGCCCGCCGGCCCGCAGCGGGCCATCGCCTATGACCCTCCGCTCGCGACCCAGCCAGCCAGCGCGTCGAGGCCGTGCGGAATCAGGTCCGCGGCCGAGCGGTCGAGCGCCCGGGCTATTTGCGCTTCCGCCACGGATTCGGCGCTCATCTTCAATTCCGCGCTCAACGCATTCTGGAATTCTTTTTCCCTGGCGCCGAAACCGGCGACGCGCACCCGGTCGGGGGACTCGCCCCACGTATCCTGATAGTACGCCACTGCGGGAAAGACCTCATCGAGCACCGTCTGGGGGTTCAAGAGCCCGGCCTCGGCGGGCATTTCCGTGGAGCGATAGACGCAGAGATTTTCGGCGCGCACGATGACGCTGGTCAGAATTTTCCCGCACAGGCGAACGAGCACCGTTGCACCGGCCGGCTCCAGCAGCGGCAGCGATGCCAGCGTTGAGCTCAGCACCACGCCGGCATGCCCGCCGAGTGATTCCACCAGTTCCTCGTATTCCCGAATAATGCCCCGCCGCGCCACCGCGGTGACGACTTCCAAACCGCCCGCGCGCCCGCTCTGGCGCGTCCACGAGACCACCGTATCATCCATATCGAATGGGACGCTCTTCTTCAACCTCCAGCGCAGAAGTTCCTCTGCCTCTTCGCGGCGCCGTGGCAGCGTCTCGAACGGCAGAATGAAAACGCGGACCACCAGGTCGGGAACCAGCAGCGCCACCGGAGCACCGTGGAGCGGCACACGTCCAAAGACGCGCCGCAACGCCGCGCGCACCGTCTCAGGATCGCGGAGGTTCGTCTCTAGGGGAGAAGCCGTCACCGACCCGGACGGCAACGCCTCCGTAGCGGCGCTCTCCACCCGCCCTGCTGCGCTTCCGCCGCGCGCTGCGGCGACGTGATCGGGCGCGATTTCCACGGCGAGCGCGGGATGCGGCATGGCGTGGAGCCAGCGGTCCATCCGCCGCATGAGCCCAATCTGATATATCTGCCTCTGCCACTCACCCAAACCCGCGAGGCTAGTCAAGGAAGGTCACCTTGTTCAGCTCGCGCAGTGTCGTGACTCCCGACTGAACTTTTTTCAAGCCGGACTCGCGCAAAGAGGTCATGCCCTCCTCGCGACCCGCGCGCTTGATTTCAGAGGTAGGGCGCCGATCCACGATCATCTCGCGAATGTGGTCTGACAGGTCGAGCAACTCGGTGATAGCCGTCCGTCCGTGGTAGCCGCTCCCGGAACACTCCAGGCAGCCCGCCCCCTCGTAAAACGGCGTCTGCGCCCATTGCGCGGCATCGAGGCCCGACTCCCGCAGCACCTCGGGCCGATACGAGACCCGCTTCTTGCAATTCGGGCAGATGACCCGGACCAGCCGCTGCGCCAGGATGCAGTTCAGCGCGGAGACGAAATTGTAAGGCTCGACCCCCATGTTGATGAACCGGCCGATCACGTCGGTGACGTTGTTGGCGTGGACGGTGGTGAAGACCAAATGGCCGGTGAGCGCGGAATTGATGGCGATTTGCGCCGTTTCCTGGTCGCGAATCTCGCCGACCATGATCTTGTCCGGGTCGTGCCGCAGGATGGAGCGCAGGCCTCGCGCAAACGTCAGGCCCTTCTTTTCGTTCACGGGAATCTGGGTGATGCCGCGGATCTGGTATTCCACCGGATCCTCGATGGTAATGATCTTGTCTTCATCATTCTTGATTTCGTTGATGGCGGCGTAAAGCGTGGTGGTCTTGCCGGAGCCGGTCGGGCCGGTGACCAGCACCATGCCGTAGGGCTCGCGGATGTAACGCCGGAAGCGCGCCATCTCCGCGGCGTCGAAGCCCACGACGTCCAGCGTCAGATTGTGAAACTTCTCGCTCAGGGTCTCCTTGTCGAGGACGCGCAGCACCGCGTCTTCCCCAAACACCGAGGGCATGATGGACACGCGAAAATCAATAAACCGGCCCTTGTAGCGCACGCGGAACCGCCCGTCCTGCGGGACGCGCCGTTCGGCGATGTCGAGTTCGCTCATCACCTTGATGCGCGAGAGGATGGTGGCGTGCCAGTCCTTAGCCAGCGGCTGCATGGCGTATTGCAGCACACCGTCAATCCGGTACTTCACGGCCACTTCGGAGTCGCGCGTCTCGATGTGGATGTCGCTGGCGCGCCGCTCCAGCGCCGTGAAAATGACCGTGTCCACCAGCCGCACCACGGGGCTCACGCCGGACTCCCGCGTGAGCTTTTCCATGGAGATGCTCTCTTCGCCGTTCTCTTCCTCGCTCACCACTTGCAGCGTGAATCCCTCGGTGGCCTGGTCCAGTACACGCTGCGATTGCTCGGTGCGCTTCAGCAGGTCGGAGATTTGCGAGGCCGTGGCTACTTTGATTTGGAGGCGCTTTCCCAGCAGAAGTGAGAGCTCGTCGGTGAGTTGCAACTGACTGGGATCTGCCATGGCGACGACCAGGACGGAATCGTGCGCCTCGAGCGGTACGAAGTTGTAGCGGAACATCATTTCCGCAGGAATGCTTCGGAACAATTCGGGATCAATGCGCTGCTCGCCCAGATCAATAAACGGGCAACGGTAGCGCTCCGCCAACCGGCGCGCTTGTTCACGCTCGGCCGCGTCATCCGCGATGCCGGTGGGAACCGGATTATTGCCGCTCGCCGCCATCGAGTTCATGCCCCGCTTGCGCCAACCTGAAGAGAAAACATGGGTAGATAAAGAGCGATCAATATGAAGCCTACCACAACGGCCATTACCACCAAAATTACGATGGGAATCCAGGTTAGCGTCCGTTGCAGGCGCGTATTCACTTCTTCTTCATAGAAATCCGCCACGCTAGTCAACATCGCGCCCAGCGCTCCGGAAGCTTCCCCTACTTCGATCATCTCCACCGCCAACCCAGGAATCAGTCTGGTCTCCGCCAGACTGGAATGGAGCGGCCGCCCTTCCTTCACGCGGCCGGCCACCTGCTCGATGGTGGTCGAAAGCAACTTGCTTCCGATCGCAGCCGCCGAGGTATGCAGCGCCGGTACGAGCGGCGTGCCCCCTCCCACCAGCGTGGAGAGCGTGCGTACAAACTGCGCCAGGTGCGCCTTCAGCCAAACGTCTCCCAAAATCGGCAGGCGGGGCTTCAACCGGTCAATCACCAAAGCGCCGCGTTCCGATTGCCCCCAGACCAACATGACAACTGCGGCGATGCCTCCCGCTCCGAGCAAAACCAGAAAATAGAGCCGCAGGGGCATGGCCACTGCCACCAGGACGCGCGTGGCGACCGGAAGCGTCACGCCGAGATCGTTGTACAGCGAGGCAAAGCGGGGCACGGCGTACGTCACCACGAAGCTCACGATGGAAATGGCGGCTACGACCAGCACCGCCGGATAAATCAGCGTCGTCAGCAAGCGGTTCCGGAAGCCCGTGGTCACGCGTAAGTAGGCAATGTATTGCTCGAGCACTCCGTTAAGGTTCCCGCTACGCTCGCCGGCCGCCACCGCCGCGATGTAAACCGGCGGAAACGACCCCTGCGCCTCCAGTGCTTCCGACAAGAGAGCGCCCGTGCGAACGCGTTCCCGGATCTCCCCCAGAAGAGGGCGCAGCCGGGGGACAGCCGCCCGCTCGGCTAGCAGGTCCAGCGCCTTCAGGATGGGCAAGCCGGCCTTGATCAGCGTATTGAACTGCTGATTGAAGATCAGGAACTCGTCCGGGCGGATGGTGCGGCTGCGGCGCTGCCGGCTCACGAGCGCCACCAGATCGAAATGATTCCGAACCGTGAAGACGTACAAGCCGCGGTCGGCCAGCTTCTGGCGCGCCTCGCCCTCCGATTGCGCCGTCTCGACCTGCTCAAAGATGCGGCCGGAGGTATCCCCTACTTTGCAGACGAACTCAGCCATTTCCCCCCTGCCAGAACGCGGTTCTCCCCGCGCGAGCCCAGCAAATACTAGCATACCGCCTCCGGGCAGATGCGGCGGCCCGGAAAACACCTCATGAATAGGATGTGACAACGGCAAAAAGGCTGTATGCCGGGTCTCTTTCGAGCGGACTCGGTCGCGAAGGCTGTGGTAAAGTCGCGAGGAGGAAGAATTTCATCGCATACGATGGAACCTGTCTCTCACTTTTTCTACTCTGACCGCCTGAAACTCCAATTCTGGGATTACGGCCAGGACGGGAAGCCTTCCCTCGTGCTGGTGCACGGCGGCCTCGATCACGCCAGGAGCTGGGATTGGGTGGCGCGGCCGCTGGCCGAGCACTATCATGTCTACGCGCTGGATTTGCGCGGCCACGGCAACAGCGCCTGGGCGCCTGGGGCCATCTACACGCTCGCCGAGCACATTCTCGACCTGTCCGCGCTGCTGGACATCATCAACGACTTCCCCATTCGGATCGTCGGTCATTCTCTAGGCGGCCTGATCGTGCTGAACTACGCCGGCATCTATCCCGCACGCGTGCGCAAGGCTGTTTCCATCGAGGGCCTGGTGACCTCACCCCATCAGCCCATCCATGGCTCGGCCTCCGGGCGGCTGCGCTACTGGATCGAGGCGGTGCGCAAACTGGAGAAACGGCAGCCGAAAAGCTATCCCAGCCTCGACGCTGCCGTCGCGCGCATGAAGGAAGCCAACCCGCACCTCTCGGATGAGGTGGCGCGCCACCTGACTCTTCACGGCACGAACTGGGAGTCTGACGGCTCGCTTGTTTGGAAATTTGACAACTATGCCCGCGCCTTTGCCCCTTACGGCCAACACGTCGCAGACGATATCGAGGTTTTCGGGCAGATTGCCTGTCCGGTTCTTCTGTTCTGGGCCCTAGAAAGTTTTCTGCCGCTCGACGAGACTGACCCGCGCATGAAGGCGATTCGCGATTGCCGCTTGGTCAAGGTCCCCGACGCCGGCCACTGGCTGCACCACGACCGGCTCGACCTCTTCCTCCGCGAAACCGCCACGTTTCTCCGCGACTGATTCGTTGCCCGGCCACAGCGAGGCCGGTTCCCCGTCAGCGCAGATCTCCGCCGAGCGACTGCTCATCCACGATGGCCACATCCGGAGGCGGCTGAAAATGAAATTTCACCTCCGGAATGGGAACGTTCTCCTCCCAGCCGCCGAACCGGAATTCCGTCTCCGCGTTCCCGGCCTCCCGAATGACGGCGCGAACCAACCGCGCTTCCGAGTCGATTTCGAGGAGCACCTGGGTCGGAGCACTGGTTGTGTCTTCGACATCTCGGGGAATACAGCGGAGAACCGTGTGGCCCGGGGTCAGCTCGTCCTCGCCCGGCGCCTGGCCGGTAGCAGCATCGGCAGTGACCTCTTCGACTTTCCGGCACAGCGCGGACAAATCCGCCTTGCCTGCCAGCAGCGCCAGCGGGGTGCGCCAATCGGAGCTCTCTTTCAATTTGGCGCGGCTGGCAGTGCGGTCGGCTGGGACGTAGAACCAAACATTGGTGCCGTCCACCAGGAAGAGTTTCTGTTGCGGGGATTCGTACTCCCACCGCATGCGCCCGGGACGCGAAAAATACACCGTCCCCGATTCGGCTAGCACGCCGCCATGGCCGTCGCTGTATCGCTGAAAGAACGCGGCCTTCAACGTTTTGGCGTGCTGATAATGGCCTTCAAGCGCCCGCACCGTGGAATTGCCGCTGCGCGCCGCCGGCATAGCTGCGGCAAGCAAGAACACGCACGCGAATAGACGAAGCATGCCCCCAAGTGTAGCAGTACGG
>Ga0187780_10000723_pt1 | contig 24427 bp, 26 predicted proteins | sample 1015_Q2_SP10_20__FD_132429 | JGI IMG/M metagenome (GOLD analysis project Ga0187780, IMG submission 132429) | Tropical peat soil microbial communities from peatlands in Department of Meta, Colombia - 1015_Q2_SP10_20_MG | ecosystem: Environmental > Terrestrial > Soil > Wetlands > Peat | place... | reverse complement strand
GGACCTCTAGTATGACCTGCCGAAGTTCGCAAGGTGGACTGCGTCCTTGGAGCAGACAGGGCACTTCGCCTCCGGCGCCTTCTGATCTATGGGGAAGTTGAGGATCTTGCCTCCCGTCTCCTCTTTCATCTTCGCTTCGCACTCCGCCTTCCCGCACCATGGGATCCTCACGATGCCCCCATGCTCGGCGAGAATCCGATTCAGCTCGTGCAAGGTCGCCGCGTCGCGAGTGTTCTCGTGAAGAGCCTTCGTCGCATTTTGAAGCAGGGCTGCTTGAATTGCCTCCAGTTCCTTTGCCACCTCCTCCTCCAGGCCGGCGAGTTTCGCCACCCTCTTCCCACCGGTGTCTCTCCGGACCAGGACTGCTTGCCCGTTCTTCATGTCACGGGGTCCGAATTCTATCCTAAGAGGAATGCCCTTCAGTTCCCACTCGTTGAACTTTCGCCCGGGGGTGAGATGGTCTCTGTCGTCAAGCTTAGCCCTGAACTTTCCTGAGAGCCGGTTGAGCAGCTTCCTTGACTCTGCCAACACAGCCTCCTTGCTTTCGTCGTTCACGATCGGGATGAGTACGACCTGGACCGCGGAGAGAATCGGTGGGATGACTGCACCCTTATCGTCGCTGTGTACCGAGAGCATGACACCGATCTCTCTTGTGCTGATGGCCCACGTGTTCTGCCATGCGTACTGCTTGTCCCCATTCTGGTCGACGAACGCAATCTCGAATGCCTTGGAGAAGTTTTGGCCGTCAGAGTGCCAGTCGGGACCCTGGATGGCCTTTCCGTCCGGCAGCAGATGCTCTATGCTGTAGGTCGCTTCCGCACCCGCGAAGGTCTCGGACTGGGACTTGCGGCCAAGGTACCCTGGTAACGCCATGCACTCCTCCGTTATCTTCCTGTAGATTCCCAGTATCTCGTCCCTCTCGGCGTCTGCCTCTTGCCTGGTGGCGAACAGCGTGTGCCCCTCGTTCCAGAGGAATTCCCTGGAGCGCAGGAAGGGGGTAGGGTGCCTGAATTCCCAGCGGACGACGTTGTTCCATTGGTTGAGCCTGAGAGGCAGGTCCCTCCAGGACCTGATCCACTTCGAGACGACCTCGTACATCAGGGTCTCAGACGTGGGGCGGATCGCCAATCTCTCCTCCAGCTCGGAGCTCCCCGCTTGAGTCACCCAGGCTACTTCGGGGGCGAATCCCTGGACATGCTCCGCCTCCTTCTTCAGGAGCCTCTCAGGGATGAATATCGGGAAGTAACTGTTCGTGATCCCGACGTTCTTGAACTCGACATCGGTTGCCTTCTGAATGTTCTCCCAGATGGCGTAGCCCGACGGCCTGAAAACCATGCACCCAGAGACGGGGCTGTAGTCCGCAAGCTCCGCCTTTAGGATGACCTGGGTGTACCACTCGTCGAAGTTCTCCTTCTTCTTCGCGGTCATCCCTTCCTGGCTGGCCTTGGACATGGAGCCGTTGACTCCTTCAAATGGCCCTAATGAACGTGAGCCCGAGCGGCAGACCCTTTCACCATATGGCGCCGAAAAGAATGATAGCAAGGCCGAGTATGATGAATATCGCAGCGGACCCGATCTGAAGCCTTCTGGGGGAGAGAAGCTTCCCCAGCCTGTTTCCGAGGGCTGTTTCGACAGCTGCGGCGGAAATCAAACCAAGGCATACGGCCGAAAACACGAAAAAAATGGCGCCGTACTGGGCCACGAGGACTACGGTCAGGACCTCCGTGGCGTCACCTGCAAGGTCAAGCAGCGCGAGAGAGGCGACAAGAGCAAGGTACACTCTCCATGCGCTCCCCGTGCGGGCGATGCGGGACTCCTGCCGGTCCACTGCCGCCTTTCCGATAAGTCCGCGCGCTTCCCACAAGCCATAGCCCAACATTACCGTCCCGCCGGCGAGCCGAATCCATTCGACGGGGACAACGGCGACTATCAGGGATCCTGCGGCCACTATTATCGTCGTAGTGATTGTAAAGGCGGTGGCGCCCGCAGCGAAGGCAAGCCACGCCTTCACCTTTGTTGAGACCGCGATTAGGAGTAGCGCGTCCTTGTCGGTTAACTCGGCAACGAAGAGGGTCGCGACAATAGTCGCGAATGAAATAATGGACAGCTCAGGCATCGGCCTACCAGCGTCTACCCTGCCCCTGTGGCGCTACTCCTTCTTCGGAGGCGGGAGTTTCCTCTCGGGAAACAGGTAAAGAGCAAGACCGGCGACCAGGAGGACGAACGAGATACTGACACCAAGCGCGGTCTGCCTCCTGCCTATCTCGTAGAGGGAGGCCGGAACGAGGAACAGCGCAATGGCAGCCAATATTTGCCTCCTGGTGACGCCGGGGAGCTTGTATTGAACGGTAATGAGGTAACTCAACAGCACGAGCGTAGCCGGGAAGACAATCCCATACCTCCCGATTATGAAATCGGTTGCGGCACCCGTGGTGTCTGTGAACCCGTTTGCGTAGAGGGCGCTGATAACCACGACCACCAGTGAAGCGATGGCGATAGACTGAAGAGTCCCCCCTAGAGAGGCGAGCTTCGCGGGGCGTGCTGCTGGCTCGGTCCCGTTAACCTCGATTATCACGCCCAGCATCACGGCGAGGGATGCCCCGATGAACAGTATCGGATCTCTTGTGACCGTGAGGTAGACTGACGAGGGGAGCACCAAGGTTAACCCGGTCTGAACCCAGAGGACCAGGGCGTAAATGATCGGAACCACGATGGGGACGAGGTAGAGCAGCGTAGAGACGTCTTCGGAGCGTCCCCTGGTGCTCATTGATTCGCCTGCGCGACGGACTTGGGCTTAAAACCGTTGTGGGAACTGGCGACCCCCGCTTTGTAGGTCTCAGGATCGCGGTCACGAAGATACCGAGGTTCAGAAGTATGAGGGCCACAATAATTACCCCGAAGACTACCTTCCCCGTCCAATCCAGGGCCCGCCCTGAACGATTCATGGTTGATACCCTCAAATCCTTCGGATTAGTCCGCATTTGCAGCGGGGGATTTGGGAGTTCTTAGCTCTCTGTGTTTCGGGCCGACGTCCTGCGCCCGAATGTGAGGTAGGCGGTGTGCCCCACCATGATGTTAGACGGCCTGGTCATTCCCACGCGTGCCTCGAGGTGCCTCAGAAGCAGCTCGACAGTCTCGATCCCGACGAACCCCTCCTCCTTCATCTTCGCGACGAGCTTCTCAGCCTGATTTGTGGTCGGTGTTATAGCAGCCATGGGGGCTGAGGGTCTTAGACTGGCTCTCATGCTCCCGATAACGTCCCAGGGGTCTCCGACATCCAGGACGCCGGCATCCATCTCTCGCTCTTCGAACCCGAGCCGGGAGTCCGCCACCCTGAAGTTCACGAACTGTGAGAGACCGAGCCTTTCAATGTTCTTCTTCGCCACAGCTTGAAAATCGGGGTTCAGATCGTAGGTGTAGACCATGCCCGTGGGCTGCACCAGGTATGCCAGAAGGGCTGTGGTGGCCCCGCTCCCCGTTCCCGTCTCGACGACCCTAGACCCCGCGCGGACCCCTAGCTTAACAACAATCAGCCCAAGGTCCTTCGGATAGATCACCTGCGTCTTCCTGGCCAGCTTCATCACCATGTCTTCGATGGTTGGTTTCAGTATGACAAGCTCGTCCCCGAGGGTCGTCGTGGCCGTCGTTCCATACTCCTTCCCCACAAGGGCAGAGACGTCGAGGATTCCTAGGTGCGTGTGCAACTTGGGAGTGTCCCTAGGCCTGATGAGCCAACGTCTTCTCCTGTCTCGATAGACAAGCACGAAGGAGTCTTCTCCGATGACATCCATGGAGGCCGCCCCTCTGAGGAGTTCTATATCCTTGTTACAGGCAGCCGTACCGCTACGCTTCCAACCAGATGGGGGCGCCCCCCCTTACCGTTATCCTCCCCTGATGCATATGCCCGGGAAAGACCAGTGCAGATTCTCTAGACGCAAGTTCGGCGAATGCATTCCTGCTCTTGATCAGCGCTTCCGCGTCTGCCCAGGACGCAACAAGCTCGGGATGCTCCACCTCCTCTTTCAGGTGATACAGGTCTCCGACACAAAAGCATGCCGCGCCTTTCGAGGTTGCGCCCACTATCTGGTGACCTGGGCTCTCGCCCGGAAACGGCAGGATAGTGATGCCCCCTCCTATGTCCTTCTTGCCGTCGATGAAGCAAAGGAGTCCACGTTTCTCGACAACACCGAGCGTATCCGCCAGGACTCTGTCTTCTTTCTTCCTGGCTTCTGCAATGTCTGGCATTTCCCAGTCCCTCTTCGGCACTAGATACCTCGCCTTGGGAAAGGAAGGCACCGTGCCCTCTCCTTTTTTCCTCGTCACTCCCAAAAAATGGTCGTAGTGGAGGTGAGTTACAACCACCACGTCTATGTCCGAGGGCCTGACCCCTACTTCCTTGAGCTGCTCGTCAAGCGAAGGGGGGGTTGGCTGAGCGGCTGGGGGCTGAAACCCATAGACAGAAAGCAGGCGCTCCCTGTCGCCTGGGTCAACAAGAATCGTATTCTCTGGGGTCTCGATAAGCACCGAGTTGTTCGGATAGTACGAGGGGTTCGCAATTCTTGTTGGATCGAAATATCGTGTCAAGTCGAAATCCTTCCCGAAGACGTCAGACAGGCTCATCGCGAAGTCGCCTATGTTGAAGACTGAGACCTTCGTATCCCCAATCTTGCAGCTGCCAGCCTTCTGCCTAGGCGCGCCACCAGTCATACCTGAGGAACTCGATAGACTTCTTCTCCTTGTCGGAAATCGCTATTATGAACTGTTTCCTTACCGTGGTGGCCAGTCTCCCGGACCTCACCATGGAGGTGGCCGTCATCTTTGAATCGGGGGAAACAACCTGTACGATGTAGGGGGCATGATCGATGCCTGGGCCGTGCTCATACACTGCGAAATCAGATCCGAACTTGATTCCAGGTGTCACGACGAAGCCGTCCTCCCTTAGCTTCTTGTACACCAGAAACTTCTCTTCAAAGTCGGGGTAAGAGGTCTCGCAAATCTCGTGGAGCTTCTTTGGGGTGAGCTCCTTGCCTGATTGGTCCTCCACCTCGAGGACCTTCTTGGTCAAGAGGTAGTACCCTTCCATAAGGTCGAGGATGAGTGGGGCGTCGAACTCGAAGTCCTTGGGCTTCGGTATCCCTAGAGGCTTGCCGTAATACCCTTCCCTGAAGAGCCTCCTCGAGGCCTCGATGTCCCAGACGACTAACCTGTTCTCGAAGAGTCTCCCCTTCGCCCTCTGCCTCGGCATGCTACATGCCCAGGGCTAGGATGGTACTGGCGTCGGAGGCGTCGAGCATGGCGTCCGCGCAGTCCTCTATAGCCTCCACGACTTCCTTCACAGTTATCAGCTCCTTCACGTTTTGGGCCGTCTTCATGACGGTCGCCACCAGATCTCTGTAGTCAGTGTCAACGGACCTCTCTATTTGTTGCACCTGGATTGCCATCTGGATAGACTGTTCGGGGTTCAGCGATAGCGCCCGGATGCTCTCGTTCAGTTTGGAAATCCCATCTATGAGGAGGCCAAGGAGGGCGGTAATCGAATCCCTGTACTTCTTGTTCCGAACTGATGACTTTTGAAGCTGAGACATTTTGAAGGCCACGCCATTGATGTACCCGAAAATGTCCTCTACGGCGAACGCGGCCCTGAGCAGGTCCTCTCTGTTGACTAGAAGCGTCCCGACCTGCGAGAGTTCCCGGATGAGGGCGGTCCGCAGGGTCATGACGTCCTCCTCAGCCCTCCGGACCCTTTCGATGGCGGCAGAGACTTGCGTCCTGTCTCCTTTCACAAGACCGTTGAACTCTTCGAGGAGCACCCTGCTGGCATCTAGGACACGCCTCATTTCGTCCTGAAGAACTACGACTGTCCGACGTCTTGCTTGGGTTTCCCCTTCTTGACCCGACACTGGAGCCGCTCGCTCCAACCCATGAAATCATTTGGATTTAAAACCGAGGCAATAAAGGGGATTGTTCTTGGAAATTATTCGTATTCAGCCAAGGGTTCCACTAATTCTTCTCGATTTTAGACTAGAAGTTGACTGGGTGCTAGGCAGCCAGGGGCAATATCCAGCCAGCGGCGCCGCCCCTAGGAGGTCTTCTCTTCCGTTGACTTCTGCACTTGCTTGATCTGGTCTTTCACGCTAGACGCGAAGATGGAAGTAAACTCCATTGGGAAGATGTACTTCGTGGACGGCGAAGCCCCTAGAGCCTTCAGTGTGTCCAGATACTGGAGTGTCATGGTCTTGGAATCGATGCCCTTTGCGGCCGAGAAGATCTGGTTGAGCGCACCCGCGTAGCCTTCCGCTCTCAAAACAGCGGCCTGCTTGTCACCCTCCGCCCTAAGAATGTTGGACTTCTTTTCACCTTCCGCTACGAGAATCGAAGCCTCTCTCTTTCCATCCGCTTCCGTAACAGTGGCCCTCCTAGTCCTCTCTGCGGACATCTGACGAACCATCGCCTCCTGGACGTCCTGCGGGGGTCTGATCTCTCTGATCTCGACGTTGGTGACCTTGATTCCCCACCTTTCTGTGACTTCGTCAAGCTTCGTTCTGAGGACTTGGTTGATCTGCTCCCTCTTTGCGAGAAGTTCGTCGAGTGGGATGTCACCCACGACCGCCCTAAGGGTGGTGGTGGCGATCCCTATGGAGGCGCCCTCGAAGTTTTGGACCTGGACAATGCTCTGGGTGGCTTCTATAACCTTGTAGTAAATCAAGAAGTCAATGTCTGTCGGGGCGTTGTCCTTCGTGATGCAGGTCTGGTGAGGCACTTCGAGGAAACGCTCTCTGAGGTCTACCTTGTTGATTCTGTTGATGAGCGGGATGATGAAAACAACACCAGGCCCCCTCGCGCCAATGAGCCTCCCCAGCCGGAATACGACGAGCCTCTCGTATTCCCGTATGATCTTGATTGTCGCGGCGAGGAGCCCGATTACTATTATTGCGACAACGGCGTAGATTACCCAGTTGATGATATCAGCCGTGGTCTGAAGGGCAACGGGGCCCAGTAGGCTCAAGTTTCCACCCTTTCTACCGTCAGAGTCTGCCCACTCACTCCTTTTACCCTTATCGAATCCCCCCGCTGAAGGTCCTGCGAGGAAGTCACGCTCCACTCTTCGGACGAAACCATTGCAACCCCCCTACCTCCTGCCTTCAGGTCGGACTCCATCCTTCCTTCCTTTCCGATCAGGACGGTGGGCTCGTTCACCCTAGGCCTTCTCCTAAGTGCATCTCGTATGGAACGAAGGTAGATGCTTGCTACTATGATGGCCGCACCCAGCGCAACGATCAGTCCATAGGTTATGTCCGTTGCACCCGTGAAGCTCGCCGGCTGCTGCTGAATCTGAGAAGGAGCCGAGCTCGCGGCCGATGGAAACTGGAATACCAACAGGAATCCGATAATGAAAATGACCACCCCGACTGTGGCGCTTATCCCGTGGGCTGTCTTCACCTCGAGAAATATGAAAGCAGCGCCAATTATCATCAGAATGACAGCGAGCGGAGACGCACCAAAGACGCCGAGGCCGAAGAGGGCGGCCGCAATTATGGCCACGCCGACAACAGACAGGATTATGGTCGGGTGGTAGATGTCGGCTAGGACAGCGAAGACCCCTAGCAGGAACAATAGACCAGATACGTTAGGATTGCTAAGGACAGAGATCAGGGAAGATTTTATTCCGGGAGTGTTGATCGGAGTGTTTGCCGGTACCCGGAGGTAGGAGAGTGCTCCCTGGACGGTAGTCGAGTTGATTACGCCGTTGATCACATCCTCCTTCAGGGCCAGGTCGACCGGGTAGGACACCCCATTGGTAACCATCAGTTCAGTGGCGGTGCTGTTCCTCCCGTTTGATGCTGTGAGCGTTCCCATGTAGGAGGCGAATGCGTTGATGTCCTTCGTCATGGTCGAGTTCTCCTCTCCTGTTGGGATCCCCGAAACGATAGGGGTGGCGGAGCCTATGGTAGTTCCTGGCTCCATGTAGATGCCATTCGAAGCCTCAGCGATGTAGGAGCCAGCTGAGAAAGCGTACGATCCCTCGGGCGCTACGACTGTAGTGAAGTTTCCTCCCCACTGCTGGTAGCTGGAAATGGAGGAGATCATGGACTCCATGCTGGCACCGTCTCCCCCGACCGTAACAAGGATGAAGACGATGTTGCCGGCGCAGCTTGATTCAGCGCTGCTAACCGTCGAGCTCATGAAGTCAGCCGTGCCCGGATCGATGTCCGCGTTGAGAGAAGCAACGTAGTATGTGCTCTTGTTGGCGCAGCTCTGGGCCTGCGCGTGAGCTGGAGCGAACTGTAGCGCGAAGGCTGCGAGCAGTACCACAGCGAAGAGCAGTCGAAGCCTCTTCAAGGCTTTCCAATCAGCGAATGGGTCTCTCATAAAGAGTATCCCTCAAATTGGGGGAACGCAATGAAGGACTTACATAGTGTTCATTCAGACCCGATAATGGTCGGGATGGTTAAGCCAAAGGTCACTGTGATGGACCACCCGATGGTCATGGAGCAGCTCTCCCTCGTCCGAGACAAGCGAACGTCCCAGATCGCGTTCAGGAAGGCGATCTATCGGCTGGGCAGGTTCATGGCCTACGAGTTCTTGAGGACGATGGAGATTCAGGAGTTCACGGTCGAGACTCCTCTGGGACCAGCGAAGGGAGGGCAGATCAAGGGGAGAGACAGGATCGTGATAATCCTCGTGCTCAGGGCGGCGATACCTTTCGTGGAAGGCATGTACAAGAACTTCCCGATGGCGAGAACCGGTGTCGTAAGCGCGTGGAGGGGGAAGCCCCCAGACTTCCCAATTGAGGTCAACTACGCGAAAATCCCCGAGCTAGGGAAGAACGACGTGGTCGTCATAGCAGACCCGATGCTTGCCACCGGTCACACGCTCAAGGAGGTGGCGAAGAGGGTGATGAAAGAGGGTCGCCCGAAGAGGCTGGTCTTCTTCTCCGTTATCGCAACGAAGCAGGGGATAGACTACGTTGCGAGGGATTTTCCAGGGGCTGAATTCTATACGTGCGCCATCGACCCGGCTTTGAATGACCATGGGTACATCGTGCCGGGTCTTGGGGACGCTGGGGACAGGTCCTTCGGGGCGCCTCACTGAACAGCTTCTATCTTCTTCAGTTGCCTGTTGTACATGCTGACGACCTCCTCCACTGTGGTGGCATCCTCCGGACCCTTGTCGTCCCTGATCTTCCCCGTGAACTTGGGGAAGCGCATGGATATGCCTGCGCCCGGGCGTATGCGTCCCATTGCGGCGGTGTGTATCGGCGAGAGGGTCAGTTCAGCGGCGATGGTCTCGATGACCACGTGTGGCCTGAACCATATGTCGGGCACCATGGTTGACTCCACGTTCGCAGGCTTGACGTGGCTCTCGTAGGGCTTCAGAAGCTTGGGGATCCTCTCGAGGTCAACGTCAGAGAAGCCCGTGCCTATCTTGGCGACACTCGTGTAAAGTGTGCGCCTCTCGTCGTATGCGCCAAGCAGATAGGTCCCGTAGGTCCCAGCCCGTCGTCCGCGGCCATGGAAGGCCCCGATTATGACAAGATCGATGGTGTCCGTCAACTCGCTCCTGTATTCGCGCTTCAGTTTGATCCAAGCGAAGCCCCTCGCCCCTGCCCTGTAGCCCGAGGAAAGATCCTTCAGCATGAGCCCTTCGCAGCCATTCCCGATGGCTTCCTCCATGAAGTTCTCAATCTTCGCAGGGTCGGAGCTTCTCATGACAGGCACAAGCCTTGTCCTGTCTGTCTCCTCGACCACGCCTTGCAGCTTGTTCCGCCTGAAGGTGTATGGCCTGTCCGTCATGTCGACCTCAGCGAAGAGAACGTCAAAGAAGTTCAGAGCGACGGGGTAATCGCGCATGGCCTGCTCCACTCCGTGCTTGCGCCTCCTGTGCATAAGCTCCTGGAAAGGGAGGTATTCCCCCGTGTCTTCGTTTATGGCGACCACTTCCGCCTCCAGGATCGCTTTCTTGGCCTTCACGTGTTTCCTAGCCAGTTCGACTGCGTCCGGGTAGTTGCCTGTAATCGATTCGAGCCTCCGAGAGAAAAGCTTGACCAGGTTGCCGTCCTTGTGAATCTGCAGTCTTTCTCCATCGAGCTTGTACTCCGCTGCCACCACCTTGTCCCCCATCTTCCTGACTATGGCCTCAGCTGAGCTCAGCCTTTCGGCCAGCATGGGCCGGATCGGCACCCCGACCTCGACTTTGATCCCTTGGACCCCTTTGAGTCCTTTGGAAGCGACACTAGTGACCACGAACCCGAGGTCAGGGTGGACGTTGTACGCCCGCTCGATCACTCCTCTCTCCCCCTTCCCCCCGAGGAAGGCGCTGGCTGCGGCGTCAAGCACTGTGTAGTCTGCCACCCCGAGCCTTAATTCCCCAGTTACCGTCCTCATGATGAATTTTGCCTCCGTTGGGGTTGCGTCGTTGAGGAGTGAACCCAGTTCCTTCAGCTTGAGCTCCACGGAGCCTGAACCGCTCTGCCTTGCGACTCTGAGGAGAGTGTCGTAAACACGCTTGAGAGTGAGCCTTTCGCTGAACAGGGTCCCTTGGCCCTTGGTCTTCAGGAGCTCCTCTGCTGCAGTCCCGATGTCGCCGTACTTGATGTATGTCGAGTAGACCTTCTCGGACGACAACCCCGTTGCCGACGAGACGGCCCTGAGGGCGAGCTTTTCTGCAAGCCCGAGCTCGACCCCTTCGTAATCGGGGCGGAGCTTCCCCTGGGTCAGGTACACAAGGAAGGGAAGCTCATCGCCGGGGGTCTCTTTGAGCAACTCTGCGAGGACCCGCGTCATCTCGTTTCGGCCGGAGATGCCCTCGAGCTCCTCGTACTTCCCTGCGACCTCGGAGTAATCCAAACGCGAGTAGGCCTGGCGGCTGTTTAATTTTCTTTTCCGGCAAGCGGTCGGGTGGTGCGGCCCGATATCCCCCGGAGCGCTTTTATCCAATCGCCAAGGGCATCGAATTTCGTGGCAACAGCTGGGAGCCCCGGCCGCCCGAAGTACTCCGTGTGCGTGACAACGAAAAATGACCTTCCGACGGTGAAAGCGTCAATGGACGCTCTGATTGCGAACACAAACAGGACCGACACCGAAATTGTGGTCGTCGACGCAGAAAGTACAGACGGCCAACTCCCCATCCTCCAGGGATACGCATCGTCTGGCCTCATCAAATTAGTCGTGAAAAAGTGCAACAGGGGAGAGGGGAGGCAGATCGCCTTTGCCGAGTCGAGTGGGGATTACGTTATCGCAGGTATTGACACCGACGATGTTGTAGGGCCTGGGTTGCAGCAACTCCTCACCCTCTATGACACCAAGTACGAAGGGTTGGTCTTGCAGGCAATCGGCGTAACAATAGCCCCGAGGGGCGTGATCGAGTCTCTGGGAGGGTGGAAGCCCCTCGCCCGGGCCGAGGACTTCGACTTCTGGAACCGCGCGGAGAGCCGCGGGCTTCTCCGCCGGGCCTCATTCAGTCCCTATGTGGTAAGAGTAAGAAGACACCACAGCGTCACCCACACAGTTCGTCAGCTCTGGATGTACGCCGAGCAGGGCCGGACACCCGTCCTCTCCAGGAAATGGAAACCCGCTTGGGTGGTGATACGATTCGTTAACCATCTTACGAAGCTCGGAAGAGGGAATCCTAGGCAAAACAACCCAGGAAACCCTTAACTGCCGACCCAAGACGTCTTCGGCGAAAGCCTTGGGCGGAGTGAAGAAGAAATCTCTGGCATCGATGGAAAAGTCGCAGGAATCCACGGAAACAGCGGGGGACCAAGGAGCGCCCTCGAAGGGGAAGAAAGCGAAAGAGGCGAAAGTCGCGCCCCAGCAAAAACGGCAGCTAGCATTCCTCCCTCCAAAGATGAGCGACGCGGAGATGCTGAAGAGTCTAGCTCCTCTGAAGGCCATAACGGTCTACAGCGCCTCGAGGGCCCTGGGAGTGAACGCTTCCGTCGCCTCAACACTCCTTAAGGAACTCGAAGCAAAGACGATGATCACCAGGGCAGGCGGTTTCAGCGGCCATGGCGTCTGGTTCGTGAAGAACTAGGTCGGGTTCTCAGCTCTGCGAAGGCCCGGTCAGGGCAAGATGGACTACGTCTCCTCGCGCTATCGAGTCGAACATCTCCATCCCGGATTCGACCTTCCCGACAGGGTTGAGGGGCCGATCGCTCTTCGCAATCCCAAGGAACACGCAAATCAGTCCTCCCGAAGGCAGGTATGCGACGTCCCCCCTCACGAATTGCATCCTCGGCTTCTCAACCCCGACTCTGAGATCCGTGAACAGGCAGACCATCGATGGCTGGAGGTTCACCCGGCTATCGCTCGGAAGACTCCTCATGATCGCATTGACAGTCACCGGGGCCAAATGGCGGTACAACGCCAGGGTTCCCGCCCCCTTCCCTCCCACGGTGGCAACGCACTCAACCTTGGAGACCGAACCCGCGGCGGGAGGAGCCTGGGAGGACATCTGGCCGCCCTCACCCCAGACCCTTAATCTGTTTTTTGCGGGTCCAAGAGAAAAAGACTTATCTTCCGACCCGGTCGGGCGAAACCGACCCCGAGGCCCCCTGATGTCCCCTACAAAGACTGTGAAGAAGGCTAAGCAGCCATCTCTAGCCGACTTTGAGGTCAAGATCGGACCGCCGAAGCTCACCCGCTTCGAAAGGGCGCGAATCGTGGGTGCGCGGTCGCTTCAGATTGCGATGGGGGCTCCTGCGTTCATCCCCATGGAAGGGCCCTACAAGGGACCAATCGATACCGCGATGCTGGAGCTGGAGGCCGATGCTCTACCAATCTCGATAAGAAGGTCTCTTCCGAACGGGGTAACCCAAGACATTCCCATAAGGGCCCTCGCGAATTAGATCGCGTTCCACGATGGCACCCCCAAAGGTATTCGTTACTGACTCGCTCCCCAAGGAAGCTAGACAGATACTTTCAGGGTTCAAGATCTATGAGAAGGAGGCAGAAGACAGCGCTCTTGCCGAGTGCCAGGCCCTAGTCTGCTGGCCCTCCCGGGCGAGGTCGGAACTATTGCAGAAGATGAGGGTGCTGAGAATGGTACAGATGATGTCAGCAGGGGTTGATGGTTTCGATTTCGGTTCTCTTCCTCCCGGAGTGCAGGTGTTTTCTAACGCCGGAGCCTTCAGCGACACTGTCGCGGAGCACGCCTGGGGGCTTCTGCTTGGCATCGCGAAAGGCATCCACCTTCGAAACATAAGGTCAACTCCGAGAGCGCTCAGGGGGAAGACACTGCTGGTAGTGGGCGCAGGGGGCATCGGGACGGAAGTCGCCAGACTTTCAAAGTCTCTGGGGATGAGAACTATTGGCTCATCAAGATCCTTCACGGCAACGGATCTCTTTGACGAGGCTCACTACATCTCCTCGCTGAATGCTGACTTCGCGGCGGCTGACGCCATTGTCATCACACTGCCACTTACGAGGGTCACCAGGGGGATAATCAATTACGAACTACTCATGCAAGCAAAAGAGAACGTCATCGTGGTGAACGTCGGAAGGGGAGGGACCGTCGATGAGAATGGGTTGCTAAGATGGCTCAAGGAGAGGCCTGAGAGCAGGTTTGCGACGGATGTTTTCTGGATGGAAGGAGGAAAGGAGGTCTTCACCACCAGGGCTTGGGCACTCCCGAACTTCGCGGGCACACTCCACAACTCGGGCAAACCGGTCGGTGATGACCTGAGGGGACCAAAGATCGCGGCCGCGCGGAACGTCAAGAGGTTCTTCGATTCAGGAGAGGCTCTGAACCGCGTTGAAATAGGTGAATATGTGTCAACGACCGACACACAGCGGTTAAATACGCGTCGAGGCGGCCGTGCCGAGCAAGGTCAGACAAATGCCAAGAAAGAAATCCGACACAAACGAGTCAGAGGGACAAAAGGCCCCTGAACAGGCCACAGCACCAGCACAGCAGAGCGCGCCACCCCAGAGGTCAGCGCCATACAACCACATATTCGTGGGCCAAAAGCCAGTGATGAACTACGCGATGAGCGCACTCATCCAGCTTACCCAGGCCGGCGAGGTGGTAGTGAAGGCAAGAGGGATGGCAATCAGCAGAGCCGTCGATGTGGCAGAAATCGTCACAAAAAGGCTGGGCAATGGCCAGTTCAAGGTCAAGGACATCGGAATAAACACCGAGGTCGTTGGCGAGGGCCCAGAAACAAGGAACATCTCCTCGATCGAAATAGTCGTCGGGAAGTAGTATCGAAACTCTACCATCCCTTTACCACATAGGGGTCGATTCGCCTAGCGTATGCTATACCCGGGAGAATCAACCGGCCGGCGACCAGGGCATTTCCTAATCAGATTGGCATTTTCGAATGCCAAGTGGCGATGGCGACATGCAGGCACCGATACTCGAGGCCGTTCGGTTGCCGCAGCTGCCGAGGTCTACTAAATCTCATTTACGACTTGATGACCGGCGCTGCCGGGACTTGCTGGGATTCTGCAGGCTCGACCGCCATATGACCCGAACTCAATTCTCTCATGATGTCAATGCAGACGCTGCAGAGCGGGACCGGTGGGTAGCCTTTCACCATCAGAACTCCAACTCCCCTCCTCGGCTTGCTGTTGATTTCCTTTCTCCTGGACATGTCGAGTAGCTGCGCCTGAACCTCGTAGTAGAGTGATCCTTCTGCGATCATGAATTCCAGGCCGTCGAACAGCTTCAGCCCCTCGTAGCCTTGTTTGTATCCGCTGTGGCCGGCCCCTCTGCTCCCATCGCTCGCGATGCGCCTGCGCCACTTCGCCTCGAACTCGTCCATCATCTTACTAAGCAAGTCCCTATCCGCCTTCTCGAAATGCGAAAGGGGGCCGAAGCCGGGTACGTCCCCGTCTCCCTGTCGGAGAACCAGGGCCAGGCTTTCGAGCCAGTCGACCGTCTGCTTCTTTGCCTCGCCAATCTCTCCAAGGAGTTTGTTGGGAGCGGCGATCTCGCCCAGCAGTCCGTTCCCGATCCGAATGGGCTTGAACTGGTCGGCGTTGGAGGTCACGAATTTGAAGTCAAATTCCTTGAGTTCCTTGGGGAGCCCCTTGCGCCACACATCGGCCGATTGGGCGAAATCCGACTTGAACTGGGTGACCTGGGACATCTGCTGTAGAATCTCTCTTTCCTTTGGTGTCTCCACGTCCGCGAAGGCCGAGACCTCGGCATCGGACCTGTGGCAGAACCAGCAGCGTGAGTCTTCTGGCATAGGCATGCGTTCCCTCCACAGTCGATTAAAGGATAATTTCCGTTTTGGTGGGGAATAGCACATATCCTTCTTCCATATCGGCGATAGCTATTCCCATTCAACAACCTCTCAAGACGAGCTCCTGGGAAGCAGAAGCAGGAACGGGGATGGCAATCCTTCGATTCAGCGAGACTAGCGGAGCCCTTGCTTCTGTTTCACTTCATGAGCCCCGCAGAGTGAGAGTTTCTCCCTCCTTGTGAGCTTCTTTATCTGAGCTTCACGCCTTAAGGCACCCTCCCTGCTGGCTGCCTTCTCAGAGTGGGCCAGGGTCACGGGGAGCCTAGAGCGCGTGTATTTCGACGCCTTTCCAGACAGGTGGGCCCTCAAACGGCGAGCCAGGTCTGTGGTGTAACCAGTATAGAGCGACCCGTCTGAACATCGCAGGATGTAGACCCAGTACGATCCCAACGCCCTTCCCCCAGGAACGCACGGATAGAACGGTTTCCTAATCTGGTATCGATCTTTTGGCAACCCCAAGGACAGTCGGACGCAAGTCCGTCGCCCGTCTCGAAAAAATTAGGGCAACAATTCTGGTTTTGGTGGGGATACATTTTTAAGCGAAATTTAGCGGACACACATTAACAAAAAGTTGGTCGACACTCGCACGCAGCCCGTAACACGCACGGGCGTTGCGGCGCCGAGGTTTTCGGACAGGGAATTATACAGCCTAGCGGAAAAGTATGGCACACCGTACTTTCTGATAGACGAAACTACGCTCAGGAGGAAGGTCGCTGACTTAGAGCAGGCTTTCGCGGATTTCAAGGGGGGATACCGCGTCGCCTACTCTGTGAAAGCGAACTTCAATCCGTCCGTGATCAGGACGTTTGCCAGCGAAGGGATACTATTTGACCTCACGGCGCCCGGGGAGCTCTTCTTCATCCTAAAGTCTGGGGCGACCGCTGAGAACGTGATGTACACGAGCATCACAGAGACCGCCGCCGAATACGAAGAGGTTCTCAGAAAGGGGGTAAGGAAAATTGTGGTGGCCAGCTACAACGGCCTAGTCAACCTTGCAGAAGCGGCCGCCAAGGTCAACGTCGCTGTGAAGACCATGATCAGGGTCAACCCTGAGGTTCACGTCCACGCTGAGCTCAGGGGGTCCATGGGGCATGGGAAGTTCGGACTACAGTTCAACGGAGCTAGCCAGGACAGCGCCCTAGGCGTGCTGAGGGAGCTCCTTGGCACTCCTCTACTCCAGTTCGAGGGCTTCCACTTCCACCTCGGCAGCCAAATCGAAGATCCAGCGTGCTATGCCGAGGCAATCGAGAAGCTTGAGGCGTTCATCCTCGATGCGAGGAGGCAGGTGGGCGAGTTCCACGTAAGGACAATCGATATCGGAGGGGGCCTCCCGGCACCCTACGGAAGAAAGGTCCAGTCCCCGAAGGACCTTGCCCAGAAAATTGTCGGGCAACTAAACAGCCTAATCGAGAGCATAGGAGACAGGTTCGCCCTAGTGTCAGAAAGCGGGAGATACCTGACGGCCGAGTCCACAGTTCTGGTCTCCAGAATCGTAAACACAAAGAACTTCGGGGAGAACAGGTACGTCTACCTGGACGCCGGCTACCACCTGCTAATCGACTCGGCGCTTCTGAGGCATGAGTATCCGGTGGAAGTGATCCCGGGAGGCAAACCGTCAGTGGAGAAGGTGGTCCTAGTAGGAAGGCTGTGCGACCCTCTTGACGTTTTCCCCACCTCGAGCAGGTCAAAGCTCGGAGGGGCAGAGGCGGGGAAGCTGGTGACGTTCCGGGACGTGGGGGCTTACTCTATAGTGATGAACATGCCGTTCCACAGCCAGCCAAAGCCCTATGTCCTAATCAGGAACGGTCAGGGGAGCATCTCCGTCGCCCGCAAGAGACAGGACGTCAATCGCCTGTTCCTCGACGAAGGCGGAGACTGCCTAGCCAACTAGAAACGCCCAAGAACCAATTCGGGGGGAGACCTGGCGATGCAGGCAGCCTGTATCGAGTTCCCATCCGGAGATGGACGACGGATAGTCCTCCGAGCGCTCAGGAGCAACGATGTCCGGGTGGCGACGAGATACGCCAACACTCTGGCCAGGGAGAAGAGGACCAACCCGGATCTTGGTATTGTCTCATTAGAAAGGAGAGTTACGATGAAAGACGAACGGAAATTCCTGAAGCGAATCATCACAGGTAGGAGAACGAAGGACGAAATCAGCCTCGCAGCCTTCGATGGCGAAAAAATGATCGGTCATTGCCACGTGTCCAGGCGGAGGCAGAGGGACGTCAGACACACTGGCGTCTACGGGATCGCGATAGTAGATGGGTACAGGGGGGTCGGAATAGGAAGAAGGCTCACGGAAGAGGTTCTTCGGGAGGCTTGCAGAGTGGGAGTGTGGCTCGTCGAGCTAGAGGTAATGGAGACAAACGAGGCCGCCATCGGGCTCTACGAGAGGGTGGGATTTCGGAGGGCGGGCGTGATTCCGAACAAGATCCTGAGAAAAGGGAGGCACATCGACATCGTGGTCATGTACGCTGACCTTAGGAACCGATAAATTCCCCCCGCCACGGCGCGGGAAAAGTTGACTCTCGAAGTAATCATAGGACCAATGTTCTCCGGGAAGACATCAGAGCTAATCAGACTCGTCGAAAGGGAGGTCTACGCCAAGAAGAAGGGTGCCATCTTCAAGATCGCCTTCGACAAGCGGTACAGCGCACGGCAGGTGGTAACCCACAACGGGCTCAGGTACGCCGCCTATACCGTGGCCTCCTCGACAGAGGGATTGCACAAGATCGAGGAACTCGCCGTTTCCCAGCGGCTCGACGCCATTGGTGTGGACGAGGTCAACTTCTTCCCCGAGGCACTGGTGGGCATCCTAGACCGGCTGGCAGACACTCGTCGAGTAATAGCGTGCGGGCTGAATCTCAATTTCAGGGCGGAACCTTTCCCCACCACAATGCAACTCGCCGCCAGGGCGGACAGGGTGAGGTACCTGAGTGCGGTCTGCGTCGTCTGCGGCCAGGAGGCGACGAGGACCCAGAGGCTGATAGCCGGGAGGCCGGCGCCGAAAAACTCCCCCACCATCGTCGTCGGGGGTAAGGAGATGTACGAGCCCCGCTGCAGGAGCTGCTACTCTCCCGCCCTCTAGGTGAGCGGGAACCCTTGTTAAGCACCCGAATGGAACCTGAAATGGCGGTGTCGAGTTAGTTGGCTATGGAACCGAAGGACGAAAGCGGGAGGCCATACCACATCAGGATTGCAAAGAGGGACGCAGGCCGCATCGCATTCCTTCCAGGGGATCCAGACAGGGTGCCCAGGATAGCGGAGAGGTTCAAGGAGGCGAGGGACCTTGGGTCGCACCGAGAATACCGTGCGTACGCCGGGAGGGTGGGGGGCGAGAAGGTGGTGGCAATGAGTACGGGCATTGGGGGTCCTTCCGCTGCCATAGCCGTTGAGGAGTTGGCCCGCCTTGGGGTGGAGGTCATGATCAGGGTAGGGACCTGCGGCGCCATAACCCCTGAAATAAGGACGGGGACTGTCATCATCGCAGACGCTGCAGTGCGGATGGACGGTACGAGCGCCCAGTACGTCCCGCTTGGCTACCCCGGGGCGGCGACACCGGAGGTGGTTATGGCCCTCAGCGAGGCTGCGACATCCAGGAGAGTTAAGCACGCCGTGGGCATTACCGCGTCTACTGACGCGTTCTACGTAGGCCAGGGGAGGGAGTCATTCGGAGGATACTTTCCGTCGGGGAGCGCCAGGCTCCTTGATGACATGAAGGCTGCGAAGGTTCTGTGCTTTGAGATGGAAGCGGCCACGCTTTTCACATTGGGGAGGGTGTTCGGACTCAAGACTGGGGCTGTCTTCGCAGTCGTTGCGAACAGGGCAACCAATCAGCTTAGCCTCGAGGCAGGAGTGGACAACGCCATAGACACAGCGGTGGATGCGGTCAGACTTTTGAAGAAGTACGCGGTCTGAAGTCCCCTCTGACCACCTTCCCAAGCACGTCACTCCCTCTCAGGTGGCCCAATGAGCCAAGGGTCGCATTCGCCTCGTTGAACCTCTTGCCGTCGCCCGGTCCTCTTCCGCTTACAAGGAGGGGAACTGGGTCAGCGGAGTGCCTTTTCAGCGTGCAGGGAGTCGCGTGGTCACAGGAGACTGCAATTGTCGTGTCGTCGACGAGCTTGAGGGCAACAGAGAAGAAATCACTATCTATCGACTCGATGTTCTTCTTCTTGCCCCTGGCATCTCCGTCGTGGCCAAACTCGTCAGGTCCCTTGATGTGTACGTACACGACGGTGCCCTCCTTCAGCTCCGAAGAGAAGAGCCTAGCCTTCTCGGATATGTCCCTTCTGTCGCTTATGGGGACCATCTTCATCCCGAGAAGCTTCGCTATTCCCACCTCCGCGGGCATCTCGACGAGAGCGGTCCCGGCCATCCCGTACTTCTTCTCGAAGGGGGTTGGGTTGGGAAGGTGGTCTCCAGCATCCCTGAGCAATACTAGGTTGGCGGGGAGCTTTTCATCCCGAACCCTTTCCTTGTTCACCCCGCTCGAATCAAGAACCTGTTGCGCCTTCCGAGTGAACTCGTTGACGAGTTTCGCCGCGCGTATGGCACCGGCATCCTTTGACTCGGGGACGCAGCGCATCACGTGGTCCGACCCGGGGGCCTCCTTGGCTGCCCCGAACCCAGCGACTCGAGCGTAGGCCGGGTCAGTATTGGAAATGTTTGCACTAAGGCGTTCCTCCCCTCTTATCACGAGCACCCCCCTGTACGAGATGGTTGCCTTGAACTTGAAACGCGCGCCTTCGAGGCGTATGCTGTTCAGGTCCGTCGCCAGGAGCTCCGCCTCCTCTTGAGTGAGGTTCCTGCCAGCCCTCCTGTCAACGATTCTTCCCCCTCTCCCTGTAGCAAGATTGGCTCGTAGTGCGAGGTCACCCTGCCTCACCTCGAGCCCCGAGCCTACGGCCTCGATCACCCCCCTTCCAGGGTACCCCCTTTCGAAGGAATACCCGAGCATGTTGAACACCGCTATGTCCGACTCCGGAGCAATCCCCCATCCCACGGTGGTGACACTCCCGAGCGTTGATCTCGTCGCAATCCTGTCCAGGTTGGGCGTGTACGCCGACTCGAGGGGTGTGGTGTAGTTCAGGTCTGGGGCCGGCCTGTCCCCGCAACCATCAAGAAGAACATAACCTATCTTCATCGCTTGCGCATTCGTCATAAGTTCTCGCCATTTGTTTCTTTCGGGGAATGGGTTCTGTTTTGCAAACGCTTATGTGGAGATTGCGTAGCGATGCCGCGCCCATGGTCGAGATCAGGAAGGATTACTTTTCGGAGAAACTCTCGATCATACTCCCGGACAGGGGGCTCAAGCCCGGCCAAGTCATCCCCCAGAAGGCGGAGAAGTGCAACTACTGTGCAGGCAACGAGGAAATGACGCCCCCCGCCGACCTGGTGCTTGTGAAGAAGGGGGACACACTCCTCAAGCAGACTGACTCTGAGGGAGACGTGGTGAAGAACTGGGCCGTCAGAATATTCCCCGCCAAGTACCCCGTTGTCACCCCCAATGCTCCGCCTTCCTACGGCGAGCCCCCACACTACAGCGAACCAGCGGTGGGCTATCACTATGTGCTGGTCGCCACTCCCAAGCACGACCAGCCCTTTGCGAAAATTGACGTAGAGCAGTGGACCAACATACTGGCCTCTCTTCAGGACAAGGTTAGGTGGCTCTACTCACAGAAGGGTGTGAGCTACGTACTTGTCTACGCCAACAGCGAGAAGGAGGGGGCGCCGACGGTCGTGCATCCAAGCATACAGATGGTCACCACTCCCAGGGTACCCCCGGCGGTCGAGGAGGAGGCCGAGACGGTCCAGACGTCCTTGAACGAACTTGGCGTCTGCCCCATGTGCCAGGTAGTGGGGACAGAAACGGGGGGGCCGAGGCAGATTCTCGCCACTGACTTTTTCCTGGCATTTGCACCCTGGGTCTCAACCCACCCCTTCGAATTCTGGGTTTACCCAAAGAGACACATGACGAGCATACTGAAACTTTCGCAGAAGGAAATGATGGACCTTGCACTTATGCTGAGGTCGACTCTGGGAGGAATGTCCAAGGCACTCGACGCCCCCAGCTTTACGATGGTCTTCCATAGCTCCTCAGAGAAGAAGACGACCAAGCAGATTCATTGGCACATCGAAGTCTACCCCAGGAGAGCCCAGTGGACGGGCCTGGAGCTCGGCGGCGGGATCTATGTGAGCGACGTGTCGCCTGAAGGAGCCTCCCAGGTCTTGGGGGCTAGCGCCAGAAAAGAGCTCGCCCAGCTGGTAGGCATTCGATAGCCAGCCGCCTCCCCTGCCGTCGAGCAATCTTGAATGGAGTACACCGAGGCGAAAGCGAGGGAAGCTTCACAGTAGGCGGCCCTTCTTCACGCCTGCCTTCTTCCTCTCTCGAGCGGTCGAGATGAAGGCACGCCTGATGAGCGCCTCTTCGGCCCTCCCCAGTGCCATCCCCCGTCTCTCCATCATCCTTCTCTGCGTTTCGAGGACAGACTCTAGGAGGAGTTCCACCTCCTTCCCTGAGCCCGAATCGTAGAAGGTGAAGCCGGGGACACTTCTCGCCGCGAGACCAGACACATGGGAACCCGTCCCAATCGCCTTCCCCGCGTACACTAGGGCACCGATGGAGAGCTTTGCCATGTCCCCGATGACGGGCCCCAGCTTCATCATGCCGCTGTCCACCCTTTCCCCTCCGAGGTCGAGTCTGACGTTCCCGTAGGTGTTCTTCAGATTGCTGAATGCGCATCCGGCCCCAAGGTTGACCCAGGAACCGACGTAGGAATCCCCCACGTAGCCATGGTGAGCCTTGTTAGTGAAGGGGAGGATGATCGAGTTTTCGACCTGCCCCCCTATCTTGCACGCCTCGAAGATGGAGGTCCCTCCACCTATCTGAGCCGACATGACCCTCACTCTGGGGCCGATATAGCAGGGGCCCATCACCCTGCTGAAGCTCTCTATTGCCGCTCCACTGTCGACAACGACGGGGCCAAGCCTAGCGTCCAGAGTGACGTGCCCCTCCATTTCAGCACCGGTATCCACCATCACGTTGGCGGCCGGTCCCCTCACCTCAACCCCCCTGGGCACAGGAATGGTCTCTTCGAAGCGCCTTGCCTGCTCCGCAATGCCCAATCCGTTACTTTCGACCAGGTCCCAATACCCCTCGAAAAGTGGTTCCGCTGAAGGGGTAACTCTCTTCACTCTCTTGGCCAGCGAGGCGACCTCCTTCTTCGTTATGACGCCAGGCTTCAGGGCCGATGAGTCGAGCCTAGCAGCCACCAGTCTTCCCCTGGATAGGGCTACGAAGGGTTCTGACCAGGAGGCCGGGAGGAGCAAGCCTTCGCTCGGCCTTGTTCTAGCATTGACGAGTACGGTTGGGCCATAGGCCCGTTCGTTGTACGAGTACCTGGTAGCTTCTTTGGAGACTGCTGCAAGCTCAGGCCTTCCCCAGAGGCTTACGTCTGTTGCATTAGGAATCTTTTCCACAAGTGCGTCAATGAGCCTCTTCGTCCCCCAGTGCAGCAGGCTCGCGTGCCTAAGGAGGGTTAGAGGACCGAATCCGGCCAGGCCATCGTCTTCGAAGACAACGACCCTCATGGTGAGGCAAACAAGCTAGAGGAGCCTGCCCATCTTCTTTGTGAACTCATCGTTTGCTTCCCTGTACGACTTCGTATCCCCTATGTCTGTGAAGCGCCCCCCCATCCGCAAACCGTAGACCTTCCCGTGCTTCATCGCCTCCTCGAATGCCTCCCTCATTCCGTACATTTGGCTCGGGGGTATGAACCTGAGGAAGTTCTTCTCCATTACATAGCAGCCGACATTGATGTATCCAGAGATGACTGGCTTTTCTCTCCACTCGGTGATGAGGCCATCCTGGTTGGTTTCAAGGAAACCGTACTTCAGGTTGGTGCTGTACTTCATCAGGGCAATCGTGGCCAGAGCTGAATGGGCTCCGTGGAACTGCATCAGTTTCTTCAGGTCCATCTCAAGAATCGCGTCCCCGTAAACGCACACGAACCTCCCGTGGAGCTTGGTTTCTGCAGACTTCAGCTGTCCGGCGATTCCCAGTGGGTGAGGGGAAGCTGCGTAACTGACCCTAACCCCCCAGTCCTTGCCGGCTCCGAAGTACTCTTGGATCGTCTTCCCAAGGTACCCCGTGGTGATAACGATCTCGTCGATTCCGTTCTTCTTCAGCCACAGGATTATGTGTTCAAGTATCGGACGCGGGCCCACAGGGAGCATGGGCTTTGGGAGGAGGAGGGTGTAGGGCCTCAACCTCGTGCCCAGGCCCCCGGCGAGAATGACTGCTTGGATTCTACTGCTCTTCTGCAAGCCTTCCCCTTGGGCTTAGGCTCGATATTTCTTCTTTATACGCTTCGTCAGTCCCGGAAAGGACGCAGGGGTCTATTACGAGACCCTTCACACCTAGTGCCACAACGTTCGATATGTCTCCCCGTGTCAGCTTCTTCTGTGTCCTCAACAGTACGGGCCTTACGGACAACTTTGCGATGACCCCAAGGGTCGCGTAGTCCAGGACGCTGAATGGGGCCCCTCGGGATTGGTGTGGAACGGTCGCAACATCCACGGCCTCAACCCCCTCCATCTCTGACAACTGCTTCACCTGTTCGAGGATGTAGCCGGTTGAGATGGCTGTCAATTTCTTCACCCTCTGGTCTGAAAGGACGAAGGTCGGCATTTGGTGAGCAAACATCTCAACGAAACTGAAAGCGCTCGACATTATTCTCTCCCAGTACTCCTCTGTGAGGAGCCTCGCCCCTCCGATGAAGATCCCGCATGGGACGGATATTGTGGAGATGACATCGTTGATGTACGCGTCGTGAAGGTCGTAGCTCCCAAAATGGCTGGGAGACGAGGTCTCGTCCCCGTCTATGTTGAGCATAACGGCATCAGCACCCCCCTCGACCGCCTGGAGTGCCAGAGCCGTACTGTTCTTCGGTAGGCTCGCAATCACCGTGTAGTCCTTCGTCACCGACAGTAGCTCAAGTGGCCTCCTCGTCTGGCCAAGAGATTCCATTCTACCTTTTGAGAAGTCTGCGAGATTCCTTAGAAGAGAACTGCTCAAATGTGGACAACCCTTTGATATGCTCGTTTTAACCACCCGGTGACAAACGAATGGAACCAAGGGGGTCACGAGCTCCGGCTTACGACGAAGGTTCC
>Ga0187780_10000721_pt1 | contig 24441 bp, 24 predicted proteins | sample 1015_Q2_SP10_20__FD_132429 | JGI IMG/M metagenome (GOLD analysis project Ga0187780, IMG submission 132429) | Tropical peat soil microbial communities from peatlands in Department of Meta, Colombia - 1015_Q2_SP10_20_MG | ecosystem: Environmental > Terrestrial > Soil > Wetlands > Peat | place... | reverse complement strand
GTCGTTGACTTCTGGCGTGGATGGTTCGCGCGCAATCCTGACGCGCGATTTGAGGCTGAGGAAGTGGTCATCAGCGGAAATCGGGCGGTAGTGCTCTGGGTTTATCGCAAGATGCGTAATGGACAGCCGTGGCATCTTCGCGGCGTCGATATCTTCACGGTGCGCGACAGGAAGGTGGCGGCGAAGCTCGCGTATGTGAAAGGGTGAACTCGTGTTGATCCTTGGCTTGGAGATCATCTCATGAAAGCTGTTCGCATCCATGAGTTCGGCGGGCCGGAGGTTCTCCGGTATGAAGATGTTCCTGATCCGCAACCACGCAAAGACCAGGTTCTGGTGCGAGTAAGAGCTTGTGCCATGAACCATCTCGACCTGTGGGTACGCAAGGGGCTGCCTGGCGTGAAGCTTCCACACATTCTAGGTAGCGACATTGCGGGCGAGATCGTCGAAATCGGCGAATACGTCACCGGCTTTAAGACCGGCCAGCGTGTGCTGATCGCGCCGATGCATTTTTGCAATCATTGCGCAAAATGCGTCGCCGGATTGCAGAACCAATGTCCTGAGTTCACCGTGCTAGGCAGCAGGGTTGATGGCGGTAATTGCGAGCTCATCGCCGTGCCTGCCGTAAGTGTGATCCCAATTCCCGATAGTCTTGATTTCGTTTCGGCCGCAAGCGTTCCGCTGGTTTTTTTAACCGCCTGGCACATGCTGGTGGGCCGCGCCGGCATTCGCCAGGGGCAGACGGTATTGGTATTGGGCGGGGGATCAGGCGTCGGTATTGCAGCGATTCAGATTGCCAAATTATTCCACGCCCGCGTAATTACCACAGCAGGGGATGAGAAAAAATTGGAGAAAGCCCGCGCGCTGGGCGCCGATTATGGCATTGATCATTACAAGCAGAAGATTTCGCAGGAAGTGCGGAGGATTACAAACAACGAAGGCGTAGACATCGTAATTGAGCATGTGGGTGCGGCGACCTGGGAAGAGAGCATGAAATCCCTGAAGCCTGCGGGAACGATCGTGACCTGCGGCGCGACCACCGGCTCCAACGTGGCACTTGAACTCCGATTTGTCTTTTCCCGCCAACTGTCGTTTCTAGGCTCTTATATGGGAACGATGGGTGAGCTGTATGAGGTTCTGGGGCACGTTTTCGCCGGACGATTGAAGCCTGTCGTGGATCGGACGTTTCCATTGAAAGACGCCCGCGCCGCCCACGAGTACATGGAAGCCAGCCGGATGTTTGGCAAGATTGTTCTAACAATGTGAGACTTTGGGCGGCCCGTCCTATCGCGAAGCGAAGGGCGGGAGCGTGCGATGACTTCCGCAACCTATCCTCGCCCCTCCCTATCCTCACACACAAGGCTCGGTTGGGATGGGGAACACGGCGACTCTGTGATCTCGAGGCCGTCGGTGGTTTAAAATAACGCAATGGCTAACGGTGTTAGCTTCGGGCCGTACGTCACGATCGAAAACGGCAAGCGGGTGGTGAAAGAGCTTACCTACGGCAATCCCACGCCTGAGGACGTGGTGCTTACCACCATGGACAATGCTGTGAACTGGGTGCGGAAGAATTCCATTTGGCCGATGACTTTCGGCCTGGCTTGCTGCGCAATCGAGATGATGTCCATGGGGGCGTCGCGGTTTGATATTGCTCGCTTCGGGGCCGAGGTCTTTCGCCCATCTCCGCGGCAATCTGATCTGATCATCATCGCCGGGCGCGTTTCAAACAAGATGGCTCCCGTGATTCGCCAGCTCTGGGAACAGATGCCCGAGCCGAAATGGGTGATCTCGATGGGCGCGTGTGCGACTTCAGGCGGGGTCTTCAACAACTACGCGTTGGTGCAAAGCGTGAACCAGGTGATTCCGGTCGATATATACGTGCCTGGTTGCCCGCCGCGGCCCGAGCAGCTGATCTACGCCATTACCCTCCTGCAAGAGAAGATTCAGAAGGAACGTGGAACCATCAAGCGCGCCCTGAACCTCACATCCGACCAGCCGCCAGCCAGCCCGGATGTCCCTCAACACTCGTAACTTCTGTCCGCCTTACTTGCCATTGACCCGCACAAATTTTCGGACGTAAGATTCCAACCATCAGGCTTTTCTGGTGGTCCGGCTAGGAAACTAATGGCAGTAACGCAGAACCCGATGAAGAAAAGCATGCTTCTTGTCCGGCGGAGGGGCGAACGCGGCCAGACCATCATTCTGGTGGCGATTTCCTTGCTGAGCCTGCTGGCCATGGCCGCGCTGGCGATCGACGTTGTGACCCTGTATGTCGCACGCACGGAAATTCAGCGTGCCGCCGACGCTGCAGCGTTAGCCGCGGCGAAGGCAATGGCCGATTCGGGTATCACAACTCTTCCGACGTCCGACCCTGCGTTCTCTTCCGGCCAGGCCCAAACGCTGGCGCAGAGTATGGCGAATTCGGCAATCGCGGCGGTGCTTGCTGCTCCTAACAATCAGGTAGGGGGATTCACCGTTGCCCCGGGAAGTCCGACATTCAACTTCTCGACTTCGGCGGGAGGAACTCCCATCAACAATCCGCACGTGACCGTCACACTGCAACAAAGCGGACTTCCGACGTTTTTCGCCCACATTTGGGGCACGAGATCGGCCACAGCTTCGGCAAGCGCGACAGCGGAAGCTTACAATTCGGCGAACACTTCGAGCTTTACTCCGGTAGCGCCGAAGGGAGTTAAGCCGTGGCTTGTTGCAAATATCGACCCCCAAACATCGCAGCCTTTCGTGAACCCAGCGACCGGCGCGGTTGAGTCGGGTGTGATCGCGAATGTCGATTTCTGGTTAACCGCGGATTGTCAGCCTGGCCACCACCGTTGTCATCTGGCAACTGGAACCAACCCGCCGGGTCTGATCGGTACTCCTCCTCAGGAGGTTCAGTATGTTCCGGCGGAGGTGACGGCGAACGGCGCCAACGTTTGCCCCTCGTCCTGCGCAGGTGCGGGGGGTGACTACGAGGCCAGTATTCAATGTACGGATATGAATGCTTACAGTTGCGGAGGCGGCAGCCCCAACGCCCAATGGGACAGGACTGATTTAATTAACCCCGTCGGGCCACCGAGTTCGGCCGCGCATACGACCGATGGAGTGGAATGTCTGATCCATGCGGGAGGCACGGGGACGAATCAGGGACAAGACAGTATCGGTTGGGGGTTATGGCCAGCCAGCCCCATTCAGATGACCTCGGCCGCTAGTACCAATACTGTGAACACAAGCAGTTCTCTGGTAGCGATTCCGATCATCGATGTCACCACTCCTGGGGCATTCAGCCCCGCAGGCCCTGTGACCGTTATCGGGTTCCTTCAAGCATTCGTGGAACAGATAAATACCAATCTCAATCCTAACGATATCCAAATCAAAGTGGTCAACGTCGTTGGCTGCAGCCAGACCAGCAACGGAGCACCAACAATCCAGGGTGGGAATACCTCATCCCCGATTCCCGTTCGCCTGATCACTCCTCCTTAGTTGAGTACGCACTCAGCTTCGATCGCAGATTGTTGAACCGCCTAGTTCAGATTTGCTACCGTGGCGTTTGCGGGGATCGTGCTTAGCAGAAAACTGGTGCCCGATGAGATCAACTGAAGGACGTTGTTGAAGTGCCATTGATAGGGATATAGAACGCTGACTTTGGTGCAAGCTGCATAGGCAGTAATGCCACCGTAGTTGCTCAGAGTCAGAGAGCAAGACGGCGTAGGGAGCCCGCCAGCGGCATCGCGCGAAATGGTTAACGTTAAAGTGCCCGGGCATCCATTTCCCGCCGCTGTATAAATCCATGGTGGACCAGAAGCGGGGACCGCGGCGCCATTCAACCCACAATCATTGATGCCGGCCGCCCGCAGGTAAGAATCAGTAAGGTAGCGGATAGCGTCTACCGAGGGCGGCGCGCCACAACTCGTGCACAGATCGTTTGTCGGTTGCCCCGCACCGAAACGTGCTGCTTCCCGCACTGCGTTACTGAGTTCCTGCTTCAGATTGAAGGCGCCACCGAAATCGAAAATCCCCACAACCAGCACGATCAAGAGCGGAAGAGCAACTGCAAACTCCACGATGGCGGCACCGGACGCGGATTCCATCAGGGTCAAGAGCAGGCGAGTTGCACTCCGTCGAATCGTTGCCAGCATTAGTATTCCCCGGCCATCTGCACATCGGCAGTAAGTATGATCTGCTGGTTGTTGAGCGAGGTGAAGGGTAACCAAAATTGGTATGGATATTGGAAGCTGACCACCACACCGCATGCCGGTGTACCACTACTGACAGGCGGGGTGTCGAGCTTGACGTTCGTGCATACCGTCACGTTATTAACAGTAGGGCAGGACGAGGTGGCTCCGGGGCAGGCTGTGATTGCCGGTTTATACGATTTGACTTGTCCGGGATCTATGCTGGAAGCCTGGAGCGTTTGTGAAACCACCCCTGCGACCGTGGCAGCGGATGGCGCTGCATTGCCGCAGTTTCCGCAGCCTTGCGCCACGGCCACCCGGGCGCCTTCGCGGGCGGCTTGATTGATCGTCGCGTAGGTATTGAATGCGCGCCCAAACCAGTAGATGCCTAAAAGAACCATGAAAGCAAGCGGCAGCACCAAGGCGGCTTCGGCTATCTCGGAAGCGCGGTCATCGCGGAAACAGCGGACGGATCTTAAGATGTGCACGGATTCACGACTCACAACCGATTTTTGAGAAATTCTCACACGCTCACTGGCCCAAGTCAATGTAACGGGAGTGGACCGTCCTGGCCTTACGGCCGCGGGGGTATCAGATTTTGGCGGGTCTTACCTTGTAACCCCGCATCTAATTGGTCAGGTTCCGATGTAACTCATTAATAAGGCAGGCGGTGATACAGTAGTTTGGTAAGCCATCTGCATGTCATTGGGAGAAGCCAGTAGCGGCTTTTGGAGGCGCAACCGCTGGTTGATGTGGACATCCGTCATTGCCGCCGCCGTATTGCTGCTCGCGTCGTTTATGTCGCGAGGCGACGCGGTACCGGTCCGGGCCGCCGTCGCACAGATCACCACCATTCGCAGCGTTGTCTCGACCAACGGTAAAGTCGAGCCTCTGCAAAATTTTGAGGCGCATGCGCCGATAGGTACGACGGTCAGGAAGCTGCTGGTAAAGGAAGGGGACCACGTCAAGAAGGGCCAGCTTCTGGTGCAAATGAACGATGCGGAGGCACGCAGTGCCGCAGCCGAGGCGTTGGCCAAGGTTCGGGCCGCGCAAGCTGATCTGATCGCTGTTCAAAAAGGTGGGACGCAGGAAGAAGTTTTGACACTCGAGTCTCAGCTCAGCAAAGCGCGCACCGCCCGGGATACGGCACAACGTAATCTCACGGCCCTGCAACGGTTGGAGAAGGACGGTGCTGCTTCCGCTGGTGAAGTGAAAGCGGCGGAGGATGAGCTGCAAAGACGCAACGCCGATATTTCCTTATTCGAGCAGAAGCAGAAGGACCGCTATTCTAAACCTGAGGTTGCCAAGGTCGAAGCCGAGAGAGCGGAGGCTGAGGCCGCTTACGACGCAGCCCAGGATAACTTGAGTCAACTAAACGTCCGGGCTCCGTTCGATGGCGTCGTTTACTCGCTGCCGGTTTTGCAGGGAACTTATGTCAACCCGGGAGATTTGATTCTGCAGGAAGCCGATCTGTCAAAGGTTCGCGTGAGAGCTTATGTGGACGAGCCGGACATAGGCCGGTTGGCCCCCGGAAATCCCATTGAAGTGACCTGGGATGCCCTGCCCGGCCGTACATGGCAAGGGAAGGTGAGTTTCATCCCCACGGTGATCAAACGACATGAGACACGAAACGTGGGCGAGACGACGTGCACCGTCGATAATCAGGATCTGAAACTCTTGCCAAGCGTCAACGTAGGCGTCACGATTGTGACCGCCGAGCGTCATAACGTGCTTGCCGTTCCACGCGAGGCTATTCATCAGGAAGACAACCAGCGGTACGTTTATCAGATCATTAACAATGAGTTGCATCGTCAGGATGTGCAAACCGCGCTCTCAAATTTGACGCAAGTGGAAATTACCGCCGGCATTCCGGAGAATGCGTTGGTGGCGCTAAGTCCTCTCAATACCAAGCCGTTGCACAACGGCCTGATGGTAAAGGTGGTTCGCTGATCTATGTTTGGTTACCAGAAGTCGGTTCTTCATTCTCTGCGCGTAGTGGTGCTTGGGCTCGCCGCGGCATTGTGTCCGGTCGTGAGCAGCGCCGCACCCGCTCCTGAAACTCTTCTTGCGCAAGGGCGAGTAGACGATGCGATCAGTTCGTTGGAGACGAAACTCAACAATGCACCAGACGATGCGCAGTCATATAACCTGCTGTGCCGTGCTTACTTTGTCGTGGACAACTGGGAGGCGGCAGGTAAGGCGTGTGAGAAGGCAGTCTTTCTGCAACCGTCGAGTAGTGATTTCCACTTGTGGCTAGGTCGGGTCTATGGCGAAAAGGCAGACCATACTAATTTCATCTCGGCGGCGGGAATGGCGAAGAAAGTCCGGAATGAGTTCGAGACCGCCGTTCGGCTGAACCCGGCAAATCTGGAAGCGCGCGCCGACCTGGCACAGTTCTACGTGGAAGCGCCGGGAATAATAGGCGGAGGCAAAGACAAAGCCGAAGGACAGGCAAGAGAAATCGCCAATCTCGATCCAGCACAAGGGGAATTAGTCGAAGCGTGGATTGCGGAGAAGAACAAAAATTTGGGCAGCGCCGAAGGTCATTTCCGCTCCGCCGTGCAGCTCAGCCATGGTAAGCCGGGCGCGTGGCTGAATCTGGCCCAGTTCTATCGTCGGACCGGGCGCATGGACAAGATGCAGGATGCTGTTGAGCACGCAATTAGCGCGAATGACAGTCATCGTGTGCTCATGCAGGCAGCAGACATACTGAATCGCACTAAGCGGAACATCCCCCGAGCGGTTGAATTGCTCCGCCAGTATCTGTCGAGTCCAACGGCGGAAGATGCTCCTGCGTTCAAGGCCCACTATCTGTTAGGCACGATTTACGAACAGCAGGGGAACACCACGGCGGCGGCTGAGGAGTACCGTTCGGCGCTAGCACTGGCTAAGGGCTATACTCTCGCGCAAAGCGCGTTGGATCGAGTGACGCGCGAAACGGCGTCAGGCCCAACTCAAGCAAACTGGCATCCCAGCGCCTCAGAGTAAAATCGTTCAAATTCATTGATCTTTTCGAGGTGAACAGATGCAGCCTGCTTCACATCGTCTTTCTTCCGCGTTACTGATGGTGTTCTGCTTGTCGTCAGTAGTCAAGGCGGTAGCTGATCCTGTGCCACTCAAGCGGGTGGTGGAACTTGCCCTGACTCACAGCACGAGCGCCGCCTCGGCCGAGGCCATGGCGCAACGTGCTTACTCCAGCTATCGCGAAACCAAAAATCAGTATCTTCCGACGCTGGTGGTTGGCTCGGGGTTGGGATACACCCAGGGCTATCCGTTGAGCCTGGAAGGCTCGGCGCCTTCTATTGTCAACACCACCGCACAATCCACCGTTTTTAATGCGGCACTGCGGGATTTCGTGCGCGAATCACGCACGCAGTGGCAAGCCACCACGGTTCGCAGCAAGGACGAACGCGATCAACTGATCCAGGACACGGTTCTGAGCTATGCCGAACTCAACAAATGGGAGTCGCTTCTGGCTCATCTGGGCGAAGAGTACTCAGCAGCTCTGAAAATGGAGCAACTGGTCAACGAACGAATCCAGGCAGGGGTGGATAGTCCGCAAGCACGAACCCAGGCGCGGCTGAACACCGCCCGAGTGTACCTGCACCTTTCACAAGCGCAGGGCTCGATTGACGTGTTGCGGGCGCGGCTTTCAGAATTTACGGGACTGCGTGCCGCTTCTATTGAGACAATGGCAGACTCGATTCCCGCACTGCCGGAAGTTAAACAAGACGAGAACCTGATAGCAAGGGCGCTCGAGGTAAGCCCCGCAGTGCAGATTGCCAGCCTGAACGCTACGGCTCTGAGTTTCCATGCCCGGGCGGAACATCGCACTATGTGGCCGACGCTCGACTTCGCAGCACAATACGCTTTGCTGGCCAGTTTTAACAATTACCAGCGCTTTTTTCAGAAGGGCACTTTCCAGTCGAACAATGCGAGCATTGGAGGAGTTATCCGTTTCCCATTTTTTAGCCCTACGCAACGGGCCGCCGCGCGGGCTGCGGATTTTGACGCACTGCGGGCCAAGCATGACAGAGAAACAACCAAGGATCAGGTGTCCGAGCAAACCTTGAAATTGCAGCGCTCGGTCGAACAGCTTGCTGCCGCACAGGATGTGGCTGATCTGGAGTACGAGATGGCGAAATCGAATCTGGACGCCGTGCAGATCCGCGTCGATTCCGGTACCGCCACTCTTCACGAAGAAGATGACGCCCGCAATCAGGCCAATGAGCGCTATAACACGCTGCAGGATGCGCGGTTTGACCTACAACGTGCGCGCATTGCCGTACTACGTGTTACCGGCGACCTGAGTTCCTGGCTGGGACTTAGCAAGTGACGTACACGAAGCCTATTCGCCACTCGACGCATCAAAGACTCCATTCAGGGTAAAAATGTGGCCTCTAACTAAATTGCGTAATTAGACTTAACAGAGGATGTACTCCGCCTCTCAGCAGGCACACAAAAGATGCTAGGATAACCAACGAGACAATATGCCCTTAAAAACACTGTTTTTGAATCCCCCGTCATTTGAGAATTTTGACGGTGGCGCGGGATCGCGATGGCCGGCTACTCGCGAGATCGAGTCGTACTGGTACCCAGTGTGGCTGGCGTACCCGGCTGGCATGCTGGAAGGTGCTCGCTTACTGGATGCGCCACCTCATTACGTCTCCGCCGAGGAGACCATAAAGATTGTCCGTGATTACGAATTCCTGGTCTTGTTTACCAGCACGCCCGGTTTCCCTGGCGATATCCGCCTTGCGCAAAAAATCAAAGATATCAATCCGAACATTAAGATCGCTTTTGTTGGACCACACGTCAGCGTGTTGCCTGAGAAATCACTGCGCGATTGTTCGGCGATCGATTTTGTAGTCCGTAAAGAGTTTGACTACTCGACGGTAGAATTTGCTGAAGGCAAGCCTCTGGATCAAATTCTCGGTGTTTCGTATCGGAAGAACGGGTCGGTTGTGCACAATCCGGATCGCCCTGAGATCCAGAATCTCGATTCCCTGCCCCATGTGACTGATGTTTACAAGCGAGATTTGGACGTCACGCGGTACAACGTACCTTTTCTGCTTTATCCCTTTGTGTCGCTATACACGACCCGCGGCTGTCCTGCCCAGTGCACGTTCTGCCTTTGGCCCCAGACTTTGAGCGGGCACCCGTGGCGAAAGCGCTCGAGCGATGATGTTGCTCGCGAAATGGCCAAAGCAAAAGAGTATTGGCCGAATGTACGCGAATTCTTCTTTGACGACGACACGTTCAACATCCAGAAAGCGCGCACCATCGAGCTTTGCTCGAAATTGAAGCCGCTAGGCCTGACCTGGTCCTGCACGTCCCGTGTAACCACAGATTACGAAACCTTGAAGGCTATGAAGGACGCGGGGTGCCGGCTTCTCATCGTAGGTTTTGAGTCAGGTGATGCCCAAATCCTCAAGAACATTAAAAAGGGAGCGACGGTCGAGCGGGCGCGGCAGTTCACCAAGGATTGTCACAAGTTGGGCCTGGTAATTCACGGAGATTTCATTCTTGGACTTCCGGGCGAAACCCGGGACACGATCCGCAACAGCATTCAATTTGCAAAAGAATTGGACGTTGAGACCATTCAGGTTTCTGTGGCGCACGCCTATCCTGGAACCGAGTTGTACGATTACGCGGTGAAAAACGGATTCATGGTTGCCGAGAACAAGATGGTGGACGAGGGTGGCCACCAGTTAGCACACATTCAATATCCGGGACTGCCGGCAGAAGAGATTCTGGAAGCAGTGCACCGCTTCTATGACGAATACTATTTCCGTCCTAAAGCGGTGCTGCGCATTCTGAAAAAAGCTGCCTTTAACGGTGTGGAACGTAAGCGTCTCTACAAAGAGGCGAGGACGTTTCTGAAAACCCGTGCCATGCGCCACAAGTGGGTTAAAGAGAAGCGCGAGAAGGATCACTCTACAACCGCAGCCGAACCGCTTAAGGCATAGGAAAGCCGCGTGACCTTTCGGAAGTATCTCGTCCTCGCTGGGGTGGCAGTGTTCGCCGTAACCGGCGACTCCTTGGTCTCTCGCGGCATGAAGCAGGTGGGCGGCGTCTCGCTGCATCACCTGGCAAGCATCATTCTTGTGGTGACGCGTCCCGAGGTTGCTCTAGGGGTTTTGTTTCTATTGGCCTTCCTTGCCTGCTATCTGACGGCGCTCTCCTGGGCCGACCTCACCTACGTGCTCCCTACAACCTCTGTCAGTTTTATTCTTTTGACGCTGGTCGCGAAGTTCATCCTTCATGAGAATGTGAGTCCGGCGCGGTGGGCTGGAGTTCTGATGATTTCGATTGGGGTTGGATTTGTGACTCAAGGTCCGGCTCTCACCGTCCCGCGGCGAAGAGAACCCCATGATCGGGTGGCCGGGCCGATTTCGGCGAGGACAGAGTCATGAACCAGCTCTATCCGTGGGCGGCAGTGGTCTGCATCGTACTGACCTCAACAACCGGCGACGTGCTATTGTCACGCACCATGAAACAGGTGGGCGATGTGGGCGAACTGCGACGCCGCTCGGGATTGGCGCACGTGTTGGCGAAGATCCTGCGCAATCCGAATTTTGTGCTGGCAATTATGGCCATGGCGACCGCCTTTTATGCAATGCTGTTTGGGCTCTCCTGGGGCGACGTCAGCCTGGTGATTCCCGCATCCACTTCCCTCACCTTTGTCACCAACGCAGTAGCGGCCAAAATCTTTCTGCATGAGGCGGTGGATCATCGCCGCTGGGCGGCAGCGGTTTTGGTGGCAGGCGGAGTGATCCTTTTGGCGCTTTGAACTCACCCAAATAACTGCATAAACCCGCTGGCAGGCAGATCTGGAACGAGGAACTTTGCTTCTTTGCCGACGGCCTTGGTAACAGCTTCCGCGGCGAGATATCCGCTGCGCACAGCGCCTTCCATAGTGGCCGGCCACGCAGTGGCGATCCAGTCTCCCGCCAAAAGCACACGCGGCCATATCGTCACAGGACCCGGTCGGTAAGTGTCGACGCCAGGACACGGAGAGAATGTGGCATTCACTTCCTTTATGACCGTTGATTTCAGCAGCTTGGCATCACCTGCCCGGGGAAAGAATTCGCCGAGTTCATTCAGGGCCAGCTGGGTGATTTCCGATTTCGACTTTTCGACGAGATTCTTGGATGAGCTCACCACCAGTTCGACATAACTACCGTTTGCGTTATTTGACGAGAATCCCGTAGCTGGGTTTTTTGCCGGCGAAGTCCCGGCCAGCAGCTTCGATTTGTGGAACATCCACTGAACAGTGCGATCAAGGAGCACGGCATGGTCCAGGTCCGTAATCTGGCGGTCAAACCATAGGTGAATGCCGGTAATAGGAGAGGTTTCAAAGTGGCCGAGCTGTGCTCGAAGGGGGTCTGCGGCTGCGACTTGCGGCAACATTCGCGATAGCACGTCGAACGGAACCGCAAGAATTACAAAGTCAAAGCTGAGTTCCGCACCGCCGGTATAGAGCACGGCAAAGTCGGTCTCCGGCCGGAAGCAGTCTACCCCGGCCCGAAAACGAATCTCGCCCCCGTGCGCGTGAATGTAATCGCCGGCCGCGCTGTACAGGTCTGTCAGCGGCACGGTAGGCACACCCATGCGCCCAGCCGTTGCCGACTTTAAGAAAGATTCCCGAATCACCTGCGCGGCGTACGGCACAGACATGCGATCCAGATCTTCATTCAGCGCACTGACCAGGATCGTCTTCCAGAATCGTTCAATCGCCCGCTCCGTTTGATGGTGGTGGCGTAGCCAGGTCAGGAACGACTCGCCGTTATCTCGGGGCGGTCCGGGCGTGAGCGCGGACATGGCGGATGCAATGGCAATCTTATCTCTCAACCCCAAGCACGAGGCGCGCAGAAAGGAAAATGAGTTGTGAAACGGAGCGGGCAGCACGGAGGATGCAATAGTTGACACTCGCCCGCCGGGCTCGAGAAACGTTAGCCGATCGTACCAGCGAATTTTGCCCTGGACGCCGAGCCGGTCATAAAACTGTACGAGGTTCGTGCAGCAGCCAAGCAGCACATGCTGGCAATTGTCGACGACCTCGGAGGTTCCCGGGTGTTCATAGGAAGATGCACGCCCGCCCAAATAGGGCCGACGCTCGAAGAGAGTTACATGAAAGCCATAATCTGCCAGGGCGGAACCTGCCGCAAGGCCGGCCAGCCCGCCTCCGACGACCGCAATGCGGGGAGATTTTCCGGAGACCGTACTCATCACAGGAGACGCTTCAGAAAGCCTTTAGCTAACACGGTCAGCTTTTCAGATCGGCTCAGGCTGATCTTGGAGGTGAACACATCGTACTGCCGGGCGGCGATTTTTTGCAGCAATCGTTCATAGATCGTGACCAACACCCAGAGTCCGGGCTGACTGTCTTCTTCGACGAGAGGAATTAACTCGTCTGCGGATCGGTAGAACTCTCGCGCACGGTCGGCTTGCAATTCGAGCAAAGGGCGCAGCCGTGCCGGATGGCGACCGGCCGCGAGGTCGGAATCCGAAATGCCGAACCTGGCCAAGTCCTCGGCTGGCAGATAGACGCGGCCCATAGCGGCGTCCTCTTTAACGTCGCGAATGATATTCGTAAACTGAAAGGCTAAACCAACGTTTTCTGCCAGCGGCTCAGCCGCCTTATTCCGGTATCCGAAGATGCGGATGCAGACAAGCCCTACCACCGAAGCCACGCGATAACAGTAGAAACGAAGATCATCAAAGGTCCTGTAGCGCACCGTCAGGATCGGGGCAGCCGCTTCACCGAGGATTTCGTCTTCTTCGTCGACGTCCATTTCCGTGCCAAACGCCAGTTGGTCGAGCAGTTCGAGCGGGATGTTGTATCGCCGCTGGGCATCGGTTAAGGCCAATAGCACCGGATCATCCGTCGGAAAACCAGCGGCAGCCCGATGCAAAGCGTCAAGCCATTCGGCAAGTTTCCGGCGGCGTTCGTGCACCGCCAGCACGTTATCGTCGGCGAGATCATCACAGTGGCGCATGAAAGCATAGACGGCGCAGAGTGCCTGGCGCTTGGCTTGCGGCAGCACCAGAAAAGCATAGTAGAAATTCTTGGCGGCGGCGCGAGCAATGCTCCGGCAAACCGAATACGCCACCGCTAATTGCGATTCCGTGGGAACGAAAGGTGATTGGGCTTGCTGCACGGCGGCGCTCATATCAGCTTTCCCCACGCTGCACGTGCCACCAGCGCCAGTTTTCGCGGCTTCGAAATGACCGGCCTGCGGCCTAAAACCTGGTAATGCTGGCGCTCGATAGCGTTGAGGATCTCCTGACCACCGCGGCTGAAAAGCTCGATATCAATTGCAAGCGCGCGATCGACTTTCTCCGCTAAAGGCAACCCACGGTTGAACCAAGCGCGGGCGCGCTCCACTTCAAACCGCATCATCTCGCAAAACGCTGGAGTATTTTGCTGAGAGGCGATATCGGCTTCGGCAACGCCGAATTTCTGCAAATCCTCTAGCGGGAGATAAATGCGCCCTTTCGCGTAATCCACGCTGACATCCTGCCAGAAATTTGCCAATTGAAGGGCGGTGCACGTGAAATCAGAAAGGGCTTGGCGTTCGGGATCCCTGTAGCCGCACAGATAAAGCACCAGACGCCCCACGGGGTTGGCAGAGAAACGGCAATAGCCCAGTAGATCTTCAAAGGTCGGATAACGGGTTACCGTCTGGTCCTGGCGGAAAGCGATTAGCAGGTCGGAGAAGGTTTGCGGGGGAATGTCAAATTTGCGGACGGTTTCAGCCAGGGCCACAAACACCGGATGACGAGGCTTGGCCGAGTAGCAGGCCTGCAGTTCCGCTTCCCATTGGTCAAGCAACCGCAAAGCTGCCGATGGGTCGCCAAGTTCATCTCCGAGGTCATCGGAAATCCGGCAATAAGCATAAACGTTGTAGAAGTGCTGGCGTAAAGGCTGCGGCAGGAACCACGTGGCTACCGAGAAATTTTCGTAGTGGCTACGAGCCAGCTCGCGGCAATATTCTTGCGCCTCCGCTAAGGATGGCGCGACCTCCGGAATGGCATACTCGGACGGAAGCTGGCCCCAATCAGGCAAAGAAGCGGCGGAAACGATGCTCCGGGAGTCGTTGCTGGCGATGGAGGACATAGTCAGTTTCGTCTCCCAGAAGGCAAGCTAGTGCCCGGGAATGATTGCAGTCTTGATATCGCCGTTGCGGTTCAGCATGTGACGGAGAACGTGTTGTAATCGCGACAGCGGCGCTTCGCCAGTGATGTAATCGTCGGAACGGATTTTCTTCTCGGCGATGAGAGCAAATGCTTTGCGCACAGTTTCCGGTGTGTGATGGAAGGTGGCCTTCAGAGTGATTTCCGAATAATGCAAGCGGCCCGTGTCCAGCGCTACTTTTGTGCCGGTTGCGCAGCCGCCGAAGAAGTTCACTGTGCCGCCTTTGCGCACCATGTCGATGGCCCACTCCCATGCTTCCGGGCGGCCAACCGCTTCGATGACGACATCGCCGCCACGCTTTTCAGGGGAGAGTAAGCGGACCGCTTCGACCGGATCGTTCACTTTTGTGATCTGAACGACCTCATGCGCCCCCATATGCTTCGCGGCCTGGACTTGAGAATCCCGCTTTACGACGGAAATCACTTTGCAGCCAACCGCGTTGGCAACCTGCACGAACATGAGTCCGATGGGGCCTCCGCCGATGATAGCGACGGTGTCGCCGATTTCGACTCCGGTTTCGTGTAAGCCGCGAAGTACGCATGCCAGAGGCTCGACCATGGCGGCCTCTTCAAAGCTCACGTCTGGCGGCATGGCGAGCATGTTGCTTTCGACGATTCGCCGCGGAATGCGGATGTATTCCGCGTACGCCCCGTTGTTAAACAGCAGGTCTTCGCACAGATTTTCCTGATGCCGCGAACAATAAAAGCACATCTGGCAAGGAGCGGAATTCAGTGCCACGACTCTCATGCCGCGTTTGAATCCGCGCACCCCGGGGCCGACTTCTTCAATCACACCGGCGAGCTCGTGCCCAAACAGGGCTGGCGGAACAATCATGCGCGCGTGGTAGCCGCGCTGGTAGACCTTGAGATCGGTCCCGCAGGTCAAAGCGACCTGTACCTTTACCAAAACTTCGCCATCCCCAACGCGAGGGATGGGGACTTTTTCAATCTTTACGTCCTCTTTCCCATAGAGGACGGCTGCTGTCATCTTGCCGTTCACTAACTATTTCCTCCCCAGCCACTGCCAGGCTGGATGACAATCTTCATGGAATCTGGTTGCGGATGGGCCGCGAACTGCAAAGCTTCAACGCTTTTGGATAGGGGAAAACGGTGGCTAATCAGTTGTTCCAAGTCCATCTCGCGGTTCATGACAAACTTCACTGAATCATCCTGCAGCTCGACCGAGGCACTATAGGAGCCCAACAGGGTCTTTTCATCTACGCAAACCGCCGCCGGATCAATGGTTGCTTCACCGCGCGCGGTCTGCGCAAACAACAATACGCGCCCTCCGGGACGAACTGCATCCATCGCCGTGCGGATCAGTGCATTGCCCCCTACCGCAACAATGGCCGCGTCGGCGCCACGTCCCTCAGACTGCTCCCGCACCATTTTGATGCTGTCGGTGCGCGAAGCATCGATTCCGGAATGTAATCCGAATGTTGTTGATATTTTAAGCCTTTGTGGATGCAAATCGGAAGTGATAACCCGTGCGCCCGCCCGTTGTGCCAATACGCTCAATATGATACCGATGGGCCCCTGTCCGATGACAAACACGGTTTCCTGTTGGGTAAGGCGCAAATTCTGGATGCCCTTCATACAGGTATTTACCGGCTCGACAAAACACGCCTGCTCGAAAGAGACCCCATCCGGGATGCGGATCGTTCCCCGGTCTACGATCCAACTCATGACCCGAACGTACTCAGCAAAGCCTCCACCGGCGGGCTCGAAACCAGCGGTGCAACCGACCTTCTTGTAGGTCTCACATTGGGCAAATGTTTTGTGGGCGCAATAGAAGCAGTTGCCGCAGGGAACATGATGAAAGACCACGACGCGGTCGCCGGAAGCAAAGCCGCGTACCTCCGATCCGACCGCAGCCACTACTCCGGAGGTCTCATGGCCAAAAATCCGGGGCGGTGCGTGCGAACCAGTGGCTATTTTCTTCAGATCAGTGCCACAGATTCCACAGGTGTGAACGCGGAGAAGCAACTCGCCGGGGCCAATTTGCGGAACAGGGACAGTTTCGATGCGAACATCGCCGATGCCCCGGTAGACGGCGGCGTTCATTGTTGCGGGAATTGACTTTCCCACTTCAGAAACCTGGAATTGGTCGGCAACTGCCATGTTTGTTATCTCGTCAAGACCTTCTCGGAAACCTGCGCCTGAGAGGCTTCCGCCAGCGCAACACTAAGCTTGCCCGCTGCTACGGAAGAATCGCTGGCCAGCTTCTGCACTCTGGCCCATAGCCATGGGCGAACCGCAATGTGCGCGAGAAATTTGAGCGTATGAAATTTGCCGTCGCTACTCGCAAAACGTGTAAGCGGCGGCAGCGACGAAGCACTCGAATCGGAGATGACCTTGCACGCCAGGAATCTCACTCCGTGAACCTCGGCGCTCCGGGCGACGGCGGCGGCTTCCATGTCCACTGCGTGCGCCCCGTATGCACGACGTAGCTTGGCCTTCTGTTCCACGTCCGCAACTTCCGAAAAACTGATCAGCACACCATTCCCGCTGCCCCAATCTATATGGCTGCCGTCACGAGCATCAATCACCTGCCGGGCAGTAAAAGTTTGTCCGACTTCGAAAGTGGGATCCAAAGCGCCTGCAAAACCAGCAGAAATCACGAGCGCGGGGTCATACAAGGCGATAACGGCCTCAGCTGCACGCCGCGCGGGTTCCCCGCCGATACCCCCACATACCACCACGACATCGCCTTTCTCGAAGAACTTGAGGCTGCGGCCGTCGTACTCTTTCCGGATCGAATGCCAGTTTTTAACCAGCGGCCAAACTTCGCGTTCGAGAGCGGCCACGATTGCGATTTTGCAGAATTCAGACAACGGTTCGAGCTCGCTTGTCACTGCGGCATGCCGTGACGATGCGGAATCCATGTTTCAGTTGCACGTCGCTGGCTGTGCCCGGGAGGACAACAAAGAGAAACATCGCTAAACGTAACCATTCTCACGGAACCAATCAACCGCACGATGCAGCGCATTGTCAACCGCTACGGGCTTCCAGTCCAGCTCTCGCTCGGCTTTGGCCGATGAAACGAACATCTTCTTGCGACCCATGCGCACGGCATCGATGGTGGCACGCGGCTCGCGCCCGAGGATTCGTCCGGTCACCACTTCATCCACGACACCGGTTGCTAGCGCCATGGCGTATGGCACTCTTACTTTCGGCGAAGGCAGGCCGGTAATTGCAGCCAGCTTGTCCAGAATCTGCTTTAATGTCAGATTCTCACCCCCCAAAATGTAGCGCTCCCCGCTCCTCCCCTTCTCGAAAGCCGCTACATGCCCGCTCGCGCATTCACGAACGTCGACTAAATTCAGCCCAGTATCGACGTACGCCGGAAATTTCTTTTTCAAAAAATCCAAAACAATGCGGCCCGTCGGCGTAGGTTTGATATCGCGCTCGCCAACCGGAGTCGTGGGATTCACCACCACCACGTTCATTCCACTACGTCCCGCTTCCAGAGCCACCTGCTCAGCCATGAACTTCGAACGTTTATAAGGACCAATCATGTTATCGAGCGACACGGGCGAGGTCTCATCCGCGGGGTGACCGTTGGAAGTAAAGCCCATGGTCGCCACCGTCGACGTGTACACGACACGCGGCACGCCATTTTTCTTTGCGGCAGCCAGAATCGCCCGTGTACCCTCTACGTTCGAACCGTACATCTGCTCAGGATCGCGCACCCAAAGCCGATAATCGGCGGCGATGTGAAACACCGTATCGCACCCTGACAAACTCTTTTCAAACGACGCCGGGTCACGCAGATCGCCCACAACCCGGTCCGCTTTCAGTTCCTGAATATTCCGGGTGTCGCTGGTTGGCCGAACCAGCAACCTGAGGTCGGCACCTTCTTCAGCTAGAACGCGGGCCACGTGGCTACCCACGAAACCTGTAGCGCCGGTAACAAAAGCAAGCATTTAGCAATTAGCAGTTCGCCGCTGGCCATTCAAGATGGTATCTGACCGACTAAAAGCCAATTGCTAATTGCCAAGTGCTGCTATTCCAACTTCTCTGGCTGCAGCGAAATATTTCTTTCCCCAGCAGCTTTCTTTTCCCAGTACTGGCGGACCCAGGATTCCCAACTTTTGCCGGCAGCCATGTCCCGCCCGCTAAACGCTAGCGCGGCAATATCCGCGTATGCGACGGATGCCTTCGCACTGCCATTCTTCGGCAAAATGCGCACATACGAATCCGCCAGCGTCGGTCCGTTTCGGCGATCAAAAACGTAGCCTTCGATTTTGCTCCCGTCTTTTCGCGTGATCAGCACGTCTCCACGATAACCGAATGCCTGCTCGAGTGCGGCGCACAATTCCTCTGGGGTAGCCAGCTCGGGGACCCAGCCTTCCAGCTTTTCGCGCTCGGTTCCCGGCGCAACCTCGAGTGTATCGGGATCTGCGGGAGTCGCTGAACCTGTCCGGCCTGCTTCCCTGCCGCTCAAACCGCTGTCTCCTCGCGATCGGGCGTCTCGATCTGAACCAGAGGATTGAAGGAATGGAGAGGACGCACGGGCTCATCCAACAAAGTCAAAGCCGAAGGATCTTCGTAGCGACTGGAGAAGACGGCCTTAGCAGTGCGCCACAGGCCGCCCAGCGAACTGAATGTGTCGTTGACTGCGGAGGCCTCGTAACCGCTATGAACCATGCAATTTGCGCACTTGGGATTACCCGATTCCGTTCCGTAGTGTTCCCATTCAGTTGTCGCCAAAAGTTCCTCGAAAGTATCGGTGTAGCCGTCCTGCAACAGGTAACAAGGCTTCTGCCAGCCAAAGACGTTGAACGTCGGCATTCCCCAGGGCGTGCAAGGATAATCGCGCTTCCCCATCAGAAATTCGAGAAATAACGGCGACATATTAAACTGCCAACTCGCCTTACGGTTCGACAAGATCGCCCGAAACAAGCGGCGCGTGCGGGCACGGCCGAGAAAATGGCTCTGGTCGGGAGCTTTCTCGTACGAATAGCCGGGTGAAAGCATCATGCCCTCTATGCCGAGGTCCATCATTTCATCAAAGAATGCGCGCACACTCTTGGGGTCCGCGCCGTCAAAGAGTGTCGTGTTGGTCGTGACCCGGAATCCTCGGCTGAGAGCTTCTTTGATCCCTTCCAAGGCTTTGTCGTAACCGCCCTCCAGGCAAACCGAGAAATCGTGGTGTTCGCGCTGGCCGTCCATGTGGACCGAAAAAGTCAGGTACTTCGTCGGTTTGAAAACGTCGATCTTTTGTTTCAAAAGCAGCGCATTCGTGCACAGGTAAATGTATTTCTTGCGCGCGACCAACCCTTCGACGATTTCTCCGATTTGCGGATGAAGCAGAGGCTCGCCGCCGGGGATGGCCACAGTGGGTGCACCACATTCCTCGACGGCTCGGAAGCACTCCTCTGGAGTAAGCTGCATCCTCAATACATGCGCAGGATATTGAATTTTGCCGCATCCAGCGCAGGCCAGATTGCAGCGGAACAGCGGCTCAAGCATGAGCACAAGCGGGTATCGCTTGCGTCCCTTAAGCTTTTGCCTGAGGACGTAGCTCGCTACCGTCCACGCTTGTGAAATGGGAACTGGCATTCAGTCAAATCTCCAAGAGCTCTCAGCACTCAGCGTCAGCATTCAGCCCTTCCGGCGCTTCTTAGCCCAGCACAAAGCCGGGGTGGCTGAGTGCCGATGGCTGATTGCTGACGCCTATGTCCTCCCCGCCATCACCTTCTGATAATTCGTCAGCGCGATCAGGGGAAAATACTGCCGGTACATGTGGTACAGGAGATAAAACACCCGCGGGAAACCGGTACCGGTGTAATAGGGCTCGTCCCACGATCCATCTTTCTTCTGAGTCCGCAGCAGGTAAGCGATTCCCCGCGCCACGCAGTCGCTGCGAGTATCATTGGCGGCAAGCAAACCCATTACCGCCCATGCGGTCTGCGACGGGGTGCTCGGTCCCACGCCCTTGGTTGTCGGGTCGTCATAAGAACCGCAGGTTTCGCCCCAGCCGCCATCGGGGTTCTGCATCATTCGCAGCCACTCCGCACCCTGCTGGACGTAAGGCTCGTGGTGATCAACGCCCATCGCTTCCAGGCCACGCAACACGAGCATGGTCCCGTAAATGTAGTTGACCCCCCAGCGGCCAAACCACGAGCCATCGCTTTCCTGCTCATCGCGAATAAACTGTATCGCTTTCTTGACCACCGCATGGTTCTTGTCATATCCGTAGGCCGCCAGCATTTCGAGGATGCGGCCGGTGATGTCGACCGTCGGGGGGTCAAGCATGGCATTGTGGTCGGCAAACGGGATTTGCTCGAACACCATCTTGTCATTGTTCTTATCAAACGACGCCCAGCCGCCGTTCTTGCACTGCATGGAAAAGATCCAGTCGATCGCCCGCTGTACCGACTCTCGCTGATAGCGTCCGTTCGGATGTTCGGCGTGCGTAAGTGCCAAACAGACCATGGCGCTATCGTCTACATCCGGATAGAACTCATTATTGAATTCGAAATACCAGCCGCCCGGCTGCCCTTTCTTGTTCTTCACCTTCCAATCGCCGGGCGTGCGCACCTGCTTCTGGAGAATCCAGTCCGCACATTTGACCATCCGCGGATCGCTTGTCGGAACTCCACTTTCACCCAACGCAAACAGAGCATAGGCAGTGTCCCAGACTGGGGATTTGCACGGCTGCATCCGGAACGTGTCTTGTTCTTCAATGCCGAGCTTCTCGAACTCGTCCAATGCGCGGATGACTTGCGGATCGTCTACGGAATGGCCCAGGCAACGCAACGCGATAATGGAGTTCACGATTGAAGGGTAGATTGCCCCCAATCCGTCGCTCATCTCGAAGCGTTCCAACATCCATTTTTCCGCCTGCTTCAGTGCGATCGAGCGTAGCGGGCGAATGTGGACGGCTTCGAACCAATGCACCATACGGTCAAGGAAAAGGAAGAAATTCCGCCAGGAGACGAGCTTTTTCGACCAATGCAGGTGCATTCGCGATTTATCGCGACCGCCGACGAAAAGCTCATCAATTTTCATCTCGTCAGGGATTTTCTTGAAGGGCTTCTTGGCATAGCAGATCGACAGGGGCACGAGAATGGCCCGAGACCACGACGAGATCTCGTAGATGTTGAACCAGAACCATTTGGGAAACAGGACAATCTCTGGCGGTATCGCCGGCACGGCGTCGTAATCGTACTGGCCGAGGAAGCAGAGGTAGATCTTGGTAAAGGTATTAACCTCGGTGACGCCTCCCAGTTCCAAAATTCTCTTGCGCGCTCGTTCCAGGGCTGGGTGGTCAGGCTTGTATCCCGCCAGCTTCAGACCAAAGTACGCTTTTACCGAAGCACTGATATTCGATGGGCCTCCAGCGTAGATGCCCCAGCCGCCGTCCTCGTTTTGATGGCGCAGAATGTAATTGGCGCACTTTTGAAAGCGCTCCTGATCTACTATGCCGAGCAACGTGTGCAAAAGGATGTAGTCCGATTCCAGTGTGGTGTCGGCTTCCAATTCTCCGCACCAATAGCCTTCTTCATGCTGTTTGGAAAAAAGGAACTTGCGGGCGCCATCGATAGCTGCAGCCGCTCGGCTGGCAAGATCATCGATTTTTCCGAGGTGCATTTGCGGCGCTGTGGCCGGAATTGACGGGGAGGTATTGTCCATGTAAATCGCTTACTCCACAGCTGCTCCTGCAGGTGCGCTGGCGATCGCTTCCACGATCTCGGGAGGCAATCCAAAGCGCACGTTTTCGGGCATCACTTCCACTTCTTGCACGTTGTCAAAACCCTTTGTGCCCAGGAACTCCACCACTTCCTGCACCAGGCATTCCGGAGCCGAGGCTCCTGCGGTTAAGGCGATGGTTTTCACGCCTTGCAACCACGCCGATTGAATATCACGGTAGCTATCTATTAGATGCGAACTGGTGCCTAAGTTGCGCGCTACCTCGACCAGCCGATTGGAGTTGGAGCTGTTGTCCGAGCCCACAACCAGCAAGAGATCTGCCTCAGAAGCTACCTGCTTTACTGCAACTTGGCGGTTCTCCGTTGCATAACAAATGTCCTGAGCAGCGGGCCCCTTGATGTTGGGGAACCGCTTGCGCAGCGCCGAGATAATGTCCTTTGTCTCGTCCAGGCTGAGCGTAGTTTGGGTCAGGTAAGCAATGCGGTTCGGATCAGGGACTGTGAGCGATTGCACCTGCTCAGGCGAGCCCACAACCTGAGTTACGAGCGGCGCTTCACCGAGAGTTCCGATCACCTCGTCGTGGTCGCGGTGGCCGATCAAGATCAGGGAATAGCCTTCTTTGGCGAACTTGACCGCCTCCACGTGGACCTTGGTGACGAGAGGGCAAGTGGCGTCAATCACCCGCAGGCCACGATGCTCGCTCGCGTCCCGCACTTCCGGCGAGACTCCATGGGCGCTGTAGATAACACGTTCGCCGTTGGGAACTTCGTCCACGCTATCGACGAAGATGGCACCCTTGGCCTGAAGTTCCTCAACCACAAAACGATTGTGGACGATCTCCTTCCGGACGTAGATAGGTGGCCCGAAAGCTTCCAGGGCGATGCGCACGATGTCAATCGCCCGCACCACCCCGGCACAAAACCCGCGCGGTTTTAACAAAAGCAGTGTCTTGCCGTTTTCTTTGAACACGGTCACAATCCTGTAAGATTACACTTCCCCACTCTTGGGTTCATTCTAAACCTTATAGAAAAGAACCATCCTGGTCAATGTAACGCGCTGAAATTGAGAGGATTAGCAGTGGGTGGGGATTGTGGGCAGCGAACGGGAATCCGGCAACACGATGAGTTTCTCCAGGGTCACCAGATTCGTCTGATGTCATAGCGATCAAGAACAGGATCCGCACTCAAGACCGGAATGCCTAGATCCTGGGCCTGTGCCACCAACACACGATCGAAGGGATCACGATGATGTCTGGGTAACATGCCTGCCCTAACTGCCTGCGGCAAGCTGATCGGGAGTTCCGCGAATCCCTCCTCGGCTAGGTGGCTGGCCAAATCTGAGATGAGTGGCAGCGCATCGACCTTACCTAGATTGACCTTAATGGCTAATTCCCACGCGACTGCGGCAGAAACAAAGATGCTGTTGCTCGAGCTCTGCAGCAGTGAGTATGCCCTTTGGGAGAGCCTGGATGGGTCGTCAAACCACCAGATCAGCGCATGCGTATCGAGCAACAGCCTCATTCGAAGCCTAACTCGTCCAGTTCCCGATCCGTCAGTGGATCAAAGGCATCCTCAGCATACGAGATTTGCCCCTTGAACTTACCCGGCATTCGCTTCTTGCTCGCGGCGCCGATGGCAACCAGTCGTGCGACGGGCTTTTTTCCGCGCGCGATGATTACCTCCTTGCCTTCGGATGCCTCCTGAAGCAATCGCGAGAGATTGGTCTTCGCTTCGTGGACCGTGTACTCCATAGTTAGCTAAGTATATTAGCTAAGAATGCATGGGTCAAGCTTATTTCAGGCGTTCGCCTTAAGCAGCTGCTCGGCGTGCTTGCGCGAGGTCTCAGTCAGCTTGGCGCCGCTTAACATGCGAGCAACTTCTTCGGTGCGCTCTTCGCCGGTGATCAGCCGGACCGTGGTTTTGGCGCGCTGGCCTGTGACGCGCTTCTCGGTGAGGTAATGCTGGTCGGCAAAGGTTGCGATTTGCGGAAGGTGAGTGACGCAGAGAACCTGGTTGCCACGCGAGAGCGCTTTCAGTTTCCGGCCAACCGCCTCTGCCGCCCTCCCGCCGATACCGGTATCGATTTCGTCAAAGATGAGCGTGCGCTTCGGAGACGAGGGCACACGTGCCCCGCGGGTCTTGCTGATTCCCGCTTCTACGCTCGCCTTCAACGCAAGCATGACACGCGATAACTCGCCGCCCGAGGCGATTTGTTCCAGCGGCCGCGCTGGTTCGCCAGGATTGGTTGAGATGAGATAAACAACCTGGTCGAACCCTGATGCCGTCCAGTTCACTTTTTCATCGCCTCCGCCGACCTCGATACGGAAAGTCGATTTCATGGCGAGATCGTTGATTTCAACCTCCACGATCTTTTCTAAGTTGCGCGCCGCCTCATAGCGTTTTGAGGAAGCCGC
>Ga0187780_10000720_pt1 | contig 24442 bp, 17 predicted proteins | sample 1015_Q2_SP10_20__FD_132429 | JGI IMG/M metagenome (GOLD analysis project Ga0187780, IMG submission 132429) | Tropical peat soil microbial communities from peatlands in Department of Meta, Colombia - 1015_Q2_SP10_20_MG | ecosystem: Environmental > Terrestrial > Soil > Wetlands > Peat | place... | reverse complement strand
GGCGTCGCGCGACGCCGCCCTACGACCGGTGAGTTCATGACTGCGACCCAGAGCCAGAGTAGCAAGCTGAGCGAGCGCCCCTGGCTCGATCCGCTGGCGACACCGCAGATCGTGATCGAGGGCGTGAGCAAGAGCTACGGCCCGTTCACCGCGGTTCAGAACGTGAGCCTCAGAATCTTCAAAGGCGAGATGTTCGCGCTGGTCGGTGCCTCGGGCTGCGGCAAGACCACGCTCTTGAGGATGCTGGCCGGCTTCGCCGCGCCGACACTCGGGCGCATCACCATCGACGGTGCCGACATGGCCGGCGTACCGCCGCACGAGCGGCCGGTGAACATGATGTTTCAGTCCTACGCGCTCTTCCCGCACATGACGGTCGAGGACAACGTGGGATACGGACTCAAGCGCCTCGCGCTCGAGCGCACGGTCAAGGACTCGCGGGTGCGCGAGGCGCTCGAGATGGTGCAGCTGGCGCACCTGGGCGCGCGCAAACCGCACCAGCTGTCGGGCGGCCAGCGCCAGCGGGTGGCGCTCGCCCGGGCGCTGATCCGCCGGCCGAAGGTGCTGCTGCTGGACGAGCCGCTGAGTGCGCTCGACAAGAAGCTGCGCGAGCAGACGCAGTTCGAGTTGATGAACATCCAGTACCAGGTCGGCATCACCTTCGTGTTCGTGACCCACGATCAGGACGAGGCCATGGCGCTCGCGACCCGGATCGCGGTCATGGATCACGGCCAGGTGCTGCAGGTGGGCGCACCGTCCGAGATCTACGAGTTCCCGCAGACCCGCTTCGTCGCCGACTTCATCGGCACCACGAACCTGTTCGAGGGGACCGTGTGCGCGGGGGCGCCGGGCGTGGTCACGGTCGAGTGCGCCGAGACCGGCGGGCAGATCATCGTCGATGACGCCGCCCGCACCTCACAGGGCCAGAGGGTCTGGGTGGCGCTGCGCCCGGAGAAGATCCGGCTCAGCAAGGTGCCGGTGACCGGCACCCGGGTCAATCAGCTGAAGGGCATGGTCTGGGAGCTCGGCTATCTCGGCAATCGCTCTACCTACCGCATCAAGACCGAGCGCGGAAAGATCGTCACGGTATTTGCGCAGAACGAGCGGCGCAGCGCCGAGTGGGCCATCGACTGGAGCGACGAGGTCTACATGAGCTGGGGTGCGGACGCGGCGGTTTTGCTGCAGTCCTAGGACTGCCGGGCGCATCCGCGAGCGGATGCGCAAACACTAGGGGGCATCGATATGCGCGATCAACTGGCTGCGAGCGGCCTGCGCATTTTCGCGCCGTCGCTGATGGCTGCGGTACTCGCTTCTGGGAGCGCGCTGGCGCAGCAGACCGAGCCCCAGGCGGCGGAGCCGGCCGCCGCGCCGGCGCGCGTGGCCGCGCGCCCCGGCGCTCTCGAGGAAGTCGTGGTCACGGCCACGCGGCGCGAGGAGTCGCTCAGCAAGGTGCCGATCAGCGTCACCGCATTGACCCAGGAGACCATGGACCAGAAAGGCATCAAGGATTTCCAGGATATCGTCCGCTACACGCCAGGCGTGTCGATCGACAATTCCGGCACCAACGCCATATCCATCCGCGGCATCTCCTCCTCGGGCGGCGCCGGTACCACCGGCATCTACATCGACGACACGCCGATTCAGATGCGCAACGTCGGCTTCAGCCCCGACGACACACTCCCGAAAACCTTCGACCTGGAGCGCGTCGAAGTGCTGCGCGGACCGCAGGGCACCCTGTTCGGATCGGGCTCGGAGGGCGGAACCGTCCGCTACATCCTGACCCAGCCCAGGGTGAACGGATCCAGCACCTACGTGCGCAGCGAGCTGTCGTTCACCGACTACGCTGGCGACCCGAACTACGAGCTCGGAGTCGCGCACGGCGACACCATCATCGATGACGTACTCGGCTACCGCGTCAGCGCCTGGTACCGATCCGATGCCGGCTGGATCGATCGCGTCGACCCGACCTCGGCCGAGCTCGTCGAGCGCGATATCAACCACGGCGGGACGACCATGCTGCGCGGCGCGCTGGCGTGGCAGCCCGTTACCGGGCTGATGCTGACGCCGAGCGTGCTGTACCAGGACTCCAAGCGCCACGACCAGAGCACGTACTGGCCCGCGTATTCGAACCCGGGCAACGGACAGTTCAATACCGCGACTCCGGAGAACATGCCGATCCCGGACAAGTACTACCTCTGGGCGCTCAAGATCGAATATGACGCCGGCAAGACCCAGCTCTTCTCTAACACCGCTTACTACCACCGGCGCGAGCAAGACGCCTATCAGGGCACGGTCTACGACCTCGGGCTGTTTGAGACTATCGGCTGGCCGAGCAACCCGCTCAGCGGCCCGCTGTTCTTAGGCCCGGGCGGAGCGCCCGGACTGAGCTGCGGCCCGACCTCTGCGACGGCGGCACCGCCGTGCTCCTGGTACCCGCTCATCGACGGCAACGGCATCCACCTGCCGGCGGCGTTTCGCAACTATGAAACGCCCAACACCATGACCAACAACCAGGACAACTACGTCCAGGAGATCCGCTGGCAGTCGAGCGACCCGTCCTCGCGCTGGAACTGGACCCTGGGTGCGTTCTGGCAGCTCGCCAAGGAAGAGAGCATCGAGGAGCTCAAGGACACGCAGGACAACTCGTTCTGGCTCTATCTCTACGGGATCACGCAGCAGCAGTTCGTCAATCTGGCCAACGGCGGCCCGACCAACGTCTACAGCTGTCCCGGTCAGACGCCGGGATTCGTGTACGCGGCGATCCCACAGTGCGACATCTACTACAACCGCAACACCACCTACGACCGGCAGATCGCCGGCTTCGGCGAGGTCAGCTACAGCCTGACCGAGCGCTGGAAATTGACGGTCGGCGAACGGGTGTCGAAGCAGAGCTTCTCGCTCGACCACTACGCCGACGGCCTCGAGAACTTCGGTCCCGGCCCGGCGAGCGCGAGCCAGAGCGAGACCCCGAATACCCCGAAGGTCAGCGTGGCCTATCAGCTCGATCCCAACAATCTCTTCTATACCACCTACGCGAAGGGCTTCCGGGCCGGCGGCGGTAACCCGCCGCTGCCTGCGTATTGCAATTCGGATCTGGCAGCCGCCGGATATCCGAACGGCGCGCCTTTGACCTACAAGTCCGATTCCACCAACAGCTTCGAGGTGGGTTCCAAGAATAATTTCAGCAACGTGGTGCGGATCGCCACCAGCGTCTACTACATCAAGTGGAGCGACATCCAGCAGAGCGTATATGTCGCGGGCTCCTGCGGTCTGCAGTTCACCGACAACCTCGGCACCGCGGTCGCCAAGGGCTTCGATGTCCAGGCGGAGGTCGCGCTCGGCATGTGGCACATCGATGCCGCCGTCGGCTACACCGATGCCCGCTACACCGCGAATTCCGCGCACGCCGGGCTCGCGCACACCGGCGACGCGATCTCCGGCGAGGCCGCGATCGACTATGCGCCCGGATTGAACCCGCCGTGGACCGTAGCACTGGGCGTCGAATATGACTTCCGCATCGCGAGCTACGATTCCTTCGCGCGCGTGGACTACGCCTACCAGAGCAGCAATCCGTGGCCCTCAACCCTGCAGGATACGGCCTCGTCGCAGTACAACCCGAACACCTACGCGCTGTCGTCCAACACCTTCATGCAGGCGCGTGCCGGCATGACTTTCGGCGGCTGGACCGCGGCGCTGTTCTGCGACAACCTGCTCAACAGTCACACGGTCACGAACTACGCACTCGGGCAATACGACGCGTACAACCCCGCGCTGAACGCGACCGCCGTGCCTACGTCAGTGCAGCAGAACCAATACACATTCCGCCCGCGCACCATTGGCATCAACGCCAGCTACCACACACACTGAGACCAGCGAGCACAGCGACCAGCAGATACGGCAGTGGGGTAATCGGACCGGCCGATTCGCATTTGGGGGGGGCATCGACATGCGCGATCAACTGGCTGAGACCGGGCTGCGCATTTTCGCACCAGCGCTGCTGCTTGCGACCTTGACCTGCGGGAGCGCGCTGGCGCAGCAGGCGGAGACCCAGGCGGCGGAACCCGCCGCCGGGCCGGCGCGCGTGCCGGCGCGCGCCGGGCTCGAGGAGATCGTGGTCACCGCGACGCGGCGCGAGGAGTCGCTGAGCAAGGTGCCGATCAGCATCACGGCGCTGTCGCAGGAGACCATGGACCAGAAGGGCGTCAAGGACTTCCAGGACCTGGTTCGCTACATGCCTGGTGTGTCGATCGACAACACCGCGACCAACGCCATATCGATCCGCGGCATCTCGTCCTCTGGCGGTGCCGGAACCACCGGCATCTACATCGACGACACGCCGATCCAGATGCGCAACGTGGGCTTCAATCCCGACGACACGCTGCCCAAGACCTTCGATCTGGAGCGCGTGGAGGTCCTGCGCGGACCGCAGGGCACGCTGTTCGGCTCCGGCTCCGAGGGCGGCACCGTCCGCTACATCCTCACGCAGCCCAAGGTGAACGGGTCGAGTACCTATGTCCGCAGCGAGCTGTCCTATACCGACTATGCGAGTGAGCCCAACTACGAGGCGGGGGTCGCGCACGGCGGCACCATCATCGACGGCGTGCTGGGCTATCGGGTGAGCGCGTGGGGCCGCTATGACGCCGGCTGGATCGATCGCGTCGACCCGACCACGCGCGACACCACCGAGAAGGACATCAATCACGCGAGCACCGTCATGCTGCGCGGCGCCCTGCTCTGGCAGCCGGTCGAGTCGCTGGGGGTGACGCCAAGCATCCTGTACCAGAACTCGAAAAAGCACGACCAGAGCACCTACTGGCCCGACTACTCGAATCCCGCGCAGGGCGATTTCAACACTGCCACCATCGAGCACATGCCGATCCCGGATGAGTGGTACCTGGCGGCGCTCAAAGTCGACTGGAGCCTGGGCAGCAGCGCGATTTTCTCGAACAGCGCCTACTTCCACCGGCGGCAGCAGGACGCATACCAGGGCTCGGTCTACGATCTGGTGTATTTCGGAACGCTCGGCTGGCCGCTCAATCCGAACACCGGCGGCCTCGGCATCAACCTGAACTGCGGCCCGGCGGGAAATCAACAGGTCATGCCGTGCAGCTGGTACCCGCTGCTGGACGGGACCGGTATGCATCTGCCGAAGGCCTTCTCCCAGTACAACACGCCGAACGTCATCACCAACAACCAGGACAACTACGTCCAGGAAATCCGCTGGCAGTCGACCGACGACTCTTCGCGGTGGCGCTGGACACTGGGCGCGTTCTGGGAGTACGCGAAGGAGACCAGCATCGAGGAACTGATCGATCGCCAGAACAACTCGTTCTTCGAATACCTCTACGGCCAGACCTACGAGTCGATCGTGAGTGCCGGCAACGGCTACCCGTCGCCGTACTACAGCTGCCCGGGCCAGACGCCCGGGTACGTCTATTCCGCGATACCCCAGTGCGACATCTACTACAACCGCAACACCACCGCCGACCGCCAGATCGCCGGCTTCGGCGAGGTCACCTATGCGTTCACCGATCAGTGGAAGCTGACGGTCGGCGAGCGGATTTCGAAGCAGTCGTTCACGCTCGATCACTATTCGGACGGCCTGGAGAACTACGGCCCAACGCCCAAGAGCGCGAGCCAGAGCGAGACGCCGAGTACGCCGAAGGTCAGCGTCTCCTACCAGCTCAACGCCGACCACCTGCTCTACGCGACCTACGCCAAGGGCTTCCGCGCGGGCGGCGGCAACGCGCCGCTGCCGCCGTACTGCGACTACAATCTGGGGCTGTCCGGCTACCCGAACGGCGCGCCCCTGACCTACAAGTCCGACTCGACCAACAGCTACGAGGTCGGGTCGAAAGACAATTTCAACAACGTGGTGAAGCTCGCGACCAGCGTCTACTACATCAAGTGGAACGACATCCAGCAGAACGTGTACATCGCCGGCGGCTGCGGCCTGCAGTTCACCGACAACCTGGGCACGGCCGTGTCCAAAGGCTTCGACCTGCAGGCGGAGATTGCCGCGGGGCCGATGCACTTCGATGCCGCGCTCGGCTATGGCGATGCGCGCTACACCGAAGACTCGGCCCACGCCGGGCTCGCGCACAAGGGTGACGCGATCTCGGGCGAGGCGGCCACCGAGTACGCGCCCGGGCTGAATTCACCCTGGACCGTCGCGCTCGGCGCGGAATACGACTTCAAGATCGCGAGCTACGAGTCGTTCGTGCGCATCGACTACTCGTACCAGAGCCGCAATAACTGGCCGTCGACGCTGCAGGACCCGAAGTCCTCGCAGTTCAACCCCAACACCTACACGCTCTCGTCGCAGACTTTCTTCCAGGCACGCGCCGGCATGTCGTTCGGCAGCTGGACCGGTGCGCTGTTCTGCGACAACCTGTTCAACTCGCACACCATCATCAACTACCAGATGGGCCAGTACGACCCGTTCAACCCGGCTTTGAACGCCACCGTAGTCCCGTCATCGGTGCAACAGAACCAGTACACGTACCGCCCGCGCACCATCGGCATTACCGTTACCTACAACACGCGGTAAACGCGGCGGCCTCGACCGCGCCGCCCGCCGGCGGCGCGGTCAGCGACCGCTCTTGATCCGGCTCCAGACTCGGGTCCGCATGCGCTCCGCGGGACCGGTCCCCATGGTCGTCTGGTACAGGCGGTCGCGCATTTCCGGGGGCGGGTAGAGCGTGGGATTGGAAAGAATCGCCGGATCGACAAACGGCCGCGCCGCCGCATTGTCGTTGACGTAGGACAGCTCGTTGGTGATCTGGGCGATGACCTGCGGCTCCATCATGTAGTTGAGGAACCGGTGCGCGAGCGCTTTGTGCGGAGCATCCGCCGGGATCAGCATCGCGCTGTAGATGGTGTTGGTTCCCTCTACCGGCACGGTAAACGCGAGATTCACATTGAGGCCGGCGGCGCGCGCGCGTGACAGTCCGAGCGTGGAGTCTCCCGACCACGACATGGCGATGCACAGCTCTCCGTTGACCAGCCAGACCACCTGGCTGTCAGATTCGAAGGCGCGGATGTAGGGGCGCACGGCGAGCAGCAGCCGCTCCGCCGCCGCGAAGTCTTCGGGCCGCTGCGAGTTGGGGTCGAGGTGCAGGTAGGTCAGGGCCAGCGAAATCACATCCGGTGCAGCGTCGACGAAGGATATGCCGCAGTCGGCAAAACGTGCGGCGATTTTGGGGTTGAACAGCATCTGCAGGCTGTCGACCGGTGCGTCCGGCAAGCGCGCGCGGACCGCGTCGACGTTGTAGATAAAGCCGGTCACCTGGTGCACGTACGGGACGGCATAGCGATTGCCCGGGTCGGTGCGCGCGTAGACCGCGAGCGCCTGCGGGTCGAGGTTCTTCCAGTTCGGCAGCAGCGACTTGTCGAGCGGCGCGTAAACGTGCGCCTGCAGCTGCCGACCGACGTAGTCCATGGCCGGAAACACCACGTCGTACCCGGAATCCCCGGCCAGCAGCTTGGCCTCAACCACCATCTCCGAGTCGTAGGTGTCGTAGTCGACCGGGATGCCGGTGCTGCGTTCGAAATCGGCGATGGTGTGCTTGCCGATGAAGTCCGCCCAGTTGTAGACCGCGAGCACCGGCGCGGAGCGGTCCGCGGCCGGCGTGCGCGGCGCTGCGCCACGCTTGGAGCAGGAGCTGAGCATCGCACCGGCCAGCAGGATCACGAGCCAGGTGCGCAGGCGGAGCGCGCGGCCGCGTTTGCCGCGGTGCCGCGCGCACCGGTAGAGAGCGGGCGCGGGATGCCTGTGAAGGTGACTCAACATGCGGCGGCAAGCGCTCGCGATGCCGTGACCGGTGATCACGGTAACGAAGTATTGCGGCCGGCGCACGCCAGCGCGCGAGATTACGCGAGCTCGGCCAGCAGCCAGTCGATGAAGCGACGGGTGTAGGGCTGTTCCATCGCCGTGTAGGCGCCGGGGTCGTAGTAGCGGGAGTTAATCCCCTCCTGGTTGAGCTCAATGATCCGCTTGTCGGCGGCGCTCGTGACTCTCCACAGCCACGTGAGACGTTCGAGGTCGTAATCAACACCCGCACGCGCGCCGCGCCGGACCAGCCAGATGACTTCCATGTCAGTGCTGGTGACGGTCCTGGGCACGAAGCGATAGATGAGACCGTGATCGGAATAAGCGAGAAAGTCGCTGGTCGGTCCGACGTCGAAGTAGGTAACTCCCCCCTCGTAGCTCTGGAACTGGCCCATGAGCGGCGCGACCGGTGCGCCGTCGCTGCTGCCGCTGACCGCGCCCTCGACGAGCGTGGAGCGCGCGGTCATCACGGCTTCCTGCCCGGATCGTGCGCGCGTGGCCCAGTGATCGACGTCGCGAATGTCGATGCCCAGCGATCGCGAGCGCTCGCGGAGGCGCTCGATGGCCTCGCGGTTGAGCTCCCACGGCCGGTGGTCCACGTGCACGCGCGAGTACTCCGCGTGTGCCGGGCTGCAGTGGTAGCACTCCATGTAGTTCTCCACCGCGAGCTTCCAGTTAGCGCGAATCGAGTAGGTCTCGCGGTGCGCGACCTCAGCATCGCCCCAGCCGTGCACCCCGGCTGAGGCGCGCAGCACCTGCTCGACGTCGTCGAGCGCGGGCGGGTCCTGCGCAAAGGAGATGAAGATCAGCCCTTCGATCACGCGCAGGTGCACGGGTTTGAGCGCGTGCGCAGCGCGGTCGAAGTCCGGTGGCGCCTGGCGCGCCGCGCGCAGCCGGCCATCGAGGCCGTAGCTCCAGCCGTGATACGGGCAGACGAATCCGCCCGGTGACTTGCCCGCGCTGGCTCCGCACACGCGCGAGCCGCGATGCCGGCAGACGTTGATGAGCGCGCGGACCAGCCGGTCCTTGCCGCGGACGACGATGACCGACTCGCCGCAGATCTCAACGGTGAAGAACTGGCCGGGTTCGGAGGCCTGCGATTCGTGGCCGGCGCAGTGCCAGTGGTAGAGGAGAAAGCGCTCGGCCTCGCGCTCGAAAATCTCCGGGTCCGAGTAGCAGCGGGTGCTGAGCGGGTAGCCGGGGCGCTGTGCCGCGAGGATCGGCGCGATCCGCTCATCGGTGGCCGCGGATTCTCGCCGGGCGAATTCCCCGACGTTGCCCAGCTCCCGCACACGGCCTCCCGGCACCATCCCGCCAAGGCTTTATATGATCATTCAATGTACGCGGGGGCCCGCGCCGTCACAAGTTCTTAGGCGCCAGCTACGACGTGCATCCTCCGGTCAAAGCCGGTGTTGTGTCAGGTATTTACCAGCTGATGCTCCGGTGATACGTCACAGCCTCTCGCGTGCCAGCCAAAGGATCCCGGTGGCCGCGACTCTGTATGGCCGTATAAGAGATTGCTGCGCAGCGAGCGCGCGCTCAGCGAGGGCAATCAACCCGCCATGTGCGCGCGGTAATCAGGATGGTCAGAGTCCATCGATTCGCTTCTCCATCCGGTAGTGATGGATGGCGACGCCGCGCAGTTCAAAATTCCGCCGCTCGCGCAAAGCGAACCCCTTGCGTTGGAAGAGTCCGCGGGCGCCTTCGCTGGCTTCCACATAGAGGCGCGCAATGCCCATGTTGCGCGCCGCCTGCTCGAGCCGGTCACAGATGAGCGACCCGATGCCGCGACCACAATAGTCGGGATGGCAGAACAGGTGGTCGATGTGACCGTCGCATTCGAGGTCGCCATACGCGAGTGGCTGGTCCACTGAGTCAGCGGCGACCAGAGTGATCCGGCCATCGCGGGCACGGGCGGCAAACCAGCCCGGATCGGGAGGGCTTGGCGCCCAGGCGATCACCTGCTCAAGGCTGTAATGCCGTGCGCCTGCGACCCGCACCGAGTGGTAGTACACCTGGCAAAGCGTAGGCGCATCGGCAGGCGCGTACGGCCTGATGACGATCCCGTCCACGACCTCGATCCTAGAGCAGGCATCAGTCGCCTTGCGCCTGAGTGCGACGTAAACTGCCTACCCCCCACCGGTGAGGATCCCTATGACCCTGCGTTCTGTAGCCCTGCTCGCGATTGCCGCCTCCGCCACGGCGAGTGCTGCTTCCGAGACTTACACCATTGATCCCAACCATACCCATCCCAGCTTCGAGGTTGACCACTTCGGCGGCCTCTCGACCTGGCGCGGTATCTTCAAGACCTCGAGCGGTACCGTGACTCTGGATCGCGCGGCGAGCACCGGCAAGGTTTCGGTCACAGTCGATACCGCAAGCATCGATCTCGCTCACGACAAGCTCAATCAGCACGTGAGCAGCCCCGAAATGCTGGATGTTGCCAAGTACCCGACCGCCACCTACGAGGGAACCCTGGGCGGGTTCAAGAACGGGGCGCCGACCACGGTCAACGGGAATCTCACGCTGCACGGGGTCACGAAACCGGTGAACCTCACCATCGATTCCTTCAAATGCATGCAGAACCCGATGACCAAGAAGCAGGTGTGCGGAGCCGACGCCAAGGGCACGTTCAGCCGTGCCGATTTCGGCGTCGACTATGGCGCCCAGTACGGATTCAAGCAGGATGTGGCGCTGCGCATTCAGGTTGAGGCCATCAAAGCCGACTAGCGGCAATTGGCGTAAGGAGTTGCCATGACCAACGAAGAACTGGCCCGGCGGCGCACGGCAGCGGTCGCGCGCGGCGTCGCGAGCTCGCTCGCCGTCTATACCGATCGCGCCAAGAACGGCGAGCTCTGGGACGTGGAGGGGCGCCGCTACATCGATTTTGCGGCGGGCATTTCCGTGCTCAACACCGGTCACCTGCATCCGCGCGTGGTGGCGGCAGTGGAAGCGCAGCTCAAGCGCTTCTCGCACACCTGTTTCCAGGTCACGCCCTACCAGAGCTACGTGGAGCTCGCCGAGCGGCTGAACGCGCTCATTCCCGGGCCCGGGCCGAAGAAAACGCTGTTGCTTTCGACCGGCGCCGAGGCCATTGAGAATGCGATCAAGATCGCGCGCGCCCACACCAAGCGCCCGGCGGTGATCGCCTGCGGCGGTGGCTTTCACGGCCGCACCTTCATGGCCATGGCGCTCACCGGCAAGGTCGCACCCTACAAGCAGGGCTTCGGGCCGATGCCGGCCGACGTCTACCACGTGCCGTTCCCGATCGCCTATCACGGCGTTTCGGTGGCCGAGAGTTTGGCGGCGATCGACGAGCTGTTCCATGCGGATCTCGAGCCCAGCCGGGTCGCCGCGATCATCGTCGAGCCGGTTCAGGGAGAAGGCGGCTTCTACGCCGCGCCGCCCGAATACCTGCGCGCATTGCGCAGGATCTGCGACGAGCACGGCATCGTGTTCATTGCCGACGAGATCCAGAGCGGCTTCGGGCGCACCGGCAAGATGTTCGCGATCGAGCACGCCGGGGTCGCGCCGGACCTGGTCACCATGGCCAAGAGTCTCGCCGGTGGCTTCCCGCTCGCGGCAGTGGCCGGGCAGGCAGCGATCATGGACGCGCCCGCGCCGGGTGGCTTGGGCGGAACCTATGCCGGATCGCCGATCGGCTGCGCCGCTGCGCTCGCGGTGCTCGAGACCTTCGAGAAGGAAGGACTCCTGGATCGTGCGAAGAAGGTGGGCGATCAGATCAAGGCCGGGCTCGAGTCCATCAAGTCCCGCCATCGCCTCGCCTGCATCGGCGAGATTCGCGGCCTCGGGGCCATGGTCGCCATGGAGCTGGTCCGCGAGGGCCGTGCTGATCAGCCGGACGCTGCGCTCACCAAGGCTCTAGTGCAGGCGGCCGCCGCGCGCGGCCTGATCATCCTGTCGTGCGGGGTGCGCGCCAACGTGATCCGGTTCCTGGCGCCATTGACGGCTCCGGAAGCTTTGATCGCCGAAGGCCTCACCGCGCTCGAGGCGGCACTCCTCGACTGCGTGGGACCCGCGAAAGCCGGCGCGGCGTAGATTAAGTGCGCGGCGCCGCCGCGGCTCTCGCGTTACTCTCCGCGCTCGCCGGCTGCGCGGAGCCGGCGCCGCCCGCACCACCGCCGCAGCCCGCGGCCGGTGCCGTCGACGCGGCACGCCTGGCCCAGGCGGCCGCGGAGCCGGGGCAGTGGTTCCTCACCGGCCGCGACACCAGCGGCTCCTACTACTCGCCGCTCGCTCAGATCGACAGCAACAATGTGTCGCGCCTGGGATTCGCCTGGCAGTACCGCTTCGGCACCTACCGCGGCATGGAAGCGACGCCGCTGGTCATCGACGGTGTCCTGTACGTCACCGGCAACTGGGGCGTGACCTACGCGTTTGACGCGGCCAGCGGGCGCAAGCTGTGGCGCTACGACCCGGAGATCGACTACCAGTGGGCGCGGTACGTGTGCTGCGACGCCGTCAATCGCGGCGTCGCGGTCTGGCGCGGTCGTGTTTATGTCGGCGCGCTGGATGGCTATCTGCACTGCCTCGACGCGCGTACCGGGGCGAGACTCTGGAAGGTCGACACGCTGCCGGCGCGGGGTCCCAAGACGCCATACTCGATGACCGGTGTTCCGGTGGTCGCGGGTGACGCGGTCGTGGTCGGCGGCTCCGGCGGCGACTTCGCCGGAGTGCGCGGTTACGTCGCTGCCTACGATCTGGGAACCGGCCAGTTCCGCTGGCGGTTCTATACCGTGCCACGCGATCCCGCCCAGGGTCCGCAGGACCAGCCGCATCTGGTCGCCGCGGTCGCCACCTGGGACCCGAATCACCCGTGGGCGGAAGGCATCGGGGGCACGGTCTGGGACGGCATGTCCTACGACCCGGATCTCAAACTGCTCTACATCGGCACCGGCAACGGCGCGCCCTACAACCTGCGGGAAGGCGGACGCCACGGCGGCGATGATTTGTACGCCGCATCGATCGTCGCGATTCACGCCGATAGCGGAACACTCGCCTGGTATTACCAGACCACGCCCGGAGACCGCTGGGATTACGACAGCACGCAGAAGTTCGTGTTCGCCCAGCTCGAGTTCGGGGGTCACCCGCGCCAGGTGCTGTTGCAGGCGTCCAAGAACGGATTCCTGTACGCGCTCGACCGCAAGACCGGGGAGTTGCTCGCCGCGCATCCGTTCACGTGGGTCAACTGGACCAGCGGCATCGATGCCAAGACTGGCCGGCCGATTCCCACTGCCCAGGCCGACTACGAGAAGGCGCCCAAGCTCATCATGCCCTCGGCGGTCGGCGCGCACAGCTGGCAGCCGATGGCGCTCAGCCCCAAGACCGGACTCCTGTACATACCGGTGCTCGATGAGCCGATGATCTATGTCGAATCGAGCGAGCGGCGCGCCGGGCTCGTGGAAGGCTGGTTCACGACGCCGGCGTTTGCGCCCGAGGACTACGATCCGAAGGAACTCAAACCCCTGTACGGCGACCTGCCGCCGCTGGCCGCGCTCACCAAGGATTACCAGCATCCGGCGCGATCCCAGGGCGCGCTGCGCGCCGTCGATCCGGCCACCGGGCGCACCGCGTGGGAGGCGGGCACTGCGAGTGCGTGGGACGGCGGCGTGCTCGCTACCGGCGGCAACCTGGTGTTCCAGGCCGATGAGACCGGTCATCTGAACGCCTACGCGGCGGATTCCGGCAAGCGGCTCGCGAGCTTCAATCTCGGCACTTCCGTGATGGCGGCGCCCATGTCCTACGCGGTCGGCGGCACGCAGTACATCGCCGTGCTGGCCGGGCTGGGTGGCGGATTCCTGGGCGGCACGTACCCGGAGAGCTCGGCGGCTTATCGCTACGGCAACGAGGGCCGGCTGATCGTGCTCAAGCTCGGCGGCACTGAGATCCCGCTGCCGGCCCCCTATCAGGAGCAACCGATGCCGGCCCCGCCGCCCGAGCAGGCGAGTAGCACCCAGATCGCGCACGGCGAGCTGCTCTACAACCGCTATTGCGGGCGCTGCCACAGCTTCGGGCGCGGTGTGATCCCCGACCTGCGCCGCATGAGCGCGGAGGAGCACCAGATCTTCGACAACATCGTGCGCGGCGGCGCCTACCTGCCGCGCGGCATGGGCCGCTTCGACGATGTGCTGTCGGCCGATGATGCCGCCGACATCCACGGTTACATCGTGCACCGGGCGTGGCAGGAATGGCGCGAAAACGGCAATGAGTGATTGCAGAGGTTTGCGCGCAAAGGCCCATTTTCGTATACTTCTGAATCCACGGGGGCAGGCCTGAGAGGCCGGCCCGGCCGGGACTGGCAGGACGCCAGCCCGGCGTCCACGAGCAGGCCCCCGCGGGGGCTTTTTTCGTTTTGGGGCGGACCTCGGCCGCACAGGCACGGTCCCGCTTTCAAGCGCGGGGCGAGCAGCGTATGCGCGAGTCGCTGATCCGGCTCCTCGAGCCCGAGGTCGCGGCGCTCGGCTTCGAGCTGATTGAACTCGAGTTCGCGGCGCACAGAAGCGGCGGGCTGGTGAGGCTGTACATCGACCGGACCGCAGGTCCGGGTGTCGGCGTTGAGGACTGCGAGCAGGTCAGCCGGCGCGTGAGCGCGGTGCTGGACGCCGCGGATCCGATCCGCGGCGCGTACACACTGGAGGTGTCCTCGCCCGGGTTTGACCGGCCGCTGAGAACGCCGGCGCACTACGCGAACGCGGTGGGCGAGCGGGTGTGGGTGGAGCTGACGCCGCGGACCGGCAGGCGCCGCTACACCGGGCGCCTGGCACAGGTTAAGGACGGGCAGATTGAGCTCGAGGTGGACGGGCAGCCGGTGGCGCTTGCGCTCACCGACATCCACCGGGCGCGGCTGGCGCCGCTGACTTGAGTTTCGGGAGTCGCTATGTCGAAGACGACGCTGAAGGAAATTGTCGAGGCGGTCGAGAGTGTCGCCAACGAGAAGAGCATCGACAAAGAGATCATCTTTGATGCTCTGGAGGCGGCGCTCGCCTCCGCCACGCGCAAGCGCCATGGTGAGGAGCTGGACGTGCGCGTGGCGATCAACCGCAAGAGCGGCGAGTACGACGCGTTCCGGCGCTGGAAGGTGTTCGCCGATGATTCGCGCGAGCTCGAGTTTCCCGAGCGCGAGCTCAGGCTCGAGGACGCCGTCGACGTCGACCCCAAGGCGGAAATCGGCGGCTTCGTCGAGGTGCCGATCACGGCGGAGACCTTCGGGCGCATCGATGCGCAGACCGCCAAGCAGGTGATCGTGCAGAAGGTGCGCGAGGCCGAGCGCGCGCAGGTGGTGGCCGCGTACCAGGACCGGATCGGCACGCTGGTCAGCGGTACCGTCAAGCGCGTCGACCGCAACGGCGTGTTCGTCGATCTCGGCAACAACGCCGAAGGCTTCATTCCCCGGGAGAACCTGATCCCGCGCGAGCCGCTGCGGACCCAGGACCGGGTCAAGGCCTATCTGCGCGAGGTGCGCTCCGAGCCGCGCGGCCCGCAGTTGTTCCTCACGCGCACCGCGCCCGAGTTCCTGATCGAGCTCTTCAAGCTCGAGGTGCCGGAGGTGGGCCAGGGCCTGATCCAGATCCTGGCCGCCGCGCGCGACCCGGGCGCGCGCGCCAAGATCGCGGTCAAGAGCTTGGACCCACGCATCGACCCGGTCGGCGCCTGCGTCGGCATGCGCGGCTCGCGCGTGCAGGCGGTGTCGAACGAGATCGCCGGCGAGCGCGTCGACATCATCCCCTGGGAGCAGAACGCCGCGCAGTTCGTGATCAATGCCATGCAGCCGGCGGAAGTCACCTCGATCGTGGTCGACGAGGACGCGCACAGCATGGACGTCGCGGTGGCCGAGGAGAAGCTGTCGCAGGCGATCGGCCGCGGCGGCCAGAACATCCGGCTCGCCTCGGAGCTCACTGGCTGGAAGCTCAACATCATGAGCGAGCAGCAGGCCGACGAGAAAAGCGAAACGGAAACCGCGGCGCTCAGGGACATGTTCAAGGCGCAGCTCGACGTCGACCAGGACGTGGCCACGATCCTGGTGCAGGAGGGCTTCTCCACCATCGAGGAGATCGCCTACGTGCCGACCAACGAGCTGCTCGCCGTTCAGGAGTTCGACGAGGACATCGTCCGCGAGCTCAGGACCCGCGCGCGCGACGTGCTCCTGACCCAGGCGATCGCGAGCGAGGAGAGCGCCGAGCACAAGGAGCCGGCCGACGATCTGCTGACGCTCGATGGCATGGACAAGGATCTGGCGTTCAAGCTCGCGGCGCGGGGCATTGCCACCCGCGAGGAGCTGGCCGAGCAGTCGCTCGAGGATCTCGAGGGCATCGAAAGTCTCGATTCCGACCGCGCCGGCAAGCTGATCATGGCAGCGCGCGCCCACTGGTTCACCGAGGGCGCCGCGCCCTGAGGGCGCGGCGGCACCCAGTCGCAGGAGCAGGAATGTCCGACGTCACGGTCTCGCAATTCGCCGAGGTGCTCAAGGTGCCGGTCGAGAAGCTGCTCACGCAGCTCGATGAAGCCGGCATCAAGGTGACCGGCGCTCACGACACGATCACCGAGGAAGCCAAGCTCGAGCTGCTCACGCACCTCAGGCGCGCGCACGGCCGCGACGGCGAGGACGCGGCCAGCGCGCCGCGCCGCATCACCTTAAAGCGCAAAACCCAGAGCGAGCTCAAGGTCAGCGCCGCCCAGGGCCGTGCCCGGACCGTCAGCGTCGAGGTGCGCTCCAAGCGCACCTACATCAAGCGCGACGTGCTCGAGGAGCAGGCGCGGGCGGCCCAGGAGGAGATCGACCGACAGCGCGAGGCCGAGGAGGCGCTGCGCCGCTCGGCCGAGGACGAGCTCAAGCGCAAGGCCGACGAGGAATCGCGGCGGCGCGCCGACGAGGAGTCGCGGGTGCGGGCCGCCGAAGAGGCGAAGCTGCGCGCCGAGGAAGAGGCGCGACGCAACGCCGAGCAGGCGGCGCGCGAGGAAGCCGAGCGCGCCCGCAAGGCCGCCCAGGCGGAGCGCGCCCAGCCGCGTGCTGCCGATGGCGAGGAGAAGGGCACGCGTTACGGGCGCCAGGAACTGCACGTCTCCACCGACGTCAGCGCCCGCTACAAGAAGAAGCGCCGCCCGCAGGCGGGCCGGCGCGGGGTGCCGACGCCGTCCGACGGCCGCCACGCCTTCGAGATGCCGACACAGCCGATGAAGCGCGAGGTGGCGGTGCCGGAATCGATCACGGTCGCCGAACTCGCCCAGAAGATGGCGGTGAAGGGCGGCGAGGTGATCAAGACGCTCATGAACATGGGCGTGATGGCCACCATCAACCAGCCGCTCGATCGCGACACCGCGGTGCTGGTGGTCGAGGAAATGGGCCACACAGCGACCCTGGTGCGCGAGAACGTGCTCGAGGAGGAGCTGCAGGCCGGTGTGGCCGAGGAGGCCGGCGAGGCCACCACACGCCCGCCGGTCGTGACCATCATGGGCCACGTTGACCACGGCAAGACTTCGCTGCTCGATTACATCCGCAGCACCAAGGTCGCGGCCGGCGAGGCCGGTGGCATCACCCAGCACATCGGCGCCTACCACGTCACGACACCGCGCGGCATCATCACCTTCATCGATACGCCGGGCCACGCGGCCTTTACCGCCATGCGCGCCCGCGGCGCGCGCGCCACCGACATCGTGGTGCTGGTGGTCGCCGCCGATGACGGCGTCATGCCGCAGACCATCGAGGCCATCCAGCACGCGCAGGCGGCCGAGGTCCCGATCGTGGTGGCGATGAACAAGATCGACAAGCCGGAAGCCGACATCGAGCGCGTCAAGAGCGAGCTCGGCAAGCACGGCGTGATCCCCGAGGACTGGGGCGGCGAGGCGATCTTCGTGCCGGTGTCCGCCAAGACCGGCGCCGGCATCGACAACCTGCTCGAGGCGATCCTGCTGCAGGCGGAGGTGCTCGAGCTCAAGGCACCGTCGACCGGGCAGGCCGCGGGCGTGGTGCTCGAGTCCTCGATCGAGAAGGGCCGCGGTGCGGTCGCGACCGTGCTGGTCAAGCGCGGCACGCTGCGCACCGGCGATGCGATCCTGGCCGGACAGGAGTTCGGCCGCGTGCGCGCCATGTTCGACGAGAACGGCAACGCGGTCGACAGCGCCGGGCCCTCGATTCCGGTGCAGGTACTGGGGCTCTCGGCGGCGCCCAACGCCGGCGACGAGCTGTTGGCAGTCGAGAACGAGCGCAAGGCGCGCGAGGTCGCGCTGCATCGCCACGGCAAGAGCCGCGACGTCAAGCTCGCGCGCACCACGCAGACCGCCGAAGACGTGTTCTCGCAGATGGGCGATGGCAAGACCCGCACCGTCCAGATCCTGATCAAGACCGACGTGCAGGGCTCGGCCGAGGCGCTCAAGGACGCGCTCAGCAAACTGTCCACCGAGGAGGTGGCGGTCAAGGTGATCTCGTCCAACGTCGGCGGCATCACCGAGTCGGACGTGATGCTGGCCGCCGCCTCGCACGCACGCATCGTCGCCTTCAACGTGCGCGCGGATGCCGCCGCGCGCACCGCCATCAAGGAACAGAAGGTCGACGTCCGCTATTACAGCGTGATCTACGAGGCGATCGACGACGTGCGCGCCGCGCTCTCCGGGCTCCTGTCGCCCGAGGTCCGCGACCAGATCGTCGGCCTCGCCCAGGTGCGCGACGTGTTCCGCTCGTCCAAGTTCGGCCAGGTGGCCGGCTGCCTGGTGATCGACGGCTACGTCAAGCGCAACAACCCGATCCGGGTGCTGCGCGACAACGTCGTGATCTTCGAGGGCGCGCTCGAGTCACTGCGCCGGTTCAAGGACGATGTCAACGAGGTGCGCGCCGGCACCGAGTGCGGCATCGCGGTCAAGGACTACAACGACGTGCGCGTCGACGACCAGATCGAGTGCTACGAGCGGGTCACCGTCGTCCGCACGCTGTAACGGACCATGGCCAAGGATTACCCGCGCGCGCGGCGCATCGAGCAGGCGCTGCTGCGCGCGCTCGCTGAACTCATCCGCCGCGAGGTCAAGGATCCCGAGGTCGGGGCCGTCACCCTGACCGCGGTCGAGGTGACGCGCGATCTCGCGCACGCGACCGTGTACTTCCTGCCGTTCGAGGCGAACCGCGACCGCGAGCGGGTCGGCCGGGCGCTCAATCACGCCGGCGGGTTCCTGCGCCACCTGCTCAAGGATTACATGAAGCTGCACCACATCCCGGAGCTCAAGTTCGTGCCGGACGAGAGCATCGAGCGCATGGCGCGCCTGTCGGCGCTGATCTCGAGCGCGGTCGCGAGCGACGAAAAGCGCCACTCGCACGACGACGAGGGACCGGATCGCGGATGAGGGAAGCGGTCGACGTCACCGGCATCCTGCTCTACGACAAGCCGACCGGTGTCAGCTCCAACGGCGCGCTGCAGGGCGTGCGGCGGCTGTACGCGGCACGCAAGGCCGGTCATACCGGGTCGCTCGATCCGCTCGCGAGTGGCGTGCTGCCGATCTGCTTCGGCGAGGCGACCAAGGTGTCCGGATACCTGCTCGGCTCGGACAAGCGCTATCGCGCGCGCCTGATCCTGGGAGTGCGGACCGAGAGCGGCGACCTCGAGGGCGAGGTGGTCGAGCGCGCACCGGTGCCAGCGATCACCCCGGAGCTGCTCGAGCACGCCGCGCTGACGCTCACCGGACCGATCCGGCAGGTTCCGCCGATGCGCTCGGCACTCAAGCACCAGGGGCAGCGGCTCTATGCGCTGAGCCGGCGCGGGATCTCCGTGGAGCGCGAGCCGCGTGCGGTCACGATCTACGAGCTCAAGGTGCTGGCGTTCGACGGGACCGCCCTCGAGTTCGAAGTGCGCTGCTCGAAGGGGACCTACATCCGGACCCTGGGCGAGGATCTGGCCCACGGGCTCGGCACCGTCGGACATTTGGCATCCCTGCGCCGCACCGAAGTGGCGCCGTTCCTGGGCGCGCGGCTCTACACGCAGGCCGAGCTCGAATCGCACGCGGGTGCCGGGACGCTGCTTCACTGCCTGCTGCCGCTCGATGCGGCGCTCCCCGACTGGCCGCGGCTCGATGTCGATGAAACCTCGGCGGCGGCGTTACGCCACGGGCAATCGGTGCGGGTGGCGGGCCCGGGCCTGGGGACGCGCACGCGCGTGTATCACGGCGGACAGCTGCTCGCGTTGGGCGTGGTGGCGCCGCCCGGAACGCGCTTGACGCCCTTGCGCGTCTTTGGCGAAGCGCCGCGCGCCTGACCGGAATCGAGGCGGGTGCGACCGTGAAGAATCGTCGGCGGCTCAGGCGCTTACCGTGGCGTAATGCTTGTCGGGGAGTGCCGCTCTTGGTAGTATGCGCGGCTTGATTTAAGGGGCTAAGAGTCAGTCGTCGAGGCCAGCAGGGATCATGCCACTCGATCGTCAGCACAAGGCCGGCATCGTCGCGAAATTCGCGCGCGCTGCCCGCGATACGGGCTCGCCGGAAGTACAGATCGCGCTTCTCTCCGAACGCATCAACGGGCTTGCCGAGCATTTCAACACGCATAAGCGCGACCACGCCTCGCGGCGCGGTCTGCTGATGATGGTCAACCAGCGGCGCAAGCTGCTCGACTATCTCAAGCTCTCATCCCCTGAGCGCTATCAGAAGGTCATCAGCGATCTCGGCCTGCGCCGCTGATCGTTCCCGGACATGCGGCCCGCCCTGAGGCGGGCCGTTCCGTTTTGGCGGCGAGGCTCAGGCCATGATCCGCCGGCAGTCGCTTTAAGAGGTTAGCCAGTGAGCGTCCAGCAGAAGATATTCCAGTACGGCCCGCACCAGGTCACCCTCGAGACCGGAGCACTCGCCCGCCAGGCCGACGGCTCGGTGCTGGTCACCATGGCCGATACCGTGGTGCTGGTCACCGCGGTGGGTGCCAAGCAGGCGGTCGCTGGCCGCGACTTCTTCCCGCTCACCGTGAACTACGTCGAGAAGACCTATGCGGCAGGCCGCATCCCCGGGGGATTCTTCAAGCGCGAGGGACGCCCGAGCGAGAAGGAGACGCTGACCTCGCGGCTCATCGACCGGCCGATCCGGCCGCTGTTTCCGGAAGGCTTCAACAACGAAGTGCAGGTGGTCGCGACCGTTCTCTCGTTAAACCCGGAGGTGGACGCCGACATCCCGGCGTTGCTGGGTGCATCGGCCGCGCTCGCGCTCTCCGGACTGCCGTTCCACGGTCCAGTCGGTGCCGCCAAGGTCGGCTACAAGGACGGCAAGTACCTGCTCAACCCGAGCGCGACCGACCTCGAAACCTCCGACCTGCACCTGGTGGTCGCGGGCACGGCGCAGGGCGTGCTCATGGTCGAGTCGGAGGCCTCGGGGCTGTCCGAGGAAATCATGCTGGGTGCCGTGTCCTTCGGACACGAGCAGATGCAGACCGCGATCAAGGCCATCAACGAGCTCGCAGCCGCGGCCGGCAAGCCCAAGTGGGACTGGCGGGCGCCGGATTCCGACCACGGGCTCGAGTCCGCCATTCGCCTGCAGTGCGAGTCGGCCTTGAAGTCCGCCTACTCGATTACGGAGAAGGGTGCGCGCCGCGACCAGATCGGCGCGCTGCGCGACAAGGCGCTGGAGTCACTGGCCGCCGGCACCTCACCCGCGCATTCCGCGGAGCACGTCAAGAAGGCATTCAGCGATCTCGAGTACCGCATCGTGCGCGACCGGATTCTGGCCGGCGCGCCGCGCATCGACGGCCGCGATACCAAGACCGTGCGGCCGATTTCAGTCAAGGTCGGCGTGCTGCCGCGCACCCACGGCTCTGCGCTCTTCACCCGCGGTGAGACCCAGGCACTGGTCGTCACCACGCTCGGCACCGGTCGCGATGCGCAGATCATCGATGCGCTCGAGGGCGAGCGCAAAGAGCCGTTCATGCTGCACTACAACTTCCCGCCGTTCTCGGTCGGGGAGACCGGCTTCATGGGCTCGCCCAAGCGCCGCGAGATCGGCCACGGCAACCTGGCCCGGCGCGGCATCAAGGCGGTCATGCCCGACATGGACAAGTTCCCGTACGTGCTCAGGGTCGTGTCCGAAGTTCTCGAATCGAATGGCTCCTCGTCCATGGCCTCCGTGTGCGGCACGAGTCTCGCGCTGATGGACGCCGGCGTGCCGGTCAAGGCAGCCGTCGCCGGTGTGGCGATGGGCCTGGTCAAGGAAGGCGACCGCTTCCAGGTGCTCACCGACATCCTGGGCGACGAGGATCACCTGGGCGACATGGACTTCAAGGTGGCCGGCACCAAGGACGGCGTCACCGCCCTTCAGATGGACATCAAGATCACGAGCATCACCAAGGAGATCATGCGCGTCGCCCTGGCCCAGGCCCGGGACGGGCGCCTGCACATCCTGTCGAAGATGAACGAGGTGCTGGACCGGCCGCGGCCGCAGATGTCGGAGTGGGCGCCGACGATCACCACCATCAAGATCGACCCGGAGAAGATCCGCGACGTCATCGGCAAGGGTGGTGCGGTGATCCGCGCCATCACCGAGGAAACCGGTACCACCATCGACATCGAGAACGACGGTACCGTCAAGATCGCCTCGGTGAGCCAGGCGGCGGCCCGCGAGGCCCAGCGTCGCATCGAGCTCATCACCGCCGACGTCGAGGTCGGCCAGGTCTATGACGGTAAAGTAGTCCGGCTGATGGACTTCGGCGCGTTCGTCACCATCCTGCCCGGCCGGGACGGTCTGGTGCACATCTCCCAGATCTCCAATGAGCGCGTCGAGCGCGTCAGCGACAAGCTGCGCGAGGGCGACGTGGTGCGGGTCAAGGTGCTCGAGGTCGACCGACAAGGCCGGGTGCGCCTGTCGATGCGCGACATCGGCTAAGAAAGCCCCGACTCAGCCGGGCGGTTCGTCCTCGCGCGCGCGGGCGCCGGCCCCACCGGTTGCGCCCATCATCGACTGGAAGAACGCGTCCTGCATCTGGCGCCAGCGCTGGAAGTTCTCGTGCGCCAGGCTGCTCATGGTGGTCATCGGGTCCATGCCGACCATTGAACGCAACCGGTCGCGCAGCTGCGCTTGCTGATTCATGAAGAGCTTGAGGCTCTGCTCCAGGTAGCTGCCGACCATTCCCTGCATCGCACCGCCGTAGGCACGGATCACCTGGGCCAGGAAGTCCTGGCTCATCAGCGGCTCACCGTCGTGCTCCTGCTCAGAGATCACCTGCAGCAAAATGCTGCGCGTGATGTCTTCCTGGGACTTCTTGTCCACCACCACGAACTCGATCTTGTCGAGCACCAGGCGGCGGATGTCGGACAACGTGATGTAGCGGCTCTCGATCGTGTCGTAGAGGCGCCGGTTCGGATACTTCTTAATGATCCGTGGTTCGCTCATGTCCCCTCCCCGGGCCGGTAGGCTCCCGGGCCCATCGCTGCTCTGCATCATACGCCCACGAACCGCGGTCTGAGCACAGGCCTGCGGGAATCCCTGATCGGAACGCCGATCGGGCGCGCTGCAGCAATTACTGTGCCAAGCGCAGCATGGGAACCGGGGGCAGCTCTGCCGTCGGCCAGGCCGTAACCGCCCAGCCGAGCAGGGTGTGGACGGGTCCGCCCAGCAGGTCCGGTGGCGGCGCGAGGCCGAGCTGGGTCAGCGCATTGCCGAGCAGGGCTGGCGCTTGTTCCGGGTCCAGGGGGATGCTGCGCCGGGACTTGGCGAGTTTTTCCCCGGCCGGCTCGACCAGCACCGGCAGGTGCAGGTAACGGGGCGTCGGCAGGTTCAGGGCCCGCTGCAGATACACCTGGCGCGGCGTGTTGTCCCACAGATCAGCACCGCGCACGACATCGGTGATGTTCTGGTCCGCGTCATCCACCACCACCGCGAGCTGATAGGCGTAGTAGCCGTCGCGGCGTTTGAGCACGAAGTCGCCGATGTCGCTGGCGACGTCCTGGTGCATCGATCCCTGCAGCCGGTCCTCGACCGCGACCGTTCCCGGTTCGACTTTGAGTCGAATCGCGAGCGCGCGCCCGGGGCGCGCACCCGTGCGGCAGGTGCCTGGATAACGCGGCGATTCCTCACCGCGGGCATCGCGCCGGCTGCAGCTGCAGGCGAAGGTAAGCTCTCGGGATGCGAGCGTCGCGAGCGCGGCTTCGTACAGGCCGGTCCGCTCGCTCTGGCGGGTCACCACCCCGTCCCAGGTGAGACCAAAAGTCTCGAGCGTGCGGCAGATTTCGTCGGCCGCACCCGGGATCTCGCGCGCTCGGTCGATATCCTCGATCCGCAGCAGCCATTCGCCGCCCCGGGCGCGGGCATCGAGCCAGGATCCGACTGCGGCGTACAGTGAACCGGCGTGCAAGCGGCCGGTCGGGGAGGGGGCAAATCGGCCGCGCGGCCGCTCAGCGATACCGGTCGTCGCGATCGCCGTACTGTTTCTCGCGCCGCTCGCGGCGCTCCTGGGCCTCGATGGATAAGGTGGCGACCGGCCGCGCTTCCAGGCGCTTGATGCCGATCTCCTCGCCGGTCTCGAGGCAGTAGCCGTAGCTGCCGTCCTCGATCCGCATCAGCGCCTCGTCGATCTTGCGGATCAACTTGCGCTCGCGATCGCGGGTGCGCAGTTCGAGCGAGAACTCGGACTCGAGCGTCGCGCGG
>Ga0187780_10000719_pt1 | contig 24444 bp, 25 predicted proteins | sample 1015_Q2_SP10_20__FD_132429 | JGI IMG/M metagenome (GOLD analysis project Ga0187780, IMG submission 132429) | Tropical peat soil microbial communities from peatlands in Department of Meta, Colombia - 1015_Q2_SP10_20_MG | ecosystem: Environmental > Terrestrial > Soil > Wetlands > Peat | place... | reverse complement strand
TCACGCGCTTGCTCTCAGGCCTCTGATCCTGCCGAACAAGCGTCACGGCCTGGAGCTGCCCGTCGGCCGCGAAGACGGTGTAGGCGCGGGCCAGCTGCAGCAGGCTGACAGAGATGCCGTGGCCGTAGGACAGTGTTGCCTGCTCGATCGGCCGCCACTGCTGAAAGGGGCGCAAATGGCCAGAGGCCTGACCAGGAAACCGCAGCTCTGGCGTCACGCCGAAGCCGGCTCCCGAAAGAATCCGCCACAGCGACTCGCGCGGCAGTGCGAGTGCGAGCTTGGCTGCGCCGACGTTGGACGACTTCTGAATCACCTGCGCCACGCTCAGCTCGGACTCGGGATGAGCGTCGTGGATGGTCGCGTCTCCCACGGTCAAGTAGCCGGGCGCAGTCTGCAGCACGGTGTTGGGCCTGATCACTCCGGCCTCCAAAGCGGCAGCCACAGTGAACGGCTTGAGCGTCGAGCCAGGTTCGAAGGTGTCGGTGATGGCACGGTTGCGTGCCTGGCGCGCGTCCAGCGTGGCGCGGTTGTTCGGATTGAAGGCAGGCAGGTTCACCAGGGCGAGCACTTCGCCTGTCGCGAGATCGAGCGCCACGAGTCCGCCAGCCTTAGCACGATGCTGCGCCAATGCGCTCTTCAGCTCACGGTATGCCAGGTACTGCAGCTTGCGGTCGATGGACAATGCCAAGTCACGCCCCTCGACCGGCACCCGCAGGTGCTCGACGTCTTCAACCACTCGGCCGAGTCTGTCCTTGATTACTCGGCGGCTCCCGGGTCTGCCCGCGAGCAAGTCTTGGTATTCGAGCTCGATGCCCTCCTGGCCGCGGTCATCCACGTCCGTGATCCCGATCAGCTGGGCGGTTATCTCACCGGCCGGGTAGTAACGGCGATATTCGCGTCGCAGTGAGATTCCAGGGAGTCCGAGCTGCACGACTTTGGCCGCCAACTCCGGGGCGAGCTGGCGCCTGAGGTAAACGAACTCCCGGCCCGACTCCGTCAGCTTCCGGGCAAGCTCGGGCTCGTCGAGGCCGAGCAGGTTGGCGAGCTGGCGGCGCTGTGACGAGGTGATCTGCACGTCTGCTGGTGTGGCCCACACGGATTCGACCGGCGTGCTGATGGCAAGCGGATCGCCGAGGCGGTCGGTGATCATGCCGCGATGAGCAGGCAGCTCAATGATGCGAGTGAATCGCGACGCGCCCTCCTGCTGGAGGAAATCGTTTTGCCACACTTGGAGATACATCGCACGCGCGGTGAGCGCGCCAAAGCAGAGCAGCAGCAACCCAACGACAACCCGAGCTCGGGCAAGGGGCAAGCGGAGCTGGAGCGCCGGATTGTGCAGTGCTCTCAACGCCCGCCTCCTGGACGCTGGGCATCAGAGCCGCTCGCTCGCGACTGCCTCGCTGCACCGATCTGCTGGCCATCGCCACTGGTAGGACCTACGGATAGCAAACGCAGGCGCGCCCCGGACGGCACGCGCATCTGCAGCCGACCGCTAGCGATCTTCTCGATGCGCGCGTGCAGGGCCCACGTGCTCTGCTCGAGCTGCAATTGACCCCATTCAACGTCGAGCTGCTTCGTCACCCCCTCCTCCTGGGTGAGCTCCGAAAAGAGCTTGCGGGCCCTGTGCTGTGAGGTCACCAGCGCGAGGGCACAGAGGAGGAGGGTGGCGCAGAGCGCGATGTTGAGCTTGATCACGTGGGCCGGCGTTCCAGGGCCGGTCGACCGGACAGCCTCTCGGCAATCCTCAAGATGGCGCTGCGTGCTCTCGGGTTCGCTGCGCGCTCCCCGGGACCCGGGCGTACGGGTTTACCGACCAGACGGAGCATGGGTGGGATGCGCTGGTCTTCCCGTACCGCCAGCCCACGTGGTACAGGTGCCGGTCGTGAGTTGTCGCGCATGAAGCGTTTCACGATGCGGTCCTCGAGGGAATGGAAGCTGATCACGACCAGGCGGCCACCCTCGCGCAGCAGCTCGACCGCCTGCGGCAGCGCTAGCGATAGTTCCTCAAGCTCTTGATTGATGAAAATCCGTATAGCCTGGAATGTCCGCGTCGCCGGGTCTTGGCCTGGCTCGCGCGTGCGAACGACGTCTTCCACGATCTGGGCAAGCTGTCGGGTGGAGTCGATAGCTCGCCTCGATCGAGCCGCAACAATCGCTCTTGCAATCTGCCGAGCAAACCGTTCTTCGCCATATAGTTTGATCACCTCCCCGATGTGGTTTTCCGGTGCCGTCGCAAGCCATTCAGCGGCCGTAACGCCGCGGCTCGTATCCATCCGCATGTCAAGCGGGCCGTCCAATCTGAAGCTGAAGCCGCGCTCCCCATCCGCGAGCTGCGGCGACGCTGTACCCAAGTCCATCAAACAACCGTCCACGCGTTCGATTCCCTGCTCCGCCAACACATCGCGCATTCGCCCGAAGCTCTCGTGCAGTGATACAAAGCGAGCGTCGTCTATATCCCGCGCCGATTCCAGGGCAGCCGGGTCACGATCGAGCGCGACCAGCCGCCCCCCGCCCTTGAGGCGACGCAGGATTTCGCGGCTATGGCCGCCCCTGCCGAAGGTGCAGTCGACGTAGACCCCGTCTCCTTTGACCGCCAGCGCGTCTACGGCTTCCCGTAGCAGCACCGGCAAGTGCACCTGAGTCTGGTCGGTCTTCGTATCCTCGAACTCCCGTTCGAGCATCGCTTGCGCGAGCATGTCTCAAAGATCAGGGGCTAAGACAACATGGGGTCGAGCGGAGCATGGCTCAGAGTGAAAAGCCGTCGAGCTCAGGCGGCACATCGTCCTGGCTGAGAACGCTCGATTTCTCCATTTGCGCCCCCCACTTCGCCTCGTCCCATAGCTCGAAGCGCAGACCCTGGCCGATCAACGCCACATCCTTCTCGAGGCCGGCAAATCTGCGCAGCGGACCCGGAATCAGAATGCGACCGGCGCCGTCGACATCGACATCCGAGGCATTGCCTACAAGAAGACGCTGCAGGTCGCGAGTGCGTTGACTGAAGCTCGACAGGCCCATGAGCTTCTGTTGAATCGGTTCCCAGTCGGGCGCCGGGTAGAGCAGGAGGCAAGATGTGGAGTCGGCAGTGATGACCAACTTCCCGCCAGAGCGAAGCTGGAGCACCTCGCGGAACTTCGCTGGCACCGCGAGCCGGCCCTTACTATCCAGTGTCAGCGAGGTGACGCCTCGGAACACATAGCCCCCTGATTATCGGGGATCTCCCACAATCCCCCACTTTTTCCCACTTCGGAGGCACTATAAGTTAAAAGATTGGGCCGGGTCAAGCTGAAATCACTGGATTTTGCATTCCGGACAATGACTTATCATGCAGACTAGAGAAAGTCTGTAGGTGACCTACAGAGATTCAATGAAAATAGGATGATACGAGGACTACTGAATGTGACTTCGAGAATTAACAAGCACACGTCTGTCGGGAGAGGACGACACTTCGGTGCTGATCTGATCTGCTGCGAGAGGAGTGAAGCTGACCTATAAGCCGGGTTCTGTCCAGGGGACCGACCCCTTGGGCAATCATTCCTCTGGGCCGCCGGTTACCCGGCGGCTCAAGCGGCCTACCCGGAAGCAGCGCGAGCCGCGCTATCGCTTCCCTATTTGGCCTTGCTCCGGATGGGGTTTGGCGTGCCGTCCCTGTTGCCAGGTCCGCGGTGGGCTCTTACCCCACCGTTTCACCATCGCCGGTCCCGCGAGCGGGACGTAGGCAGGCTTCTCTCTGTTCCACTTTCCGTCGCCTCGCGGCGCCCGGCCGTTAGCCGGCATCCTGCTCTGCGGAGCCCGGACTTTCCTCTGTGTGGCACACGGCCCACAGCGACTGCCCAGCCAGCTTCACTTCGTCATGATAGCGGAAGTGACCTGTCCGCTTGCGCGCATCGCGCCTTAAACGACCGACCAACGCACACGCTCACCGGCGCGCAGCGGGACCACCGTGCTTGCGCCGTAGGGCAGCTCGTCAGGCACAGTCCATTCGCGCCGCACCAAGGTGAGCTGCTCGCTATTTCTCGGCAACCCATAGAAGTCGGCGCCATGAAAGCTAGCGAACGCCTCCAGCCGTCCGAGGGCACCTGCCGCTTCGAACGCTTCTGCGTACAGCTCGATTGCGGCGTGCGCCGTGTATACCCCGGCGCATCCGCACGGCGCTTCTTTGGCGGTACGGGCATGCGGTGCGCTGTCGGTGCCGAGGAAGAATTTGGGCTCGCCCGAAGCGATAGCCCGAAGCAAGGCTTGGCGATGCTCCTCATGCTTGAGCAAGGGCAAACAGTAGTGATGCGGACGTAATCCATCCTGAAACAGTGCGTTGCGATTGAGCAGCAAATGATGCGCGGTGATCGTGGCAGCAACGTTGGGGGGAGCGGCCAGCACGAACCGGACCGCGTCCGCGGTGCTGATGTGTTCCAGCACGATCTTGAGGCCGGGCAGGCGCTGAACGAGGGGCCCGAGAGTGTGTTCGATGAACGCTTTCTCGCGATCGAACACGTCGATCTGCGTATCAGTCACTTCTCCATGCACCAGTAGCGGCAAGCCCGTTTCGGCCATGGCCTCCAACGACTTGAGACACCGGCGCAGATCGGTGACCCCAGACTCGGAGTGTGTGGTCGCGCCTGCCGGGTAGTACTTGATGGCGTACACGGCCCCGCTGGCGCGCGCGGAGCGCACTTGATCCGGAGTCGTTTCCTCTGTCAGGTACAGGGTCATCAGCGGCTCGAAACGGGCGCCGCGGGGCAACGCCGCCCGGATGCGCTCGCGATATGCCAGCGCGGATTGCGTCGACGCGATGGGTGGCCGCAGATTGGGCATGATGATGGCACGCGCGAAACGTCTCACGCTGTGCGGCAGCACCGCGCGCAAGGCCTCTCCGTCACGCACGTGCAGGTGCCAGTCGTCCGGTTTTATTATGGTCAGCTGATTCATGTCCTGCTCGAGCCTCGAATCACGGTCGCAGCATGCGCGTTGACTGTTTTATTCTGTCTTTCCTTGCGTTGCGCCTGGGTGCGCCGTTCGATCGGCGCGCGCCTTCAGTTCCAGGGCGCGCTTGTACATCGCTTTTCTGTGCGCGCCGGTGATCGCAGCAGCCAGGTCTACGGCCTGCTTGAGCGGCAGCTCACGCAACAGGACCTCCAGTGCTCGCTGCGACGCCTCTAGCGCATCGACGCGTCCACCGCTCGCACGCTCAACGATCAGTACGAATTCACCGCGCGTCCTGTTCGGATCTGCCTCAAGCCAGGCACGCGCGTCACCCAGCCTACAACGATGGAAGGTCTCGAACAGCTTGCTGATCTCGCGCGCGATCACGACGATTCGCTCCGGCCCCAGGCAACGTTCCATATCGTCGACAGCCGACGGCAAACGGTGCGGCGCTTCGTAGAACACCAGGGTGTATGGCAACTGAGAGAGAGCTCTCAGCTCCTCGCGGCGATGCACCGCCTTGGCGGACAGATAGCCGCAAAACAGAAATTGCTGAGCGTTCACCCCGGCGACGGAGAGCGCTGCGGTCACCGCGCTCGGCCCAGGAATCGGGATTACACGCCGGTCAGCCGCGCGCACGCGCGAGACCAGCACCGCTCCCGGATCGCTTATCCCCGGCGTCCCGGCGTCGGTCACGTATGCAACAGAGTTGCCGTCCCCGATCAATGCGATGAGTTCCTGCGCGGCGCGCCCTTCGTTGTGCTCGTGCAAGGCGATCAACCGGGCGGAAATCTGATAGTGGGATAACAGCTGCCGCGTACGGCGCGTGTCTTCTGCCGCCACCGCTGCGACCGAAGCAAGTACGTCGAGCGCGCGCAAAGTGATGTCACGCAAGTTACCCAGCGGCGTCGCCACGACATATAATGCCGCCTCCGCCCGCGTTCTGACGTCGCTATGCAACGTTCACCGGTCTCGTCTCTGCTGCTGTCACCGCTACTATACTTCGCGGTCTGCGCGTTGGCCAATCAGGCGGCGCTCGCGCAGCAGCAGGATTCGAGGACCACTGAGCCACTATCTCGGCCACACATCGCGGTTCTGCTGCCACTCAAGTCTGCGGCCATCGGCCGGCAGGCGGAAGCGCTTCGCCTCGGGATACTCGAAGCGGCGAAGGTGCATCGTGGCACCACTCTGCCGCTGGTGGTGAGGGGCACTGGTGACGATCCGTTCGATGTCGTGCAGGATTATGAGAGCGCGGTGCGCGCTGGCGCTCAGCTCGTCATCGGCCCGCTCACGCGCAGCGCAGTCACCGCGCTCGCCGGCACCACGCTGGTCATCGTACCGACCCTCGCGCTCAATGCCCCCGAGGATGAGTCGGTCATACCGCCCAAGCTCTACGTCTTTGGGCTGCAAATCGAAAACGAGGCGCGGCAGGTGGCGCAGCTCGCACGCGACCGGGGTCGGCGCAATGCTATCGTGGTTCGCAGTGAAGCCCCCCTTTCGCATCGGCTCGCGCAGGCCTTCGAAGACGAGTTCGCCCGGCGTGGCGGCACCATCCAGGATCAGTTCCAGTATTCCAGCGCGCCCGGTCTGGTCAAGCTGCGTGAAACGATCGCCACCGGTGTAAGCGATGTGATCTTCCTCGCACTGGACGCCGAGCGCGCCAAGCTGGTCCGTTCTTATCTGGGCACCGCGTTGCCGATCTACGCGACCTCCATGGTGCACACCAGCGCGGAGCCGTTGGCTAACTTCGAGCTGAACGGCATTTACTTCGTCGATATGCCCTGGTTGCTCTCACCCGATCATCCAGCTGTACTGTCCTACACCCGCCAGGACCAGCTCGGCCTCGAGTTCCAGCGTTTCTATGCGTTGGGCATCGATGCCTATCGTATTGCGCAGGAGCTGCTCATGCCTGCCTCGAACCAGGCTCCGCTCGATGGTGTTACCGGCTACATCACGCTGGAAAAGGATCACCGCTATGTTCGCGAGGTCATCCCGGCACAGTTCAGCCAAGGGGAGACGCACGTCCTGAGCCGTCCGTTGTCTTGGCTGCTTCCAACGATGGTCGAGGTTGGCTTTAGATAGGTGCAATGAATCGTCGCGGCGTCCAGTCCGAAGACGAAGCGCTGGGATTCCTACGCCGCCAGGGACTCATGCTCGAGGAACGCAACTACACCTGCCGGCTGGGCGAGATCGACCTCATCATGCGCGATGGCACAACGCTCGTGTTCGTGGAAGTACGCATGCGTCGCAACCGTTCATTCGGCGCCGCCGCGGAAAGCATCACTCCACGCAAACGCGCGCGCCTGCTCGCAGCCGCTCGCCATTTTCTAGCTGGGCGCCGCGCCATGCCCGCATGCCGGTTCGACGCCGTTCTAATCGACAACGATGGCGCCCCCGAATGGATCAAAGATGCGTTTGGAGAGTAAGAATTGTCGTGGATAAACGACTCGTCATGCTGCAGGCATGTGTGATAGCTTGCGCGCCTGAAGGGCGGGCCAAGGAACGTGCATGGATTTGAACAAGCGTATCGGTCAGCACTTTGCGGAAAGTGCACAACTCAAGACGCAGGCCGCGAAGGCCCTCACCGAACCTTTGCGGCACGGGGCCGAGCGCATGGTTCGATGTTTGATGAACGAGGGGAAGATCCTAGCCTGCGGCAACGGGGGCTCGGCGGCGGATGCACAACACTTCAGCGCGGAAATGCTCAACCGGTTTGAGATGGAAAGGCCCGCGCTACCAGCGGTCGCCCTGACCACAGATTCATCCACTATCACCTCCATCGCCAATGACTACGACTACGATCAAGTATTCGCCAAGCAGGTCCGCGCATTGGGCCAGCCTGACGATCTGCTGCTTGTCATCTCAACCAGTGGGAATTCGCGCAGCATCGTGGAAGCGGTGCATGCAGCGCACGAACGCCATATGGGGGTGATCGCGCTGACTGGCAGAAATGGAGGTGTGGTGGGAGACCTTCTCGGTCAAGACGACATCCATGTCTGCGTCCCCCACTCGAGCACTGCTCGTATTCAGGAGGTGCATATCTTGTGCTTGCACTGTCTTTGTGATGCTGTCGACTGCCTGCTGCTGGGGGTGGAATAGGACATGGAGAAACGACAACTGATGTTGCTGTGCCTGGCAATGCTGGTGCCTGCACTACATGGGTGTGTTCCCGCGGTCGTCGCGGCCGGCGGCGCAGCCGTCGTAATGGTGGACGATAGACGCAGCACGGGCACCTACGTCGAGGACAAGACCATCGGCTCCAAAGTGAGCAGTCGGATCAACGAGAAATACAGCGACGAGGTTCATGTAGACGTCATCCCCTTCAATCGCTTCGTGCTGTTGGTGGGAGAAGCCCCGACACAGCAGATCAAGGACGACATCGGTGTCATCGCGTTGGGTGTGGAGAACGTGCGCAACGTGCAGAACGATATTTCCGTCGGTCCGGTCACTTCGACCACAACGCGCGCCAATGACGCCTACTTGACCAGTAAAGTGAATGCGAACTTTGCCACGGCAGGCAAGTTCGATCCCGTTCACGTCAAAGTCGTGACTGAAGACAGCGTGGTGTATTTGATGGGCCTAGTGACGCACAAGGAAGGCCAGGACGCTGCCGAGATCGCCAGCACCACTGGCGGCGTAAAAAAAGTGGTGAAAGTCTTCGAGTACATGGATTGACTGAGGGAAACGTCGCTGCGCACGAGGCAGACGTCTCCAGCCCTTCGCTGCGCCGTGCGTGACACACCATGCGCCGTTTTCGGGGTGTTTACCGCTCGGTGCGCGCACCAAAGACTCGCGCGAGCCACCGCGGTCCACAATTCAAGACTCTCTTAGTTTGCGTGCGTGCGCAGGCCGGACCAGGGCATAAGCGAGAACTTGCCCTTGTCCTCGATGACCTGAGTGTGAAAGGAGAGGTATTCGTCGATACCGCCAGCAGAATTACCGTCGGTACGCTCGGAGGCGTTCTGTGCTGCTTGCCCACCCCGTCCTGCATCCCGTGCAGCCTTTGACACCCCGGTGACACCCTCCTGGCATTGCGGATACTGTGCCACAGGTGCGGGCTTAGCTTGCTGGATTGGGCCTGCAACTGCCGCGAACATAACCAGGAAGAAACTCCCGCCCACCAACACTTGCGAGATCTTCCTCATCATTTCAACCCTCTTCGGTTGCGACATGAGGTTGAGAGTAGCCACTCGAAGGGCTACTGTCAAACTGACAGACCGCTGCTGGCCTTGCAGCGGAGCACGCGGCACAGGAGGTTAGTCCCGCTACCTGACGTGTGCCTGATCGTGCCTGTATCATGGCTTTTTTGTGACTGACGCCGTGGCCACGTCGCCTCCAGCCGTCGACTTTGAGCGCAAGATCTGCGCTCCCGCGGTGTTGCCTTCCCGTGTTAGCGCGCTCGCGCGTCCCCTGGTATTCACCAACGGCTGTTTCGACATCCTGCACCGTGGCCATGTGACTTACCTTTGCCAAGCGCGCGCCTTAGGCGCAAATCTACTGGTGGCGCTCAACAGCGACGCATCCGTGCGTCGTCAAGGCAAAGGGGATGACAGGCCCATCAATTCACTCGCAGATCGCGTCGCAGTTGTAGCAGCGCTCTCCTCGGTGGACATCGTGACCTGGTTCGACGAAGACACACCGCTCGACCTGATCCGGATGCTGCGACCCGATGTGCTGGTCAAAGGTGGAGATTGGCTCGTGGATCAAATTGTCGGAGCTCGCGACGTTCGGTCCTGGCACGGGAGCGTTTATTCGATCCCTATCCTGCACCCCGCTTCCACAACTGCCCTGTTGCACAGAATCCGCAGCCACTGAGGTACACCCCTCGCACGACTAAAGTCGCTGCACGCGCAGCCGATTACAGTCCGTCTGTCGCGCTCCTCGGGTGCATTGCGCATCCCTGAATAACTTGGTGGCTTCCGGCCACAATGCCTAGCAAGCCTAGTACCTCGGCGTCGCCCGCGAAGGCCGCCGAAATGCGCGAGTACCACTTTGCACCGCAAGACTTCCGTCGCATTCGGCAGCTCATTCACGCGCGCGCGGGGATCTGGCTGTCGAAGGCCAAGCAAGACATGGTTTACAGTCGCCTGGCGCGGCGTCTGCGTGCGCGTGGTTTGCAGCGATTTTCTGAGTATCTCGCCGTCCTCGAAGAGGGAGACAACGCGGAGTGGGAGGCGTTCACCAACGCGCTTACCACCAACCTCACGGCTTTCTTCCGTGAGGAGCACCACTTCCCGATCCTCGCGGAGCACGTGATGATGGTGGCCAAGCGGCGTCCAGCACGACTGTGGTGCTGCGCGTCGTCCACCGGCGAAGAGCCCTATTCTATGGCCATCGCCCTGGTGGAGGCGTTCGGCAGCTTTAGTCCACCAGTTTCGATTCTAGCCAGCGACGTCGACACGCAGGTATTGCAGAAAGCGGAGGGCGCGATCTATTCGCTCGATCGCCTGGAGAAAATTGGCTCTGGGAGGGTGAAGCGCTTTTTCCTTCGCGGCAAAGGAGGGCACTCGGGCTACGCTCGTGCACGCCCCGAATTACGTAAGCTAGTGAGTTTCAAGCGCATCAATCTGCTCGATCCTGACTGGCCGGTGCACGGTCCTTTTGATGCCATCTTCTGCCGCAATGTGATGATCTACTTCGACCGCGTCACGCAGAGCACGATCTTGAGCCGCTTCGCGCCGCTGCTAAGCTTAGACGGGCTTCTTTTCGTAGGTCACTCGGAGAGCCTGTTCCATATTTCTGACCTTTTCCGACTGCGCGGTAAAACGGTGTATGAATTGGCAAAGCCGCTGGCTCGCCAAGACCGATGATTCACGCTCCTCGACGCACGCAGCGACCTCCTTCCTAGCGCAGGATTTCCTTCCAGGAGATCTTCTTCACCTGACGGCTCCACGACAGCGGCAGGCGATTGGACATGATTCCGCCGTCAGCACTGCGGACAAGTGAATTGATTTGTCCGCTCGGCAGCACCACGACCACCGGTCGCGTAGAAAGGCTCTGCGCCAACGCCTTTCCGGTCCAACCCGTTTCACCGGTCGCAAAATTGGATTGTGCGACTTGGCCTCCCGTAGTGATGTCGACAGCATAGAGAAAACTACCGGACGAACACGCCGCCGAAGACGGCTGATTGGTGGTAAAGATCAGTGTCCCGTACACGGCTGTGGGATCGCCCGATACGCGTTCGCCGGCAGGTAGATCGAAGTACCATCCGGAGCTGGTGGTCCAGTCAATCGCGTCGGAATTGATATTTCGTACTCCCCCGGCCGCGATGGTCAGATTTTTCCTGGTCAACTTCGATCGCAGTGGACTTACCAAAGGAGACGCGCTGCCATCGTCGACAATCGCATAGACCGATTGCACCGCCGTTGTACCGATGTCGGTATCCCCGAGGAGCCGCCCCGTACCGACCAGAACCACATGCTTCCCTTTCACGGTCACTAGCTCTGGCGCTGAGGTGACTGGCTGCGGGCTACCAGTCGCATCGGTAAGCGCCGCCAGTTTCGCCACCGCCCAGCCCGCTGGGCTGGATGACGACACGTCAAACCGCCAGAGGTTGCCGAGGTTATCTCCTCCGTAGATCTGCTCGACCGTCAGGTCCAGCTGCCCGTTCAACACAAAGCCAGAGATCTGGGCGAGGTTAGCCTGATTCGCTGCAGTTCCATCTGTAGTGACCAGTTCCTTCAACACTTGACCGTTGGTGGGATTGAGGAACAGCAGATGGCCTTTTCCGTCACCGGTCGTGCTGTTGTAGCCGGAAGTCACCGCTACGACCCAGCCATAGGCCCGCGTCTTGACGATCAGCGGTTTGCCGAAGCCAAACCCAAGGTTGCTCGCCACCGGCGCTGGCGTACTGGCGTTGGGAAATTCCCATAGCGCTTTCGCGCCGACCGCGGTTTCGTCCGCGGCGTCAGGGGTCGTGACGTCCAGCGCAAAGAAGCCTTGCCCGCCCAATCGTAGGCCGCCAACCAGGATCGTGTGCCAGTCCGGACTCCCACCGCCGCCCCCGGTGTTCCCGAAGTCGACGTCCCCGACCGCCGCTGTTCCGTCGACGTAGTATCGATGCTGGTAATTTGGGGAGCCCAGCTCCGCTAAGCCGGGGAACACTAGGTTCGGTATATATGCCCACAGCTCCGCACCGGTTGCGGCGTCGAAGGCATGCAGCATGCCGTCATTCGCACCTTGATACACCACGGCCCGACGCATATCGATGCTGTTGCGAAACAGCGTGTAACCGGCGTCCGCGTAATCCGCCGTGCCGCCTCTCACCGACACAGGCTCGGAATCAACAATGTCGCCTAAGATGTACGAGCGGATGCGGTAGCCGTCTGGTTCTTGTGGATTACGGCTGCCGCGCAGAAACCCGAGCGTCTCTTGTCCGTTGGTCAGGCCAGGTGCGGAAGGAATCGTGGACAGCTGCGATCGCATGGTCGAATCGAGGCTGGCCCACTGGAACGGGACGCCTGCACGCGAGGAGGGATTGTACGTAGCGATTAGACGCGTCACCGGGTCGCGTGTCTCGAGAAGATCGCGCGCTGACCATAGCGCTGTGTTGCTCGCCACGCTGCCTGTCGTCACGTCGACCGAGAACGCGAGCAGGTCGCCATACCAGCCGCCAGTGGAGTACGCCGATGCGTAACCAGTATTGTCGCCGGCGCGGATGTTGACGTTCGACACCGCAACCGCCGCCGCAGAACCGGATTTGTTCAGAAGATCCGCAACCATCGCCCGGATCTTGGAGATCGTGCCGGTTACGTCGGATGTCGAGTACATCTGTCCGCGCCCGTTGATCGTCGCGTGCCACAAGTCGTCTACCGAGGTGGGACTTCGGTTCTGGGTGGGGTTGGGCCAAGCGGGCGGATAGCTGAATGGATTATCCGTCTGCTGCTGGTTCATACCGTAGATGGTCCCCTTGGAGCCGAGCGTCAAACCGTACGTGTTAAGGTGCAAGTTCGGATTGCGATCGGCGTCTGGCCGTGTGTTTGTGGGATCGAATGAAACCAACCCAGTGGGCATGGCCGGCTGCAAGTTGGTCGTGAAGTAATACAGTGCGATATCGGCCAGTGTGTTGTTGAAAATTTGAGTAAACGGAGCGGCGTTACCCCAAGTCGCCCTCGCGTAGGATGGCACAGTCGGACCGCTGGCGTTCGCGAACCCGTCCGTCAGGACGAATGCTGCATTGCGCTGACATGCGTACTGAATAGGCGCGTTGCCGTCCGTGCGCGTGTATTGCTGCCCAATATAGTCGAGCGTATCACGCGTCGGGGTACCGCCATTGGAAGGGTTGGTGTAGACCGTCCCCAGCAACTGTCGGTAATTCTGGCTGTCGGCTGTTGCGTTGAAATCGTACATTGTCACCGCGCTGCGGCTGTTGAATCTAACAATGCCGCCGCGTACGTCCCGTACCTGTGACAGTACTTCACCCATCGCCGCAGCTAGCATGAGCTTTCGCTTACGATAGTAGGTGAACCAATTTGCGAAATTCTGCATCTCAGCAGTGTACGTGCGGCCTGACGGATACGAGTTGCCTACTCTTATCTCATAGCGCCGGAGCTTCTGACCGTCTGGAGCCGTGGCGCACGCACCGCTCGTCAGTTCGCCTGACGAGCAGGTGCTGTCAATCACATAGTAAGTCGCTGGGTAATAAGGTATGGAGACATCCCAGTAGTCTCCAGCGGCGACCGTGACGTTGGTCGTGACGTTGTTCCAGGTGCCGGCATTGCGGCGGCCGACGATTCCGGAAACAGTTGCGCCAGGAATGACCATGCCCGGTAGCATGCGGAAAGTCCAGTTTGCGGCGGCCGATGACGTGTTTGTCGTGAGATTGATAGTCGTTGGTGATCCCGAGGTGGGCAGCCAAGGATGACTGCGTGCCGCCGTGCTGCTCGCAGCTGAGAATGCGCGCGTAGCGCCGCCGAGATAGGCAGACGCCCAGGGTGCATAGGTTATCTGAGGATCGTAATAGAGCGGATTATATTGATGGCTCCGGAAGTAAGCGAAAGCCGAGATAGGGGGAATAGCGTAGTGGTCGTAGGTATTGTCCGAAAGCACTCGTGCGTCGGAGGCGGTGCCATCTGGAAACAAGTATGCATACTTGTACCAAGTGTTCCCGCTGTCATTCCCGGAGTTGCCATTGGGATTGAACCACAGCTTACCGCTGGCATCGGTGAATGATGAGGCCCCGGAAGCAGGTTTTAACCACCAAGCAGCGCCGTCGTTGGTCGTCAATAGCACTTCGAAGTCCATCGAGCCCGAGTCATCCAGCCCGAAGATGATGTTTGGCTTGGCTGCGCTGCGCACGTCGAGTGGCAGGTTGGAGAGATCCATGTTCGCCACGCTGGCGGCGCGCGCCGTCCAGGCAACTTGAAGCGAGGCGAGCAGCAGCCATGCCATGGCTGAACGCAGGATGGTGCGAGACATCTGGTACCTCTCGTGTCTTGTTGCGGGCGGGGCCCCGCTCAACTGCCAGCGGGCGGGCGATGACTACTTCAAGACCAGCGCCTGCACAAACGCGCTGGTGCTCTTTGGGCCGGTGACTCGAACGGTAATGCGATAGTAGACAGAGGCGGGACTCTTGTACGCGAGCGATCCCGCTTTGTTGCTTCCCGGAGCCTCGGCATCCCGTACCATGCAATCGGCCAGCGGGTCGCTGACGGGAGTGACCTGGCACAACCGTTCCATCACCCGTTGGACGCTGTAATTGCCTATGGTTGACGCAGGAACGGCAGACCAATCGACGGTGGCCGGGAGTCCGTAGCCGTCCTCTGCTTGCCGCGTGGCAAAGTAGATATTAGGGACGTTGACGTCCATGTTGGTCAGCAAGTCCAGGGCCTTCGCTGCGTCACTGATACCGATGTCGGTGGCTTGAGTGGCGGCCTCCTTGAAGGAGACATTGCCTGCCACCAACGCCGAGACCTCACTCGAACGCAACATCGCCAGCGCGCCGACGAGCACGATAGCCAACACCACCAGAACGATGATGAGGGACATGCCACGCTGGGTCCGGAATGTTGTCATTGAGCCACGCCCCACACAACGTTCTTCAGAGGCGCGATCGAGGCATACACCTGATAGCGGTAGCAGCGCCACTCCGGATCCGCTGACAGGTCCAGCGCGGGAAGGCCTGGCCAGGGCGAAGGCGCTGCGGTCGTAACCGCGCAGTTACCCGCACTGTCGGTAACGAGTTCCTTGCGGTCGCTGCGCACCACCACCGAAAAGCGTACTGCGCGAATACGCATCACCAGATCAGCTGTGGGGCTTGCCCACTCCGCTGTGGCGTCTACCCAGCGGCGGATCTCGTTGCTGATGCCGTCAGTGACACCGTACTGTGCTTGTAAGCTGAGCACATTCGCAGCTACTTTGATGGAATTGCCGGTGACGAGATCGGTGGCGTTGAGGGCGCCGTTGGTCACGTCGTAACGTCGCCAGGTTACGGTATTACCAGCCTTGACCACCATCCCGCCCGCAGGATAGAGCGGAGCAGTGGCGAAGGCGGCAGCCGGACTGGGGGCATTCCAGGGACGACCTGCTCCGGCGGCGCGTCCCAGCTCGATCTCGGACGCGATGGGAGTAATGCTGGAGATCTGCGCGACCGTGCAAGGATCGGTTGGGACAGAGCTCGCGATCAGCACCACGTCGCCAACCTGCAGTCCTGACGTCGAGTTGACGCGGGGATTGTCACCAGCCGCGGTGAAGCCATGCGTCAGTTGGACTGGCGCGCTCCCGAGCACCGAGTCGGTGAAGAATACCGTAACCGCGTCCGAGCCTGCGCCCCCGTCGGTTATCTGCACGGGCGCTACGGCGGCGCCATCGGCACGCGTGACAGAGTTGTAGTACAGGTTGAGGCCAGTGCAAGCGAGTTGGGTAGCGTTCATCAAACCTACGCCCCCGTTCCGCACATCACGCTGCATCACATAGCCTGCCATGACTCCGCTGTTCATTGCAGCGTCTCCGGCCAAGGAGGTCCTGCGCTGGCCCTCGAAGAACGCCAGCGAGCCGGACGCCGCCATCACGACCAGCAGCCCTACCAAGATTCCAACCATGAGCTCCACCAGACTCATGCCTCGTTCGCGTATATGCCTCATGCCGGTCATAATCCCGGACTCACTTGTGTCGTCGAGACGTAGTTGTGGACTACGTTTTCACCCTTCATCTGCCAGCGGAGCGTGACGGTCAGCTGGCCGTTTGCGTTGTCGTAGGCCACTTGTGGGGGCACGCTGGTCGCCCCTGGCAGGGTGGATATCACCTGATCGAGCCAACCGGAGGCCTGCGACTGCGCATCCGCACTGGTGCAAGCCGCCGACTGTGCGCTGTTCACGATGAAGCAGCCTACGTTCTGCGGGTTCGCAGCAGCCATACCCAGCACGCTGGTCGCGAAGAATCCGGCTTGCATGCGCACGCGGCTCTCTGTGCTGTCCTGGATCAGGGTAGCTTGCATCCCGATCAACCCAAGGATCCCGACCGAAAGTACCACCAGTGACGTAAGTCCCTCGACAAGGCCAGCGCCCGTTTGAGACTGCTTCATGTGTCCCCCGATCAATTGCATGCCGTCGGACTGCCGGCCACTGCGGACGGGTCGCAGCTCCTTATCAGTCCGCCGGCTGCAACCACTACATTCAGGCAGTAGATACCGCCCTGTGGCCGACACGCGCTGACGTTGGCCGCCTGCAATGTGATGTTCATGGTCTGACCAAACGGGTTCGTCCAACCAGAACCATTAAAGGCGATGTTGTCGGTGTCGGTGGTCACGCTCACCTGTGTTTGCCGGTTTGCGCGCATGGCGACGAGCAAATCCTGGCCGAGGTTCGCGCCCGGAACCATCACGGTCCAGCCGGTGCCGTTGCGCTGGAACTGCACGCTGGTGTTGCGCCGGATCGCTTCAGTGCGCGCGAGCTCCAAACCACTTCGCAACTCCTCGGCGACGCCGCGAACATCAGCGTTCGCCAGATGGACGCGCATCGACGGCAGTGCGACTACAACCAGGACGCTCACCACGACCAGTACCAGGAGCAACTCAACTGCAGTAAAGCCGGTCATTGCAGGTTTCATTGGCATTTGTCCTTCTCGACCATCCAGCAGTCGGCAGGAACGGCAGCGGCGGGGAACGCTTCGGTGCGCCTTATGCCTTGCTCGTTAATGCTGAATACATATCCAGCCATGTTCGCTAGCCCGGTTGCCTTGGCCACAAAGGCCTGCCCGTTCTGCGCAAGGTCGCAGGACAGCGCAAAGTTGATCACCCCGGTCGGCAAGCCGACGGCACAGGCACCGGAGCCGTAGTTACCGTTATCTTGAAAAGCCTTTTCCATGTGCGTGCGAAACTGGTTGAGCTGCTCGAGTGCGTCGACAGCGCGTGCACGCTTTGCATAGGAGCTGTAGCTGTTCATGGCGAAGGCGCACAAAATGCTCATGACGAGCAACGTAATGACCGCTTCGATCAGCGTGAACCCGCACTGGCGCGCCACGCTGCTGGGATATCGGCCCAAACCGTCGTGCGCACCGCTCGAGTGCGAAGCATGCTCGGCTTTCATGCCCCTCTGCCTAACTACCACTCACGCCTCCTCGAACACGCCGGCCGGTGCACAGGGCCGGCATCCATGGGGCAAACGTGGCGCGGAAGACCGATACCGTTGCAGAGGGCGAGGGAGGGACGAGACAGGACGGCAACTGGCGAACACGAGCCTCTGGTGGCCGTGCCGCTCGTTCGGCGGTCCCGCTGTCCTAGGCTCTCGCCCTTAGACCGGTAACTTTGCGCCCCCGGCTTTCGCTCGGGTTTGCCCTTGTCGAACTTTCCGCGAGCACGCTCGCGGACCGCAAATGCAAAAAAAGGCTTGCTTACCCGCTTCTTACGACAGCCCGAACGGAGACTTTAGAGGTGTGTTAAACGTCGGATTACGCTCAAAGTTTCGAGGCTGTCGGGATAGAGCTGGGTCGCACCCCGGTCGGATAGCGAGTAGCGCTTGCCAACTCGTCCTGCGGCAGCCTTCGGCTTTGAGCCAGCGAGCTACCTCAACTCGCGGCTCTTCTGCGAGTGCTTGGTTCGCGGCCTCACAACCGACACTTAAGGCCCGATTCAGCTCAGTCCCCAAAGCTCGGGGTACGTGTTGCGCGATCACAGCGAGCCCGATCGGCCGTTGCGGCATCCAGCACTCGTCCGGTGATTGCCTGGTGCAGGTGATTGGGTTTCGTCTTGCAGTGAGCTCAGACACTCTCGGCTGCGTGCCATTGCGCTGAGTTACACTGTGAGCGCACCCACGGGCTCGACTCTACGCGGCGCCGAGACCGGACGCGTACCCGGGCCCATGACAAGACCAACGGGAGCATTTGCATGAGCAAGGTCAGATCCGACTTCTGGCGTGACTTCTGGACGCTGTTCAAACCGTATTGGTTCTCCGAGGAGCGCGTGACCGCGCGATTGCTGTTCATCGCCATCATCGCTCTCACGCTAGCCAGTGTGTACATGGATGTCCAGTTCAACACCTGGTACAACTTGTTCTACAACACCATGCAGGACAAGAACAGATCCGAGTTCTTCCACCAAATGCTGCGGTTCTGCGTCCTGGCTGGAATCTATATCGTGATCTATGTGTATTCGACGTACCTCAACCAGATGCTCCAGATCCGTTGGCGCCGCTGGCTGACTGAGAGATATCTCAGCGAATGGCTCGCCGACCGCACCTACTACCGCATGCAGCTCAACGCGAGCCAGACCGACAACCCCGACCAGCGCATCGCGGAGGATCTGAAGCTATTCGTGGACTCTACGCTGTCGCTCTCTCTTGGCCTGCTGAATGCCGTCGTCACGCTGGTCGCCTTCCTGGGAATTTTGTGGGCGCTCTCCGGCACACTCGAGTTCGCGATCGGCGGACAGACCTACGTTTTGTACGGCTACATGGTTTGGGTAGCGCTCGCCTATGCGGTCGTCGGTACCATACTCGCGCACAAGATAGGCAGGCCGCTTATCGGTCTCAACTTCAACCAGCAGCGCTTCGAAGCCGACTTCCGGTTCAACCTGGTGCGCTTTCGCGAGAACGTCGAAGGCGTGGCGCTCTACCGCGGCGAAGAGGACGAGATGCGGGGCCTGCGCGGTCGTTTCACTCAGGTCTTTTCCAACTGGTGGGCAATCATGCGGCGCCAGAAGAACCTGAACTTCTTCACCATCAGTTACAACCAGATCGCCGTGATATTTCCCTTTCTGGTCGCTGCGCCGCGTTTCTTCTCCGGCGCCATTCAGATGGGGGGCTTGATCCAGATCTCGCACGCATTCGGTAAGGTACAGGAGGCGTTAAGCTGGTTCATCAACCTGTATTCCAGCATCGCTGCCTGGAAGGCCACGGTGGACCGGCTGACTGGCTTTCACAACGCGATTGTCTACAGTCAGGAGCAGACCCGGGTGCAGCCAGGTATCGATACGGTCAAAGACGGCGGCGCAACGCTCGCCCTCGACCATCTCGAACTCGATCTACCAACCGGTCAACCGCTGCTGGCTAATGCCAACCTGACGATCGCGCCGGGGACGCGCGTGCTGATCGAGGGGCCCTCGGGCTCGGGCAAGAGCACCTTGTTCCGCGCGATCGCCGGCATCTGGCCCTTCGGACGAGGACTCATCCATCGCCCGCAAGACTTCCAAGCCCTGTTCCTTCCCCAGCGCCCCTATTTCCCACTGGGCACCCTGCGCGAAGCCGTGCTCTATCCAATGGGCTCGACCTCGCGCTCCGATGAGGAGGTCAAGGACGCGCTGGCTACAGTGGGCCTCTCCCACCTGACGACGCGCCTGGACGAGTCGGCTAACTGGGCGCTACGGTTGTCCGGTGGGGAGCAACAGCGGGTCGCTTTCGCACGCGCTCTACTGCAGAAGCCCCAGTGGCTGTTCCTCGACGAGGCAAGCTCGAATCTGGACGACGCCAGTCAGGCTCGCCTCTACGATCTGCTCACGCACCGGTTGAGAGATTCGGCCATCGTCAGCATAGGGCACCGCGAAGAGCTGGCCGGATATCACCAGCAGCGCGTTGCTTTGCAGGCTACGGCGGGGGGAATACACGAGTTGCGTAAGCCCACCGTTCGAGCTGAAGCGGTCATTGCGCACGCTCCAAAACCCGCAGCCCGAGGACACCCGGCAGGATGAGAGCTCGGCAGCACATCAAGTTACGGACAATCCACGGCCTTTAGCTCGCTACCCGGAAACTGCTGCCGCAACTCGGCCAGCTTGGCTGTCAGGGCCACATCGGGCTCCCGTACGACAAACGTGGTCTGCGTCACGCGATGCTCTCGGCTACCCACGCGGGCTGAGCGCACTCCTTTGCGCTGCAACCCATCGAGATAACTGGTAGCGGCTTCCTCGCTCTTGAAGATACCTAATGAAACGGCGTTTTTGAGGGCCGGCGGCCCCTCAACTGCGTAGTAGTCCTTCACGCCCAACTTCTCCAGTTCTGCGATCTTGCGTTGCGCCTCCGCCTTGCTCTTGAGTGGCGAAATGTAGACCCAGTAGGCGGCGACCACCTGCTGCTCGCGCGAGCTCAATCGGTCGCCTAGATCGAGCGCTGCCAGGCCGGCCCGAGCGGCCTTCAGGTCCCCGGCACCGAGCGTGCCCCATTCCAAGCATGTGATTTTGCGAGGCGGTGGCGGTGCCATCGGCTTGGGAGCGATGATTCGAATGTTGTCGGGGTTCACTTGCTGATTGAGGAGCGCGGCATCAGGGTTGGGTTGCTGAGACGCGTACCACGCGTAGCCCGCCACCGTGAGGTTGCCGACCAGAAGAATGACGAACACGACCCTCATGCGAGCTCGCGGGTGGCCACTATGCGCAACCCTTCCAGCACGAGGTTGGGCACCAGCTGAGAGGTCCGCTGCAAGTGGGAACGAATCACCTCGGCCCCGCCGCCCGTCAACAGGATCTGCGGGTTAGCGTGACGCTGCGCGAGTAGGCGCTCCATCCGCTCGATCGCGCCGCAGATTGATTGTACGGCGCCGCTCGCGATCGCGTCCGCCGTCGTGCGAGGAAACAGCACGACGGCACCCTCGCCGCGCGTGAGCCCAGCCGTTCCGCTGACCAGGACCTCAGCCATCAGATCCAACCCCGGCAAGATCAGGCCGCCCAGAAACTGGCCATCCTGCGCCAAGGCATCGACAGTAACCGCAGTGCCGATGCTCGCCATCAGAACCGCCCCGCTCACCAGGTGATGCGCCCCGATCAGCGCGGCCCAGCGGTCAGCGCCGAGCTGGCTGGGGTCGAGGTAACCGTTGCGTACGCCGCACTCTTCGCGCTGGCTGACGAGCCAGCGCAGATTCACACCGGACAAACCCGTCCACGTCTCCATCCATTCCGCCACCGCCGGTGGCGCGACGCTGCAGGCGATCAAGAATCGAGGAGCAGGCAATTGCCGCCATTCGACGGCAAGGCGAGCCACCTCGGACGTCTCCACCCAGCCCTGATGCGACCAGCTGCCGTCCCACAGCCCCCATTTGATCCGGCTGTTGCCCGCATCCACAGCGAGAATTGGCATAAAGTAGCTCAAAGCGCGGCTGCTCCGCGCCGACGTTCCCCGACGCCTGCCGCCCGCAGGCTGACTTCGCCCGAATGGAACCGCCGCAGTCCGCTACGGGTCTGCAGCAGCAGCGCACCATCCTCGCCCACGCCTTTTGCCGTACCCTCCTCGAGCGTCCCGTCCGGCAGACGCACGATGACTCGGCGTCCAGCGTGGACATGATAGCTCTCCCACTCGCTGCGCAGAGGACCGAAACCATTCGCCCGAAATGTTGCCGCCACCCGCGCAAGCTGCAAGAGCACCTCGCCCAGCAGTCGGTTGCGATCCTGCGGTGCGCCCTCCGTTACCACGTCGGTCACAGCCTGGTCGACGCGTTCTCGCGTGGCAGCGTGGAGCCGAAAGTTGATCCCAACTCCAACCACCGCCAAACTCGGACCGAGCACATCGCCGTGGATCTCGACCAACGTTCCAGCAACCTTGCGGTGTCGAAGCACGAGGTCATTAGGCCACTTGAGCATGATGTCTTCCAGACCGAGTGAGCGCAGCGCGCGCACCAGGCCTACCCCTACCGCCAGACCCAAGCCTGCCAGGAATCCGGCGCCCTGCTCGAACCGCCATAGCACCGAGAACGTGAGGGCCCCGCCCAACCCGGAATGCCATACACGCCCGCGTCGCCCGCGTCCGCGGGTTTGCAGCTCTGCGGCCAGCACCACGCCACTCGCAGCGCCGCTAACCGCGTCCTCGAGCAGCATCGTATTTGTGGACTCGACAACATCCACCACCCGCAGCTCGTAGGTCTCGGCCTGCTGGCCGAGGTGACGGCGGATTTCGGTCGAGTCGAGCCAGTCGATGGGCGCACCTAACCGATAGCCACGCCCGCGCACGCGCACCAATTCCACACCCACGCTCTCCAGGCAACCGAGCGCCGTCCAGACGCTGGCACGCGATACGCCGAGCGAGCGGGCGAGATCCTCTCCAGAGCGAACTTCCCGATCGCTAAGCAAGCGCAGGACTCGAAAGGTCCATGCTGTTGGTCCCTCATTCGCGAGACTCGAGCTCAATGTATTGCCCCGGAGAATCCGACCGCGCGCGGTGCGCCCCTTTAGCTATACTTGCGAACTGGGTTGATCTGTGTCAAGCGTATCTCCGGGCAGACCTGAGACACTGATCTTTGGGTAGCGGATGCTGCCACATTGTCGAGGGAGAAAGCATGTTCAACCGAATCCTGTTGCCGACCGATGGCTCACCGGTGTCGCGCAAGGCGGTACGACAGGGTGTGATTTTGGCCAAATCAATGGGCGCAACAGTCGTGGGCTTTTTCTCGCCCGAGGACTACCGTGCCCTCATGTACAACGAGTATGTACCGCCCAGCCTGATGTCCGAGCGGGAATTTCAGGCTCAAGCCAAGAAGACCGCAGAGAAGCACCTTTCCTTCGTGGAGAAAACGGCCAAGGTGGCAGGTGTGGCCTACGAAGGCTTCTATCTCGCTCACATCGCACCCTGGCAAGCGATCATCGCGGCAGCGAGAAAGAAGAAATGCGATCTGATCGTAATGGGATCGCACGGGCGGAGCGGTCTCGCCGGCCTGGTACTCGGCAGTCAGACCACCAAAGTGTTGACTCATTCCAAAGTGCCGATCCTGGTAACCCGGTAATCATGAAATTTATCGGCGAGCTGATCGCCCATCACCTCCGGCGCTATCCGCGCATGGAGCTCGCAGACGTGTACAAGCTGCTGCATCAAGCTGCGATGGGGTCGGGGCATGCGGTCGAGGATCCGGCTAACGCTCGCGCCAAGCTAGAGGAAGAGCTGACGCATCTCGAAGAGGGCCCGGATGATCCGGTCGCCGATCCAATCTCACCCGATGGCAAGGTAGCGCGCATCCATCTGCGTCCCTACGTGGCGGCGGGCCACAACGTAGATCTGCTGCTCGATGCTTTTGTTCACACCGCGCGCGCCTACCCTGCGGCGCCAGATCGCCTCGAAAGGTTCTGCGCGTGCCTGGGGGATGTCGCAGCAGTCGGTGGGCTGCCGTACTCACGCCACGAGGTCGAGCGCTACGTCAAGACCATCGTGGCGCGGGGTTATCCGGTGGTGCACCACTCGGACGCCTATCGGGCGGCCTACCGCCCGGCGTATCGCGTAGTCGGCCTCGACCTGCTCCCGGCGCTGCACCGTATCTAGCCGGGCGCCGATCCTTCCCCTGTCGCGCGGCAACAGCTCAACGCAAACAACGCATGGATCAGCCGCCTCGTGCCCGGGCCAGAATCCCCACCCGGCTTGTCATCATCGACGTGGCGGGTGTCCTCCTAGCCGCGTTAGGGCTCGCAGGGTTATTCACCGAGCTTTCCGGGCCCCTGGCTTTCCTAGCGGACAAGAGCATCGCCGGCGTGACCGCGGCGGCGGGCTTCGCATTGATCACCTTCGCAGTGGGAAACATGCTGCGTTGGTTCAACCTGGTTCGCGCACAGCGTCAGGCGCACGAGCAACGCAAGGCGTGACCGTTTCAGTCCGCCGCGCGACGTTGCTTCGCGAGGGACGGAAGGTGTATCTTTCCTCGATGCACCCGCCCCGAGGAACAGCCTCATGACAGGCGCGACTACCCCTCTGCGCATCATCGACATCAGGGCCTATCCATCATCGTTCCCGGTCGACCCGAACAATAGCGTCACGCTCGGCATAGGGCGCGCGGTAAAGCGCGACGCCGTGATCGTGAAGGTCACCACCGAATCGGGCATCGTCGGCTGGGGCGAATCCCATCACGGCCGCTGTCCCGGTGCCGTCGCGCACCTCGTCAACACCACACTCAGGCAGCTCGTCCTGGGTATGGATGCGCACGACGTGGTAGGGGTCTGGAACAAGATCTACGCGCGTCAGCTCGCCAGCCACGGCATGGGCGCGGGTGCGTGCCTGGCAATGAGTGGGATCGACATGGCGCTGTGGGATATCCGCGGGAAGGCTCTGCGCGTGCCACTCTATCGCCTGCTGGGCGGGACCTCGAAACCCGTTCCGGCCTACGCTGGCGGAGTGTCTCTTGGCTATCAGGATG